>ERZ777011.3390-NODE-3390-length-10239-cov-71.126964_pt1 | contig 10239 bp, 8 predicted proteins | sample MGYA00374964_ERZ777011 | MGnify/ENA primary metagenome ERZ777011 (study PRJEB29310, sample SAMD00008975) | mouse gut metagenome | study: EMG produced TPA metagenomics assembly of the Metagenome analysis of fecal microbiota from mouse which was promoted...
CATCTTATTAACGAAGTTTCATGCGGTTTCGTTCAAAATCACGCCGTCCACCTACCTCATAATCAGGGAGTCCTTGGTTCAAGCCCAAGTGGGACCACCGAAAATAAAGTAGTTAGCACATCGCTGACTACTTTTTTTTATGTCTGAACGCCTCAGTTTACACAGGCTGTGTAAACCAACGTGTAAACCGTGTCAACCACAGTTTTCATCGTTGCGACTTTTTTTTATTTGTATATCACCATCGGTTTTCGCTTGCTTGACACCTCCAAGGCGTGTGGTGAACAGAGGGGATGTTCGCCTTTGACGGAAAAATACGAGCCGACCAACGGGAGGTCTGGAGATTTTTCAGTCAAAAGGCAAAAGAATATCCACGGCACCACACGTTCCCCATTGGCAAGCAAGTTAAAATCGCTGTTGATTAGACAATAACAGGAGCCACGACTCCGGCACGGTGAAAACATACGGCGACATAATCACTATGAAAATTTCGTAATCTGTATGTCAGGAAATTTTCGTAAATTTGCATTATATAAGTGCAATAGATATGGATGCACCTTCTTCTTTCAGCCTTGATATGCTGGCGACATATAAAGAAAACTCCCTGCTTGAAGTCAAGTCGGCCCGTGGAGGTCTGCCTAACTCTTTGTGGGAGTCTTATTCCGCTTTCGCCAATAGCGAGGGCGGCGTTATTGTGCTGGGTGTAAAGGAAAACAGTAAGGATGGTTCACTGTATGTCGAGGGTCTTGATGATGTGCATAAGCTGCTCAAGGATTTCTAGAACATGGTGAACAACCGACAGAAAGTCAGCTGCAATATCCTCACTGACAGCATGGCTGTTCCTGACAAGCTTGAAGGGAAAGATGTGATTGTAATCCGTGTGCCGCGAGCCGAGCGCACTTCGCGCCCGGTATATGTAGGCTCTGACCCCCGAACCGGAACTTATCGCCGCAACTTCGAGGGAGATTATCACTGCTCGATTGATGAGGTGTCGCTGATGATCCGCGATTCGGCATTGGTGACTGATGACAATAAACTGCTGACCGACCTTGACGTGTCGGTATTCTGTCCGGATACGGTAAAGTCCTATCGCAATATATATCAACTTATCCGTCAGAACCATCTGTGGAACAAAGAGGATGATGCCATGTTCCTACGTCGAATAGGTGCAGTGCGCGAGGATAAAGATACCGGAAAGTTTCATCCCACTGTGGCAGGACTTCTTATGTTTGGCTACGAATATGAGATAACCGCTGTATTCCCCAACTATTTCCTTGACTATCAGGAAAACCGCACCAACGGCATATATGCCCGCTGGACCGACCGCATTACATCGCAGTCAGGTGACTGGAACGGCAACGTGTTTGACTTCCTTTTGAGAGTGATTCCCAAATTGCAGGCTGATTTGAAGGTGCCGTTCATGTTCAAAGGCAATCAATTGGATGAGGACACCCCATTGCACAAGACGGTGCGCGAGGCTACAGTAAATATGCTTGCAAACGCTGATTTCTATGGACGTCGCGGTGTGGTGGTGCATAAAGGAGCCGACGGTTTCAGATTTGCCAATCCCGGCAGTATGCGTGTGTCGCTTACCGAAGCTTTGCAGGACAGTGCTTCAGACCCACGCAACGGTGTGATGATGAAAATGCTTGCGATGGTAAAATATGGCGAGCGCGCCTGCAGCGGTCTTCAGGGAATATTCAAGACATGGCAGAGCGTACATCATTGTGCGCCAAAACTGGAAGTGACTACCTCAGGCGGCGTTGACCGCACTACGCTGATTCTCGGTTTTGAGGGACACCAGCCCGACATAGAGGCGATGAAACTTCTTTATGACAATCCGGATGAGCTTATTGAGGTAAGTGATATGCAGAAATGTAAGGGAGAAAAGCAGAATGTCGCTCAAAATGTCGCTCAAACGGATAATAATGTCGCTCAAAAAGGTGAGAATGTCGCTCAAAATGTCGCTCAAACAGATAATGATGTCGCTCAAGGAGGTGAATATGTCGCTCAAAACTTGGATGATTGCATAGTTGCAATCATACAGGAACGACCAAATGTTAAGCGTGAAGAAATGGCAAGGCACCTTTCGGTAACAAAAAAGACTGTTGAACGGCATTTGAAAGACCTTAAAATTTCGTGGGAAGGACATCCTAAAACCGGGCATTGGAAACTCCCCTAAAAGGGGAAACTGTCATTATTTGATAAGTATTTTCAACACCGGAAGTGTTGGATAATCGATGAAAAATCAGTAATTTTGCTCTCAGTCATGTCCCATATGGCGTAAGAACATTGAAATCTGTAGGAGTAGAGAAAGGGAACGCCTAAGTATATGACAAAAATTTGAAGACATCGAATTTCGGCTTGTAGAGCGGTCTGAGGAGTACGTTTGCGATTTCTTCCAGGCCATACTTTACCAGCGATTTGGCTCTCTTGCCGTGTTTCAATATCCTGACAGCTTTCACATTCATATCCTTGTGTTCGCCAACGAGATACGCCCATACCAATGCCATGCAGACCATCGCCGTAAGACGCACGATGCGGTCGATGTCGCGCAGGTGGGTGTCCTCGATATTGAATCCGGAGGACTTCATGGCGCGAAAGCATGTCTCAATCTGCCAACGCTGTCTGTAGGTCGCTACGGCATCTTCAGGGCGGTTGTAGCAAATCAGGATTTGCAGTTCAGGCACGCCATCGGAGTTTTTCAGCATGGCCCCGGCTATGTAGACATATTCACCTTTGAGCAAAAACAGCTTGTCGTAGACTCGCTCCTGTCCGAGCCTGAGGCCGTGGAACAGATGCTATGCCCTGACATCTTCGGAGGACTTGGGATTACGCAGCCAAAAATTCTGATTGATTCGCAGGTAGTACCGGATGCGCCTGTTTTTGAGATACTCGACCCACTGCTTTCCGACAAACTCGCGGTCGGCGACGAGGGAATCGATACACTCTGCACCGAACAGCCTTATAAATCTATCAATCAGCCGTATCCGCTCTTTCCAATTGGAATTGCCGCGTTTGTCAAGCATGGTAAAGAGCAGCGGAAATGCAACACCCTTGTATGTCACTCCAAGCATAAGGATATTGATGTTTACATCACCGAATTTCCAGTTGGTGCGGTCAAGGCTCAGAACCAGTCCTGTCTTGACTGGCAGAAGTGCAAATATCACTATGGCTATGAGGTCAAGGCTGAGAGCATATCCGGCAAGGAATCTCTGCAGACGGCGCAGGTTGGAATCACGCTCAACACCCGTAGGCATCGCCGACGCTATCTTGTGGAGGCTGACCGTCTGCACAATACAAAGGGCGTGAAGAACAAACGCAAGCAATTTTATGCGGGCCAAATTCATTACCGGGCCAAGATGCTCTTGCATAATCGGGACGATTTGATTAACTTTGTCGCAGTCCCTGGGAGTAGTCGTAACTTTCATGGAAAAAGCGGTCAAACTTTTCTTTAAAGTTACTAATTTTCAGGGACTTTTGCAAGAAACAACTAATTAAAAATCAACAATATAACCGACAAAATTCAATTTTTGTCATCTACTAAAGAGAATTATCTCACTCCGGCCCTATCGGATGGTGCCATCGAGCGACTTTATTCAGATCAACCCAGGCACCCGAAACAGAAATTATCGTCTGACCGAGGTCGCTAAAGAGTGGAAATCCTCTAACAAGAATTCATAAACATAGAAAAATGTCAACAAGGAATATAGATAAGGTAGATTTGCTTTTGTCGAAGCTTGATAAGACGCAAATTGCTGATTTCATCAAAAAAGAATGTTTGGGCAATAAACAACTTCAAAACAGGTTTCTAGCTCTTGGAGCAGGGTCGCTGTTTAAGCCGGATTCGGCAAAATATGCTTCTCGCGTGGAAGATTTGATGGAGGATTATGCGGGAAGAGATGGCTATATTGACTATCGTGCCACATTCGATTTCAACTGTGCGGTATCCCGCATTCTTGATGAAGCCGAAGATGCGATGAGAAAAGGGCAATGGGAGGTAGCTGTGGCGGTGCTCAAAGGAATTGCCTCCGTTTCTGAGGATATTCTTAACAGTGGTGATGACAGTGCCGGAGAATTGGGCGCTATAGTTAGTGCTTGCTTTGAAAAATGGCATGAACTGTGCGCTGATGAGACACTGCCGGAAGATATTAAAGCTGAAATTTTTGAACTCGCGCTTTCCCGCTTCATTGAAAAGGATCTGAAAGGTTGGGATTGGTGGTGGGATTGGATGGAAATGGCAATCTCACTTGCCGATACCTCGGAAAAACAGAGCAGGATAATCAAGGCTTTGGATGCAATCAAGCCAAATGGTGATAGCTGGAGTGCAAAACACAATGCCGAAACAGCTCAAAAATATAAGCTCGAAATAATGTCGAAGAGTGGCAGTCCGGAGGATCAAATCAAATTTATGTATGACAACGTATCTAATCCGGATTTTCGAAACAGGCTCATTCAAATGGCTTGGGACAAGGCTGACTATGACGAGGTGCTTAGACTTGCCGGAGATGGCGTAAATCATGACGCCGAGTATGCGGGACTTGTCAGCGATTGGCATAAATGGAAATATAAAGCCTATCACGAAATCGGAGACAAGGCCAATGAACTCCTGTTGGCCAGACATTTCTTTTTCAAGGGTGGCAGATGGTGCGAAAAGGAATACTCCATTGAATCGATGTATGCCATTCTTAAGAATCTTGTCTCTAAGGATGAATGGAAGAAATATGTAGAGACATTAATCAGCGAAGCGCAGGGCAAGAAGGATATCATACGTCTGTTTTATATATACACGCAGGAGAAGATGTGGCAGGAATATATGGACTATATTCGCAAGAATCCATCAATCTATAATATTGACGATGCGCCCAAAGAAGTTAAAAAACTATTCAGAGATGAAATAGTCAAAATGTATGCCGCTGCAGTCAGAAACTACTTTCAACGTGCATCCAATCGCGATTCTTACCGTGAAGGTGTCGCATATTTAAGAAAGCTTATCAAATATGGAGGAACTAAGGAAGCTGAACAAATTGTGGCAGAACAGAAATCGCGCACTCCACGCAGGCCCGCTTTGATTGATGAGTTATCAAAACTTTAGATTTTGATAACTTTAACTATGTGACGGCACTAATATGACACCAGAATCCGTTATATTTGCAGTTGACAAGTGAGAGAACTTGCGGGCAATCCGGTTTCGGCGGAGCAGGGCGACGAAAAGCGATGCAATGCGCTTCGGGAGCTAATGTTGGAGATGCCGGAAATAAGCGAGATAAAACTTTGATTTACAGGATATAATTTGAGTGGGGTTTCCCAAGTGGGGCCACTTCTTGAAAATCAAGCAGTTACGAAACAAATCGTGGCTGCTTTTTCTTTTGCCCGGCTGCCTCAAATCTTCCAATATTGGCACAACATCGCGTAAGGTCGTATGGTTTGGCATTGGCGGGGTGGAGTTTAACGGGTTGATGAATATGAGTGCCAATCTTTCTTAACAACACCTGTTGAACGTTATGAAATTTTAGCACTAAGAAACTCAAACAACTGGCAACAGCCAAGTGTTCACCGCTACATATTTATAGTTCACACACATTTGTTATTTGCGAGACCTATACAACTATATAATTAATTCAATGCTGTTGAAGCGGGATTGAACAACTGCAACGCCAACGACAAGGTTATATCAGAAGCCATTTGTAAGCAGCACAGACATTAATGACTTGTCCCTGAACATCCAATACCCGCTCCTCAAAGGCGGTGACCAGAGTCAATATGTCACATTTTAGCGATGTCCCGGCTTTCACCAAAGCAGAAGTTTCGCGATTGAGAGTTTTTTCCGAGGATATGTCATAGGAGACCTGTACAAGTTCAACAACCGTTGCTCGATGACAGACTACGAAATCAACTTCGTAAGACTCTGTTTTGTGATAATAGACATCGTATCCGACTCCATATTTTCTGCATATCGCCAAATAAACCAGAGATTCAAGCCTCCATCCAAAATTATCTTTTGCAAAAGCATCCTTTCTGGCGTTCATAAGCGATACATCTATGGGGTAGCATTTCGCATTACGAATCCGCTCGCTGCTTTTGGTAGAATATTTGCGTAACTGTTTCAGGAGATAAGCCTGATAAAGGTATCCGACATAATTCTCAACGGTTTTGTCATTTTTGAAATTAAAAGTCTTCTGCAAAGCTGTATATATAACTTCGCATGGAGCATTATTCATAAGATGATGAGACAGTGACTTAAAGGCATCTTTGTATCTTACCTTAAAACGCTGCACGATGTCTCTTTCCAGAATATTTGAAACCAGAGTATCTATATATTCCTCGGCAGTTTCTTCTCCACTGATTATCTCCGGAAAACCACCTGTCTCCATGTACTTGTCAAATGCTCTGCGAAGTAAGGCGTCAGTTTTTGTAGAAAGATTCGTCGTTTCCACTTTCTCCATTTCGCAAAATTCACGGAACGAGAAAGGAAATAATTCTATTTCATTGTAGCGTCCGGTGAGATATGTGGAAAGTTCGCTACTAAGTAGTTTCGCGTTGCTGCCGGTTATAATCAACTTCATCCCGTGCCGGAGCAATCTGTTGACAAAGAGATGCCAGCCCTCTATATTCTGTGCCTCGTCAAGAAATAGGTGGGTGAAGTCACCATAAATCTGGTATAGGCATTTTAATACATCGTTCAGATCATCAGCTGACAAACGAACTAAACGCTCATCGTCAAAATTCACATAAGCAAATTTTGCCTGAGCCTTATTCAATACATTGAAACACAATGTTGATTTTCCACTACGGCGCACTCCTATTACTACCTGAGCCTTTTTACTCTCAAGTTTAACCATATCTTCTTCCTTTCGCTTGCAAAAGCATAGGGAACGAAGTGAGTCAAGTTCTTCTCGTTGGTCTCGCAATATTTCAAGCAGCACTGAAGCCTCCATTAATGTCTTGTATTTATGGCGCAAAGATAATGAAACTTCGGTAAATCGGCAAATTTTCACATTGCAAACTACGATAATTAGGCATATCGGGGATGTGCGTACTACGATAAACCGGCATTTCGGTTGCAAAAGTTGGTCTATATCAACTGGAGATTTTTCAGTCAAAAGGCATTGGAATATCCCCGGCACCACACGTTACCCAATGGCAAGCAAGTTGAAAATCGTTGTTGATTAGACAATATCAGGAGCCACGACTCCGGCACGGTGAAAACAGACAGTCACATAATCGCAATGAAATCCCCGTAATATTGAAATGCTAATAGAATTGTCCGGTCCCGGAAAGACGAGTCTGTGGTATGCCGACAACGCAGGAAGGCAGCACATCACTGTCTCGGCCCGTGGACTGCTGACCAACAGAGAGTGGCGAAACTTCCGTTAATCCGCATTTAGAGGCTGTTTAAAAATCATTTTTAAACAGCCTCTTATTATTAAACAAGCTCTTATATGCTTGCCGCTATCAGTGTCGCTTTTGCCTGTTGGCCTTTTAGGGATTCATCAAAGCAGAATCCCCAGAAAACGTTTGTGTCTATTTTTGTATGTCTGTCAACAAACCTTAACGTTGCGTCAATCATATACAGGGCGTGTGGGATGTTTTTCGGGAACCAGACTTGGATCAGCATATTGGAAACATCTTCAATCTCAATCGGCAGCTTGTCCAGCGCAGCCTTCAATGCATTCAGAATGCATTCGGCACCCTCCGCGACGCCTGTTGACACGTAGTTTGCAGTTTCTTCAGATAACGTGCTCTTGACGTCAAGGGCACAAAGGTTTATGAAACCCTCTGACTTGATTATGTCGTCGATCTCGGCAGTGTCTCCGATTATCCGATAGGCCTCATAATGGAATGAGATGTCGTCATCGGTGCTGTGCATCAACATGTTTTCCATGATCTTTTCCGGTTTCCGCAAATGCCGAATGGTCAGATTATAGAGTTGCGCATTGCAAATTGGATTGCCTTGCGCAGATGCTTATACCTTAACAGCTGGTTGTATACGACATATTCCGTCCCGTCGTCGAGTTTGTTCGCATAGGCCAGGCTGTAGTATAAGTTTTCGCCGTTTCCTGCCAGCGTTTTTATCTTTTCTTTCTCCTCCACGAATTGGAACTTGTAGCCATCGTAGATGGAAGACAGGGCCCGTTGCAGCTCGGGAAGGGTGATTCCGGGTCTTTTCCTTACAAACTCTGCAATGATTTCGCGGATGAAGTTCGCCATGTCGTTTGAAGAAACCCCGTTCAATGTCAATTCATCCCTTTTTTCTATCACGGCTTGGAAGTCGATGTCCTTGAGCGGTTCATTCTCTTCAGGATAGAACTGGATCAGCATTCCTCCGATGAACAGTTCTCCCTCCTGCCCGGTATCGATGTTGACGTTGAAGCGGACATCAAGCATCTTGGATTGGAAAAGTTTCCGGGCTTCTTCCACGTCATGCTTAAGCTCTTCAATGCGGTCAAAGTCTTTCTGGACAGAAACCGTTATCGCAATCATGCATTTTTGACTCAAGATATCGGGGGTGTTTTTCTCCAGATGCATCAGGGCCTTGAACAAAGGGCGGTCTAAGTTTTTGTTCACGCCGGGGATTCTGTAAATGTTCACAGGATGCTTTTTTAAGGCATCGTAGATTGTTTGCTCTCCGGATGAATGGATGATTGACGTGCCGCTGTTGTCGGCGAACTCGTGGGCGATCGACCTCAGGCAGTCGTAGTGCCGTTCAGTCGCGATATCAAGTAATGATTTGAGTGCTTCTGTTTCTTGGTATGAATTCGTGAAGTCTTTGTGTAATTGGAGGTATTCTGAATAATTCATGAGAGTTTTGGTTTTTGCAGTTGTTTTGCATGGCTGGCGGATGACCGCCCGCCATGCCGTGTCCGTATCATTCGGTCGCTGTGATTGATTTGATGAATTCGGCGTAGCTGCGCAGGGCCGAACGTCCGTTCATCAATGCTCCGCGGCTCATTTCCGTTTCATCGTATCTGTCGATGCGCTCGGTCAGTTCGCGGTCCATGCCTTTGAACATCTTGTCGATTTCTTCGTGGTTGCGGGTCTTCACGTAGCCCGGGAGGAGTTTGTGCAGCCTGTCTAGGCCGGTTTTGCAGAACAGTTCACGGTTTACACGTTTGATGTTGCTTGCGAACGACTCCATCGAATCCTGCGTCTTCCCTTGCCTGACGCCCCACATGACGAAGCGGTAGCCGAGGAAAAGGTGTCCGGCCGTGAGGCGTGAGGCTTCAATCATTTCTGCAAGCGCCTTCTTGTCTGCCTCGGCGTTTTCCATTTGTTCATCGTGGAATATGACGAATTTGCGGAAGGCGCTGATCCAGTTGCCGATCTCTGTGGCGGATTCGCCCCATTCCTCTTTGCCTTCTTTTTTTGCATGTTCCTTTTCTTCAAGAAGAAGGTCTTCGTACTCTTTGCAGAGAGCTTTGGCGGTTCCGAAGTCTGATGCGTTCCAGGCTTTGTTGAGAAGCGTCCAGAAGTCATGGTCGGAGTCGAAGATCCAGCTGTCGGCTTTATGCAGCCAACGCATGTAGTTTACCCGGGAGCTTTCGGCGAGGCCTTGTGCTTTGAGCCATTCCTCGTACTTCTGTCTGAAGAGCGGCATTTCGACGCCTTCCAATTCGCGTTTGATCTCTCTGTCTATTTCGAGAGCCATTGCTATTACGTAGTCTGCGTAGCCTTTGGTCATGGTTCCTTTGTTTTTTGTTTGATCCTGGCTCTACGGTGGATTCGGTTGTTGGTTGTTGCCATATTGCACAAAAGCGGAAGAGCCGCTTCCGTTTCTTTGCCGATAAGGTGTGTGGTTTTACCTGCAAACAAAGAAATGTGGCAGACTCTCCCGCCATAGGTAGGCCTATGACACGAAGAGTGTCCACTTTCATCCCGTTTGCTAAAGTTACCACACTTTTATCGGCGAGAATCAGTAAGACACTTTTGTGTTATGAGTTTATTGGACGTTCCTCTGAACTTGCGTTGCAAAGGTAAGGCATTTTTCGCATTCTGCAAAATGCCTCCATTGATAGAATCTGTTCTAAACCGCTGAATGTTCGGACTCTACGCGGGCGGTCGAGGCCGCCGTTTCTTTTTTTGCATCTGTTTTTGTTTGTAACTGCCTGATATGGGCATCTGTCAAAACGGAAATCCCTCACAACCGTTTTCCGGCTGCGGGGGATTCCTGGGAACAAATGATATGGTTGTAACTGTTCAGCGGACACGCTGAGGTAGTCGCCTATTAGAAAAGGGCGAGTA
>ERZ777011.3392-NODE-3392-length-10226-cov-2.795104_pt1 | contig 10226 bp, 14 predicted proteins | sample MGYA00374964_ERZ777011 | MGnify/ENA primary metagenome ERZ777011 (study PRJEB29310, sample SAMD00008975) | mouse gut metagenome | study: EMG produced TPA metagenomics assembly of the Metagenome analysis of fecal microbiota from mouse which was promoted...
AAGGAAAGCAACTACAACGCTGAAATTCAATGGGAAAAACGTGGATACGTCACTCAAAGATTATCTGGAAAGCATCTCTTATGAGGATGTCGCTTCGGGCAGCAGTGACACGCTTTCCATAAAGCTGCACAACATCACCAAGCAGTGGATGAAAGGGTGGTATCCCAAAAAGGGCGATGCAGTGGAAGGCAGCATCAAACTTTTGGATTGGGACAAAGTCGGGAAAGACAAGAAGATATTCTGCGGGCATTTCACGTTAGACGATGTAAGTTTTTCAGGAAATCCCATGACAGCATCCTTTGACTGCGTTTCTGCCCCTGCAAGCGAGTCGTTCAAGACGAGGGAAAGAAACAAAACATGGGAGAACGCGACCATTTCCGGGATTGCCGGGGAAGTTGCTGGCAGGTATTCCCTCTCCCTCTCCTATTCGGGACCGTCCATTAAGATCAAGAAACTGGAGCAGTCGGAAAGCGACAGCGAATTCCTGTATAAGCTGTGCAAGGATTATGGGCTGTCCATGAAAGTCTATAAAAAAAAGATTGTCATATATGACCAGACACAGATGGAGCAGAAAGGCCCGGTATGCACACTTGGCATGGACGATTTTGTGGACAATAACTGGGAGGCGAGGGACAGCCTATACGGTGTATATAGCGGGGCGCGGATATCCTATAAAGACCCGGACGATGATAAGGAGACCAGTATATACGTTGGCCTGAAAGCGGAAAATGCAAAAGACAGCAGAACGCTCCGTATCAACGAGACGGCAGACAGCGCGGCAGATGCGCGGCGCAAGGCTGCGGCACAGGTGAACCTTTCCAACCAGGACGCAACAACCATCAGCGGCACGATATGGCCGAACATAAAGGTATGCGCCGGGGTTACGGTAAAGATTACTGACTTCGGGAAATTCAATGGGAAATATTTTGTGGATAAGTCTACGATGGAACTTGGGGAAAGTGGCACAAGCCAGAAGATAGAAATGCACAAATGTCAGAAGAGAATCACAGCATAAAGGGGGCGGCGGTATGGCACAGAGGTTGATCCGTATTGGGAAAGTGTCAAAGATTAATTATGAAAAAGGGATGATCCGGGTTACATACCCCGACCTTGACGATTCTGTCACGGCAGAGTTTCCTGTGTTTTCATTTACGGACGAATACAAGATGCCGAAGATCGGGCAGGAAGTCCTCGTGCTGCATCTTTCCAACGGCCAGAGCGCGGGGATTCTGTTAGGAAAGTATTGGAACAAAAATAATGAACCGCCTGATTACGGCCAAGGCAAGAATGTATTCAACAAAGAGATAGATGAGGATTTCGGGAAAGTCCGAATCACATACAAGGATAAAAAGCTGACACTGTATGATGAAACCGGGGATGTTGATATGGAGATCAAATCCCACAACCGGAATGTAAAAGTAACGAATGGGGATATAAACATAAATGTTACAGACGGGAACATCAATTTCAATGTCACGAATGGTAATATCACTTTCAACGTGCTGCATGGGGCAATTACTGAGAATGTGATTCCATAGGAGGTGGATGGGTGCATGGCAAAGGTAGGACAGTGGGGGAAAGGGAAAAACTGCAAGATTAAGTTTTCTGTAAATTCCAAAAAGCAGCTTTCTTTCACTAATATGAAGCGCACGGCTGCAAGCCGCTGGGCAACGCATAACATCATAGGCAAGCGGCCAAAAATGGAGTATCTCGGACCCGATATGGATGAAATCACAATGGACATAGTATTTGATGCGGAAATGGGAGTTAACCCGCGAAAAGAAATGAAGAAACTCCGGCTTGCCTGCAGGAAGGGCGAGGCTCACTACCTGTGGGTTGGTGGCAAGAAAGTCCGCGCAGCCAAGCTGTATATAAAATCGGTCGGCGAATCATGGGACAGGATATGGAATAAGGGGGAACTTGTCCGATGCGTCGTGTCCGTTACATTCGGGGAGTACAGATAGGAGGCATCGGCTATGTTCACAGACAATATTGAAACAATCAATATGGATGGGATAAGCGATTTTGAACGCATCGATTCTGAACTCCGCGCCCTGATCGTGACTATTATAGGGACGCTTCCAGGCAGCAGGGCATTCGGAATAGAGGATTTCACGGATGAAAACATGAATGATGTAGAGTCTGATTTTGCCGCTGCATTAGATGATGGATGCGAGCAGTTCATCCCGGAGATTACCATCGAAAGCGTGACATTTGATGTTGGCACAGACGGAAAGATGATAACGAGGATTTATGTGGAAGAGAGGGATGGAGATTGAATATAGCATCAAAGAACCTTGCATCAATAAAGGATCTGCCAGATGTCAGTTTCATTGAAAATAAAACACTGGAAGATGTCCAGGCAGAAATGGTGGCGCATTATCAGGAGAAATACAAGGAAGTGACAGGGCGCGAATTAAAACTCCGCAGGGCAGATCCAGAAGCATTGAAACTGTATGCGGCATCTGTCCAGGTATACCATCTGTATTTATACGCAGATATGGGCGGCAAGATGAACCTGATCAAGTATGCCTTTTCAGATTTTTTGGACAATATTGCAGCATTCAAGGGTGTGGATAGGAATCCTGCAGTTCCAGCTACAGTGAAAGTCCGGTTTACGCTTTCCGCAGTGCAGACTTCTGTGGTGACGATTCCGAAAGGCACAAGGGTATCAGACGGCGGCGAAGAATTCTTTGCAACAGACGAAGCGGCAGAGATCTCCATAGGTAAAATATCTGCAGATATCCAATGCACATGCCAGACAGCCGGGGAAGTAGGGAATGGCATCCTGGCGGGTGCGATCAATACGCTTGTCGATCCAATCCCTTACATGGAGCGGGTGGCAAGCATAGAAGAATCTTCCGGAGGTTCGGATATAGAGGATGATGTAAATTTTGCATATAGGATTTATCTTGCCCCGTCTGCTTATTCCACGGCTGGCCCAGCAGATGCATATGAATACCACACAAAATCTTACAGCGCATTGATCGGGGACGTGAAAGTGGTAAGCCCGGAGCCGGTTGAGGTAGAAGTCAGGTTTCTGCTTGCGGATGGCTCCATCCCGACAGATGGGCTGTGTGAAGAGGTTCTTGAATATCTGAATGGGCAATTCAGGCGGCCGCTTACAGACCATGTGACGGTGCTTGCGCCCACGGAACAGGAATTTGACCTTGACTTTACCTTTTACGTAAACAAGTCTGATATCAACAAGGCGGCTGCAATACAGGTTACTGTAGCATCTGCGGTTGAGGAATATGTGCAGTGGCAGACATTTTCAATTGGCAGGGATATCAATCCTGACATGCTCCGCAGGATACTGGTTGCGGCAGGCGCAAAACGCGTGGAGATCAGGAGCCCGGATTTTACAAGGGTAGACCCGAACCATGTGGCAAGGATAAAGGCAAAGAATGTGGTATATGGGGGTGTTGAAGATGATTAAACTCCCGGAAGGCGAACTTCGGGATTATCTCCCGGCAACCATGAAAAATGATGTGGATATGATATGCCTTTCTTATGCAATCAAGAAAGAGACAGAGCAGCTTATAAAGTACCGCAAAGCCGCCATGATATACCGCTTCATTGACAGTGTCCCGGAGCCGATACTGGATCTTCTTGCGGTGGAATTGCGCTCCCTTTATTATTCGGACACACTGCCAGTCGAAACGAAAAGGAACATTGTCAAAAATACGCTGCGCTGGCATATGCAGGCGGGGACGCCTGGGGCGGTCAAGGAAATGGTAAAGATCGTGTTCGGTGAAGGGGATGTTGTGGAATGGCCGGATTTTGAAGAGCCTCCGTATACACCTGGGACATTTGACATTGTAACAAATGCAAGGCTGACGCCAGACATTTTGGAATATTTCACGTCAATCATAGACCGTGTGAAAAATGTCCGTTCGCATTTGCGCAGGATTCTGATTAAGCGGGAATGGCCGCTTCTGGAATATGCGGCATCCAATGCAGTTACAAGCCCATTGATTCCGGTTACCAATAATGCGGCTCCAAAAGATACTGGGATTTCAATGCAGGAAAAAGCGGCGTCATCCGCTGTATCGTCTCCGCATGAATGGATCACCAATAATGCAGCTCCAAAAGATACTGGGATTTCAATGCAGGAATATGCATCCACAGTGGCATCATCTGCCCCAATGGAATATATCACAAACAACACAGCGGCAAGGGCAAGCCCGCTTCACGCCTTAGAATCTGCGGGAGCATTGGCGTATGTAGCACCAAAAGAAGCCATAACGAACACGATGAAAAAAAGGTGCATGGAAGCACATGGGGCTGTTTCCTATTTGGGGGCATCTGCATTCGCTTTTCCAAAAACAGCCATAGGCAATACAAAAGCACCTGGCTATGCTTCCGCTGTGGCAGGCGTGAGCGCGGCATTTTCGGCTTTTTCTGCGCCAAGGGTAGTTATTACCAATGGAATGGATGAAGCGGCTGTATGGCTAAAATACGGCTCGAAGGTGGCGGCTGCGGCCACGTCTGGCCCAAAGATAACAATCGGAAAAGGAGGAATGGCAGAAAATGGCAGGAATTTTTAATGAATCCGTCCTGACTAAAAAAGGGATTGAAATCCTGGCAAAAGCACAGGCAGGAAAATGCACTATCAAACTGACCGGGGCGGTGACCGGAAGCGGATCATATTCGGATGATGAAGACCTGACGGCTATGACAAGCCTGAAAGAGCCACAGCAGACATTTGGTTTGAACGTGGTCAAGGTACAGAATGAAACGAATGTATACGCAAAATTTGTGATCACCAATAAGCCGGATAACGGCCCGCTCACGCAGGGCTACTATGTGAAAGAGATCGGTATCTATGCAGAGGACCCGGACGGCGGCGAGATACTGTACGCCATCGCCACGGCGGTGGAAGACCAGTGGGATTATATGCCATCCTTTAATGGCATGCTTGCATCAACGATCACAGTGGAATTCCTAATCGAAGTTGCGAATGCAAGCGAAGTGGTGATCAAGTCCCCGGAAGGCTTCTACATATTTGATGAGGACACCGGGGCAAAATACAAACTCGGTATCCAGAACGGTCTGCTGTTTTATGAGGAGGTTGAAGAGTGATGGGAAAAAGAGTGAATATTGCGGACAAGGAAACATTGGACAAGATATACAATGCACTGCTGCCAGATGAAATCTATGGTTTCATTGAACACATGGATGTGCTCGCTCCAGGGCAGCGGATTGAATACACAGGAGCAAACAAGGATTACATCCCGCTTACAGTAAACAAGGAAACAGGTGAAGCGTCTTATAATTCGTGGGCAGATTTCCCATGGCTGAAAGCGAATAAACCATACATGGTGCATAGTGACGGGACACCGGATTACCAGTTAAATGAGAACAATTATGCCCTGAAAGAAGACGGATCAGCTTCAGACGTTTCCAACGTAAACTATGATGGCGGTGCATTCGTATGGGCGATGAAGATTTACAAGCAGGAATACACAATCGGAAGCGACAGGGTTGTAAACTTCTCTATCACAAAGCGTGATGGTTATGAGCCGATCGGCTTTATTGACACGAGCAATAAAGAACTTGAAGGTGTATGGATTCCGATGTTTTATGGAGCTATTGTAGAAAATAAGATGAAGTGCATTTCCGGAAACCAACCATGTTACAACAACGCTACAGCGGCAGAAAAGACGGCTATTGACGCGTTTGGCAGCAGGGCAAGGTTCTTCGGTGGCCCAATCGTGGAAACGCTGATTGACCTGATGATCCTTTTTGCAAAAACAACAGATCTGCAGGGTGCATACGGAAGCGGAAACTGCTCCGGGTACGATGCAAGCCTGCCCCCGACCTTGGGAGTAAAGCCAAATGCAGTCATTGGCGGCGGCCAGTTTTATGGCACTTCGGATGGCAAGCATCTGAATAAGGTTTTCCATTCGATTGTATTGGGTTCTTATCAGCAGTGGATGCGCGATCCGTACATAGTGTGCGTGAACGGAAAAGTAAAAGTAAGCAAGAATTACAATTACGATATTACAGGAGCATCGTATGAGGACGCTGGCATTACGCATGGAAAGATAAATGACAATGCGGCTTACGGCCCTGTATATGCGCATAAATTCAGGACAATAGGCGGCTTCGGAGCCCTGCAGGTTGCGCCGTACAAGGGCAGCACTGCCCTTGGAGGCTGTGACGGCATGTGGGTAAATATAGGTATTGTGGCGGTTGCCCTGCGGTTCGGCCGTTGCGACGACGGGCTGCGTGATGGGCCTCGCGCTCTGGTTTTGAACAACGTTGCCGCGCATGCGTACTGGGGCATCGGCGCGGCCATCCTTCTGTTACCACCTGTCGGCGTAGCCGCATAGCGGGGGGTTTGGGGGAGCGCAGCACTCCCCCAAGGAAATTATAGCAACTGAAAACAAATCGGAAAAATGAATAAATGAGGGGGATGGGACGGCGTCACCTTGGGCGGTTGCCCTGCGGTTCGGCAATTGCAACAACGGGCTGAATGATGGGCCTCGCGCTCTGAATTTGAACAACGTTGCCACGAATGCGAACTGGAACATCGGCGCGGCCATTGCTTCTATCATATAGAAGATAAACCTAAAGCCGGCCTATCACCTACACCACTGACCCTTGAGACAGGGCTTACTCGCCATTATTGGAAAGATGAGTGGAAATTAATCCGATACAGGGCGCGTGGTAAAGCGGTCGCGCCTGCCGCGCGTAGGAGATAGAAGAAAAGATATCCCATAGGAGTAATGTTTTATGCGCAGGAAAGATTTGTGGCAAAATATCGCCACCGATGTGGAGTGCGCCGGAAAGCAATACAAATATTTGTATCGAAGAATGCTTGAAGATAGAGTTATCCGAAAGGCGTACAAGAAACTTAGAAAAGGGAAGACCAGGCGCAAGGAAATCCAGCAGATTGACGCTAATCTGGATGCGGAAGTTGCCGGAATGAAGCGCATGATTGAAAATACGAAGCCGCCAGGCGTGGAAGTTGATAATCCGGAACTTGCTTATAAGCCAAAGAAACGCAAGCCAAAGTTTATCCGGGAACACAGCAAGACAAGGAAAATATACATGCCGGAGATACACGAGCAGTGGCTTCACCACATCATTGTCTTAATATTAGAGCCGATCATCCTTGCGACCGCGTATCCGTATAGCTGCGGGAGTTTTCCGAAACGTGGTGCGCATTATGGGAAAAAGCAGATGCTGAAATGGATCAGATCCGGAAAAGGCATCAAGTATTTTGCAAAGGTTGACATCAGGCACTTTTACGACAATATCAGGATAGATGTCCTGATGAGGGAACTGGGAATCCGGATCAAAGATGAATGGTTTTTATATATTATACGGCTCTGCCTTTCAGGGTTTACAAAAGGCATCCCTCTCGGCTTTTACATCAGCCAGTGGCTTGCGAACTATATTTTAGAGCCGCTCGACAGGCTTATAACGGAGAAGCTGGGGCTGAAAAAGGACGAAAGGTACATGGATGACATTGTTATATTTTCGGACAACAAGAAATCCCTGCACCGGGCAATATCGGCAATCAAAATGATGCTTGGGCGGCGTTTCCGTCTGAAACTGAAACGCAACTATCAGGTGTGCAGATTTGATTTCGTTAAGAAAAACGGAAAGCGTACTGGGCGGCCAGTAGATTACATGGGATTTGTCTTTTACCGGGACCGGACGGTAATCCGGGAAAGCATTATGCTGTCAGCTACAAGACTGGCTGCAAAGATGGAAAAGTCGAAAAAGGCACTGCGGGGCTACTATGAGAAGCATGTAAAAGCCATGCTTTCCTACATGGGATGGTTTACCCATTCAGACACATATGGATGTTATGAAAAATGGATCAAGCCAATCATTCATGTAGGCAGGCTTAAGAAAATAGCGTCCAAACTGGACAAAAGGAGGAATAGGAATGAAGCAATGGAGCGAAGAGCATTGTGCCGGGCGGCCTGAAAAACTGCAGACCATTGCGCCTGGGCTGTACATACAGAGGCGCAATATTAAGGAAGTGCAGCACGAAGCGGATGAGGAGGCAGGGACGGATGCTTACACAGAATTTGTGTGCGAGAGCCGCGAGATCACCGAAAGCGAATATGCCATGTTGGAGAGCATCGAGCAGATCAGTACTGAAAAGGCGATTGATGCGTTCACGATGCAGCTAATCGAAGAGGGGGTGTTGTAATTGGCAAACATACTGGTAAGCAGCATTAAAAGGCTTTACAATTCCGGTAAACTTACAAAAGAGCAGGTTGCGGAGCGTGTGGAAAAAGGCTCCATTACTGCAGCAGATTACGAAGAGATCACAGGGGAAGCACTGGGTGGCGCAGAATGAGTCCGTTAGAAACCGTGGAGAAGCTGAACGCGATCATAGACATCCAGAGTGGCGTAATCAATGAATTGTTCGCGCTCTTAATGCAGCATATATCTGCAGATGAAGCGGATGCGCTTCCTGCGGTGAAAAGGATCAATGAAGCCACAAGTTTGCGGCAGAGGATAGATAGGGGGCAGTGATTATGGATGAGCAGCGGTTTGTTTCAATGGAAATGCACAAGGAATTTGAAAAGCGGATGGATATTGAAAATCGGCGGCTTTCAGACGAGGATAAACGCCAGAACCGCCGCATTGATGAACTCGAAGGCACAGTACGCCAGATCGGTGACCTTACTGCTTCGGTAAAAGAACTGGCTGTCAGCATGAAAAATATGACGAACATTCAGGAGCAGCAGGGAAAACGGCTGGATGTCTTAGAGAATCAGGATGGAGAGATGTGGCGCAAGGTTACTGGCTATATCTTTACCGCTGTTTTAGGTATCGTCATTGGCTTTATTTTCAAGCAGATAGGAATGTAGCCATGAGCAGGCATTATTTCCGGGATGGGGCGTATATCGTACTCAGCCCGGACGAATGCAGGCATTTAGCTGATGATTATATCTGCACAAATGGGAACTGCAAGTGGTACATGGATGCGCCGCCGGATGACTTCTGCAAAAGAAACGGTGGATGCGCAAATTTTCAAAAAGAGGAAAGGTTGGTGGACAGTGCAATGAAAAGGAAACTCATCAAGAAATTAACAAGCCGGAAGCTGTGGGTGTCAGTCTGCAGTTTTGCATCTTTGATCGTGACAGCAACAGGGGGGACACAGAACGAAGCTGCGCAAGTCGCGTCAATTATTATGGCAGGCGCAACGGTAATCGGGTATGTAGTGGGCGAGGGGCTTGCAGACGCTGCAGGCGCAAAGACAGAAACTGATAGAATAGGAGAATCGGAATATGGCGAAGATCATTGAAAGTATTGTAACGAAAAACAGGTGTTATACCGGAGGGAGAAAAATTACGGTGCGCGGCCTGATGCTGCATTCCGTTGGATGTCCGCAGCCAAAGGCATCCGTGTTTGTCAATACGTGGAACAGCCCGACCGCAAGCGTGTGTCCGCATGGCGTCATTGACGGGAACGATGGCACGGTATACCAGACGCTTCCTTGGAGTCACAGGGGATGGCACGGCGCATCCGGGAGCAGGGGAAGCGTGAACAACACCCACATTGGCATTGAAATGTGCGAACCGGCCTGCATCAAATACACATCGGGCAGCAGTTTCACATGTTCAGATACTGAGGCGGCAAAGGCAGTGGTAAGAAGAACTTACAAATCTGCGGTCGAATTGTTCGCAACGTTAAACACAAAATACGGGCTTAACCCGCTTGCGGACGGTGTAATCATCAGCCACAAAGAGGGATGTGCAAGGGGCATTGCATCAAACCACGGCGATCCTGAACACCTGTGGGACGGTCTTGGCATCGGCTACACTATGGACACATTCCGCGCTGCGGTCTGCGCCAAGATGCAGGGCATTAACCTGACATTTGAAACAAATAAAAGCTACACCATAGAAAAATCCTGCTATCTGCGGACGAGTGCCGGGGCTTCAAAGACGAATAAAGCTGCATATTCTGCCGTTTCGGAAGCGGTCAAAAAGAAATGCAGGAAAAAAGACGGATATGCCGTATTCAAAAAAGGGAAAACATTCCGGCTCGTATCGGTAAAAAGCATTAATGGGAACATATGGGGAAAACTGAAAAGCGGATGGTGGATTCCGCTTATCTATAATGGTGAAATACGCATTAAATAATAATAGGACAGGCGGTTTTCCGCCTGTCCTTCAGCTTGTTAAATTCATCTAAATAGTTCGTCTTTTTATTCTACTAGGTGATAAATCTGTAATGGATGTCAGCTC
>ERZ777011.3394-NODE-3394-length-10224-cov-3.146327_pt1 | contig 10224 bp, 12 predicted proteins | sample MGYA00374964_ERZ777011 | MGnify/ENA primary metagenome ERZ777011 (study PRJEB29310, sample SAMD00008975) | mouse gut metagenome | study: EMG produced TPA metagenomics assembly of the Metagenome analysis of fecal microbiota from mouse which was promoted...
AGTCCTACAATCGGCGTGACGTGGAAGTGGAGATGTCCATACAGAAGCGTCTCGCGAATTACCCGGTGCCGGATTTCGTATGGGATGAATACCATCTTGACCAGGAGATCAATGACAGGGGCATTGCCCTTGATATGCGGGTGGTGGAAGAAGCAATCATCCTGGACGGCGAGACCAGGGAAGAGCTGCAGGAGGCCATGAAGGAACTGACCGACCTGGACAACCCGAACAGCGTGGCTCAGATGAAGCAGTGGCTGTCAGATCAGGGTACGGAAGTGGAGTCGCTTGGGGAGAAGGATGTGGCGAAGCTTATTGATGAAGTCCCGGATGAACAGAGGGAAGTGCTGCTCTTGCGTCAGCAGTTGGCGAAGTCATCCGTGAAGAAGTATCAGGCGATGAAGAACGCAGTCTGTCTGGACGGTAGGGCGCGGGGCATGTTCCAGTTTTACGGAGCCAACCGGTCCGGGAGATGGGCGGGGCGGCTGATCCAGTTGCAGAACCTTCCGCAGAACCATATGGAGGATCTGGAACAGGCGAGGGAGCTTGTGAAAGCGGGTGACCTGGATGCGCTTTCTATGTTGTATGAAAATGTCCAGGCGGTATTGTCGGAACTGATCAGGACAGCTTTTGTACCGGCAGCGGGAAGGAAGTTCATAGTATCGGATTTTTCGGCGATCGAGGCGAGGGTGCTTTCATGGCTTGCCGGGGAACAGTGGCGGACGGATGTTTTTGTGAACAACGGGGATATTTACTGTGCTTCCGCTTCTGCGATGTTCGGCGTGCCGGTGGAAAAGCACGGACAGAACGCGGAACTCAGGCAGAAGGGCAAGATCGCGGAGCTGGCTCTGGGGTACGGCGGTTCTGTCGGTGCATTGAAGTCGATGGGCGCTATTGAGATGGGGCTTTCCGAGGAAGAGCTGCAGCCGCTGGTGGATTCCTGGCGGTCAGCGAATCCGAATATCGTGCGGTTCTGGTGGGGTGTTGATCGGGCGGTGAAGAAGGCGGTCAAGCAGCGTGAACCGTCTGTCATTAAAGGGATTCGTTTTGAATGCAGGAACGGGATGCTGTTTATCACGCTTCCGTCCGGGCGGAGGCTGTCCTATGTGAAGCCGAGGATCGGTGAAAACCGTTTCGGAGGGGAATCCGTCACTTATGAGGGCGTGGGCGCGACGAAGAAATGGGAGCGGATCGAGAGTTATGGTCCGAAGTTCGTGGAGAATATCGTGCAGGCAATATCCAGGGATATTTTGATGTTCGCGATGAAAACCCTGCGGCATTGCTTTATCTGCGCGCATGTCCATGATGAACTGATCATCGAGTGCAGCATGGGCGTTGACCTTAATGTGGTATGCGAACAGATGGAAAAGACGCCGCCCTGGGCGGAAGGGCTTGTGCTGCGTGCGGACGGGTATGAGACCATGTTTTACAAAAAAGATTGAGTTTCTGGAATCCGGGGGTTTAAAACTTCCGGATTTCTTTGACTGGGATTTGGAGGGGATTGTCCCTTCAAATTTTTCAGTTAAGGAGGAACTGCCATGAGAGACAGGCCACGAGGCAACAGCAACAGCCGTAAGCCGTCTGTATCATCCTGGAACGTCCGCACTGCGGAGCGCGGCCAGAAGATGCAGATGCTGAAGGTGCCGCGCAGGAAAGGAGCCAGGAGAAGATGAAGATAGCGTATGGAGATTCTAGGACCACGAGGAAATGGAAAAACAACGAGATATCCTGGGAGGATTTCTGCAAAAGGGTAAGCACAACGCAGTACACCACGGAGACCGTGGAAGAGTACAGGAAGATGACGAAGGCAAGGCGTGATGCCATTAAGGACGTGGGCGGTTATGTCGCGGGCCATCTGAAAGATGGAAGGCGCAAGGTCGGCCATGTTCTCTGTCGTTCCATGCTGACTCTGGATATGGACAATGGGATGCCCGGAATCCTGGATGAGCTGAAGATGCTGACGGATTACCGGATGTGCATCTATTCAACGCACAAGCACACGCCGGAAGCGCCGAGGCTCAGGCTGGTGATCCCGATGACGAGGGAAGTCAGCGAGGATGAGTACCCGGCGGTGGGTAGGAAGGTGGCGCAGGAGATCGGGATGGACATTTTCGATGATTCCACCTATGAGCCGAACAGGCTGATGTACTGGCCTTCCACTTCAAGCAACGGGGAATATGTGTATGAGGTTCTGGACGGCGAGCTTCTGGATCCAGACGTGTATCTGGCAAAGTACGATGACTGGCGCGATATTTCTACATGGCCGGTATCGTCAAGGGAGTCCGAGGTCGTAAAGGCTGCCGTGAACAAGGTTGCTGATCCGCTTGGCAAGGAAGGGATCGTGGGCGTGTTCTGCAGGACATATACCATCAGGGACGCGATCGAGAAGTTCCTGCCGGATGTGTATGAGCCTTCCGCTATGGAAGGAAGGTATGACTATATCCCGGCGGACAGTTCGGCGGGCGTGCAGATCATCGAAGAGAAGTTTTCCTACAGCCACCACGCGACTGATCCAGCCCGCGGGATGCTGCTCAATGCTTTTGATGTCGTGAGGGTGCATAAGTTCCCGGACGATGACCCGAAGAAGTCATTCAACGCTATGGCGGAGTTCGCGAGCAGCGATGACCAGGTGAAGCTGAACATCTTCGCAGAACGGCAGCAGGAGGCTTCCGCTGAGTTCGATGAAGAGGATCCGGACGCATGGAAGACGCAGCTGACTTACCAGAAGAAGACGGCGCAGATTGAGAACACGCTTCATAACTTGAAGCTGATCATGGAGAACGATGAAGCCATGAAGCAGATCGTGTTCAACCAGCTGGCGGACGGGATGGAAATCAGGGATCCGGTGCCGTGGAAGCATCCTTCAAAGTTCTGGCGAGATGCTGATGACGCGCAGCTGATCTGTTATGTGGATGAGAAGTACGGCACATTCTCACAGAGGAATTACAGTATCGCCGTTGTGAAGGTCGTGGATGACCGGTCATACCATCCGATCAGGGATTTCTTCCAGAATCTGCCGAAATGGGACGGGGTGAAGCGTGTGGAGACCGCCCTTGTGGATTATCTGGGAGCGGAGGATACGCCTTATGTCCGGGCGGTGACGAGGAAGCTGCTCTGCGCGGCGTATGTCCGGGTTCATAACCCTGGGATCAAGTTTGACAACATGATCGTGCTGAACGGGGACCAGGGGATCGGCAAAAGTACCTTTATTGCGAAGCTTGGCGGGGAATGGTATTCGGACAGCCTGAACCTGTCGGACATGAACGACAAGACGGCGGCGGAGAAGCTGCAGGGGTACTGGATTTTGGAAATCGGCGAGCTTGCGGGAATGAAGAAGGCTGACCTTGACAAGGTGAAGGCTTTTATTTCCAGACAGGATGATAAGTATAGGGCGAGTTTCGGGCGCAGGGTGACGCCGCATCCGAGACAGTGCGTTTTCTTTGGCACCACGAACAATGAGAACGGGTATCTCAGGGATATCACGGGCAACCGCAGGTACTGGAACGTGAAAGTGACCGGCAGGGGAAAGCATAAGGCGTGGGAACTGGATGACGATACAGTGCGCCAGATATGGGCGGAAACAAAGGTGATAGCGAAAGCCGGGGAAAAGCTTTATCTTCCGCCGGAGCTTGAGGAATTTGCCAAGGATGAGCAGCGGGCGGCGATGGAGCGTGACGACCGCGAAGGCTTGGTGGTGGAGTACCTTGATATGCTCCTGCCGGAAGGCTGGGATGAGATGGACGTCTATAAGCGCAAGGATTATGTGCGTGATACGGATGACCCTACAAGGAAAGAGGGCGTCACGAAGAGGATGGAGGTCTCAAACATCGAGATCTGGGCGGAATGTTTCGGCAAGCCCAAAGAGGACATGAAGAATGCGGACTCTTATGCCATATCCGCGATCATGGCGCGTCTGGATGGTTGGGGAAAGACCGGGAAGACGAAGACCATACCAATTTACGGAAAGCAGCGGATATATGCCAGGAAAGAGTGACAGCTTGGAACAAGTTGGCGGAACAAGGAACGGAACTTGTTACCTGTTCCCGAACTTGTTCCCGGAATAAAGGCTGAGATACAGGTGTTTATGATAGATTCGAAACAAAAGAACAGGAATTTCTATATAGCACAAAAAATAGGTGTTTTTAAGGGATTACACCGGCGCGTGTGTGCGTGAGCGCACGTATTACGCGCGTATAGGGATTTTTCGTTCCACTTGTTCCTGACAGAAACGGAGGATTCAAAAAATGATCAGAAATGGAAGACCTTATACAAATGAGAACGGCTGGGAGGACGCTGGGCTTATCACGGACCATCCGCAGGAAGAGCAGGATATCGTGCTGGACTGGATCCGCAGGAACATCCTTCCGAGGAAGACGGTGCTGCATGGCAGGACGAGCTATGGCATGAAGCACATCCTTGAACATGATACGAAGATCTATCTGACCAACAACGAGTTCAAGGACGCGATGATGATATGCGGGTTCAAGCCGGTTGATCCCAACATGCTGAACTGGATATACCGGATCAGCGCGAAGTCGCCGGCGTTTAAGCGATGAGGGAAAAGACGGTCGAGCAGAAGCTTGTCATGGCGGTCAAGAGGATGGGAGGCATCTGCCCTAAGTGGGTGTCTCCCGGATTCGATGGTATGCCGGACCGGATCGTGCTTCTGCCGGGAGCAAAGATCGGTTTTGTCGAGGCGAAAGCGCCGGGGAAGAAGCCAAAGCCCTTGCAGGCGTCAAGGCATGGCCTGTTAAGGCGGCTGGGCTTCAAGGTGTATGTCCTGGATGAGCCGGAACAGATTGGAGGGATTCTGGATGAGATACGATCCACATGATTATCAGAAATATGCGGTCGACTTCATAAAAGACCATCCTGTATCGGCTGTCCTTCTGGATATGGGAATGGGGAAGAGTTCGATCACGCTGACGGCGGTGAATGACCTGATGTTTGACAGCTTTGATATCAGGAAGGTGCTTGTGATAGCGCCGCTGAGGGTAGCGAAGAATACATGGTCTGCGGAAATCGAGAAATGGGACCATCTTTCCGGGCTGAAATACAGTATCGCCGTGGGAACGGCAGCGGAGAGGATGAAAGCGCTGAAAACGGCAGCGGACATTTACATCATCAACAGGGAAAATGTCCCGTGGCTTGTGGAGAAGAGCGGGCTTCCTTTTGACTATGACATGGTGGTGATCGATGAGCTTTCATCCTTCAAAAACCACCAGGCGAAGAGGTTCAAGGCTTTGATGCAGGTGCGGCCAAAAGTGAAGAGGGTTATCGGACTGACCGGGACGCCTTCTTCCAATGGGCTGATGGATCTGTTCGCGGAATACAAGGTTCTGGATATGGGGGAACGCCTTGGAAGGTTTATCAGCCAGTACAGGGTGGAATATTTTGTGCCTGACCAGATGAACGGCCCTATCGTTTACAGTTACCGCTTAAGGCCGGGGGCTGACAAGAGGATTTATGACAGGATATCCGATATCACGATTTCCATGAAGGGGACGGACCATTTGAAGATGCCGGAGCTTGTGAGTTCGGAATACATGGTCTATCTGGATGAGCCGGAGCAGAAGAAATATGAGCAGATGAAGAATGACCTTGTTTTGAGCCTTCCGGGCGGTGAGGTGACGGCGGCGAACGCGGCTTCCTTATCCGGGAAGCTGACGCAGATGGCAAATGGGGCGGTCTATTCCGATACGGGCGGTATCGAGCATATTCATGACCGGAAACTGGATGCCTTGGAGGATATCATCGAGGCGGCGAACGGGAAAACGCTTCTTGTGGCGTACTGGTACAAGCATGACCTGTCGAGGATCACAAAGCGGCTGGATGACCTGGGTGTAAATTACGGGAAGCTTGATACGGATGAGAGCATCCGGGAATGGAATGCGGGAAGACTGGAAGTAGGGCTGATTCATCCGGCTTCCGCGGGACATGGGCTGAACCTGCAGAGCGGCGGAAATACCATAGTGTGGTTCGGGATGATATGGAGTTTGGAACTGTATCAGCAGACGGTGGCAAGGCTTTGGAGACAGGGGCAGGAATCCGGGACGGTCGTGGTTCAGCATATCCTGACTGCCGGAACCGTGGATGAGCGTATCATGAAGGCACTTTCCGCAAAGGACGATACGCAGTCCCGGCTGATCGACGCCGTGAAAGCGGAGGTAAGTGCCTATGGCGGGAAATAAGAATCTTGCGGAGGATCCGTATGAGCGACTGGCGAACGCCATTATCCTGCAGGCGGTATCCGATTATAGGGTAGCACTGAAGAAGATAAAAGCCCATCCGAAGAATAAAGAGGCAATCAGCGAGGCTTTGGAGATCGAGAGGTTTTTCCGTTCCGGCTGGTATAGCCAGCTGACAAGCGTGGACGGGGAATATTTAATCCGGAAGCTTCAGGACGAAATAAGACAATCAGAGTCAATCCGAGGGAGAAAAAATAAATCCGATCGGAGGTAGCTTATGAACAGACATCAACAGGAAGCAAAGAAATACCTGTCGCAGGCCTTTGGGCTGAACCAGCGCATAGAGAGCAAGCTGGGCCAGATCGAGGATCTTCATGACCTTGCAACCAAAGCGACCGTGACATATTCGGATATGCCGAGGAATCCGAACAAGGGCCATTCCCGTCTGGAAGATGCCGTGATCCAGATCATCGAACTGGAAACGGAGATCAATCAGGACATGATGAAGCTGGTGGCGCTTAAGAAGGATATCATCCGCAGGATAAAGGCTGTGGAGAGTTCCGAACTTCAGACAGTGCTGGAGCTTCGGTACCTGTCCTATATGAGATGGGAAGAGATCGCAATAGAACTTGGCTACGGTATCGACAATGTGTTCCGGCTTCACAGGAACGCCCTGGATGAGATCGAGATTCCGGAAAGAATACAGTAAAATCAAGTTCGATACAGTAAGCCTATGTGATATTGTTAAGATGGCAAAAGTGAAAGATGAGGGTGCTGACCGTCCGGTGGACGGTCGTTTAGCACCGACCGGAGTGAAACGGAGACGCCGTTGCGGGAAAAACTGCAGCGGCTTTTTTCGTGGAAGAAAGAAGGTGGACAGATGCCGAGGAAACCTAAGAAGCCGTGTGCTTATCCGGGCTGTCCGAATCTGACGGAAGGAAGATACTGCCCTGAGCATCAGGCGAAGGTGAACAGTGAGTATGAAAAGTATGGGCGTGATCCCAGGACAAAGAAGCGTTACGGAAGAGCGTGGAAAAGGATCCGTGATAAGTATGTGATGGAGCATCCGTTCTGTGAGCTGTGCTTCGAGCGTGGGATCATCGTGGAGACTGAGGAAGTGCATCACAAGAAGCCGCTGAGTGAAGGTGGCACGCACGACAGGAGCAATCTTATCGCGCTGTGCAAGTCGTGTCACTCAAGGCTTCACGCGGAGAGGGGCGACCGCTGGGGAAGGCGGCAGGGGGAGTGAAAATCCCCGCGCGTATATTCTCCAGGGAACGGCGCGGGGGTCACACGCACAAAAACAAGAAATCAAACGGGGTATTATCCCCCGCAGGGAATTGAGGTGAGGAAAATGGCCAAAGACGGGACTATGCGCGGCGGCGCGAGGGTCGGTTCCGGCAGGAAGTCCAAAGCCCTGACGGAGAAGATCGACAGCGGGCTTGCAGCGACGGTCATTGACCTACCGGAGCCTGCGGAATTTAACGGCGAGGATGTGCCGCCGGTGAAGGACTTTTTGAAGGCTGCCCAGAAGAGCGGAATTGACCTTTGCGCGGAGGATGTGTTCAAGCAGACATTCCTCTGGCTGAAGGAACGAGGTTGCGAGAGGCTGGTGAACAGCCAGCTGATCGAGCAGTACGCGATGATGGTATCCAGATGGGTACAGTGTGAGACATGCATATCGGAATACGGATTCCTGGCGAAGCATCCGACCACGGGGGCGGCAATCACAAGCCCTTATGTGACGATGAGCCAGAACTATCTGAAACAGGTGAACCAGTGCTGGTACCAGATATACCAGATCGTGAAGGAAAACTGCTCCGTGGAATACGGCGGGGCGAATCCGCATGACGACCTGATGGAAAGACTGTTATCAGCGCGGAAGAAATAGGAGGGTTTCGATGAAATATGTGAAGAAAAAGCTGTCAGAACTGAAGCCTTATGAGAACAATCCGAGGATCAATGATGAGGCGGTGGACGATGTTGTGGAAAGCATTAAGCAGTGTTCCTACATCGCGCCGATCATCATTGACGAGGATGGTGTGATCCTGGCGGGGCATACCAGATATAAGGCATTGAAAAAGCTGGGCTATAAGGAATGTGAGGTTGTTATCGTATCCGATCTGACAGAGGAACAGAAGAAAAAATACCGTCTGTATGATAACAAGACGGCGGAGATGGCTTCCTGGGATCAGAAGAAGCTTTCTGCGGAATTATGTGATGTGGATTTTCAGGGATACGATTTCGGACAGCCTGAGACCGCGCTTCCGGACGAAGGATTCGGTGAGGGCGGTCCTAAGACGATGACCTGTCCGTGCTGCGGGGAGGTGTTCGAGGTATGAAGCTGGAAAGACTGAAATTATCGGAGATCATTCCGTATGAGAATAATCCGAGGAAGAACGATGGTGCGGTGAATGCGGTTGCCGAGAGCATCCGGCAGTGTTCCTATATCACGCCGATCATCGTTGACGAGGATCATGTGATCATAGCGGGGCATACCAGATATAAAGCGTTGAAGGCACTTGATATTGAAGAAGTGGAATGCCTTATCTGCGATGGTCTGACAGAGGAACAGAAAAAGAAATATCGGTTTCTTGATAACAAGACCGGCGAGAAGGCAACATGGGATCTGATGAAGTTGGAAGTCGAACTGGAAGGGCTTGACCTGGAAGGGTTCGACTTTTTTGGCATGGCGGTTGAACTGCCTGTGGATGGTGGAAGCGGAGGCTCTGATAAGGAACTGACCGGAACCACGGAGATTGACGCGGAGGTGTTTGGGGATGAAGAGTTCAAATACGAGTGCCCGAAATGCGGTTTCCGGTTCAACTGAGTTCTCGTGGAAGTGGAGCCTGTCGGAACTGGAGAAGAGACCGAAGCACGGGCATACCGTGTTTTCGTGTTTTTCTTGCGGCGGCGGTTCCTCTATGGGATACAAGCTGGCGGGTTTTGATGTCGTGGGTAACTGCGAGATCGATCCCGACATGATGAAGGTCTATAAGCAGAACAACCATCCGAAGCATTCATTCCTTATGGATATCAGGGATTTCCTGAAGCTGCCGGATGAGAAGATTCCGGAGGAATTGTTTCATCTGGATGTGTTGGACGGTTCGCCGCCTTGCTCCGTGTTCTCAACGGCGGGAAGCCGGGAAGAAGGCTGGAACACGGAAAAAGTATTCCGGGAAGGTCAGGCAAAGCAGCGGTTGGATGACCTGTTCCTTTATTTCATAGCGATAGCGAAGAGATTACAGCCGAAAGTGGTGATCGCTGAGAATGTGAAGGGTATCATCATCGGGAACGCGAAGGGCTGGGTAAACCAGATCGTGAAGGGCTTTGATGATGCCGGGTATGATGTTCAGATATTTCTGTTCAATGCGGCGAGGATGGGCGTGCCTCAGAAAAGGGAGCGTGTCTTTTTTATCGCTCACAGGAAAGACCTGAAATATCCGAAGCTTTCCATGAACTTCAATTCCAAACCGATTCCGTTCAAGGATGTCCGGGAACCGTATGGCAAGGCGATGGATGAGAACAGTATGCAGGCGAAGCTTTTGAAATACAGGATTCCGACTGACCGGTGCATAGCGGATATCAATGAGAGGGTGAGGAAGGTCAAGAACAACGGTTTTTCCACGCCGATCAACAGGGATGATGAGCCGATACAGACGATTGTTGCCGGGAGCAGCCTCTACCGGATGTGTGACGGCCTGCTTATGACTGACCGGGATATCATCAACTGCCAGACGTTTCCACAGGATTATGACTTTATGGATCAGAGCGTCCAGTATATCTGCGGAATGAGTGTTCCGCCAGTGATGATGGCGAAGATCTCCGAGCAGGTGTACCGGCAGTGGCTTAAAGGTGGTGATGTTACTTGAAGATGCGGAAGCTGAAGAAATATAAGCCGACGAGGTTCAAGGCGAAGGATTCCACCTATAACAAGGAAGCGGCTGACTTTGCCGTGAACTTCATAGAATGCCTGTGCCATACGAAAGGCACCTGGGCGGGGAAGCCTTTTGAACTGATCGACTGGCAGGAACAGATC
>ERZ777011.3398-NODE-3398-length-10208-cov-2.941003_pt1 | contig 10208 bp, 7 predicted proteins | sample MGYA00374964_ERZ777011 | MGnify/ENA primary metagenome ERZ777011 (study PRJEB29310, sample SAMD00008975) | mouse gut metagenome | study: EMG produced TPA metagenomics assembly of the Metagenome analysis of fecal microbiota from mouse which was promoted...
CGGCGAAACGTGCGGAGTCGAACAACACGCGTTTGTTGTATTTGTCGGCAAGTGCACGCACTTCGCGAAGGTTCTGCATCGAAACGGGCTGACCGCCGGCGGTGTTGTTGGTGATGGTCACGATGATGAACGGAATCTTGTCGGCATGCTCGGCCAGCGCCTTTTCGAGTTTCTTCGGGTCTACGTTGCCCTTGAAGGGAACTTCGAGCTGGGTATTCTTGGCCTCGTCCACCGTGCAGTCCAAAGCCACGGCCTTACGGCTCTCGATGTGACCTTTGGTCGTGTCGAAATGGGAGTTGCCCGGTACGATGGCACCTTCGGTTACGAGTGCGGAGAAAAGCACGTTCTCGGCTGCGCGGCCCTGGTGGGTCGGGATCAAATACTCGAAGCCGGTGATACGCGTGATGGTGTCCTTCAGTTCATAGAAGGAGCGTGCGCCTGCGTAGGATTCGTCGCCCATCATCAGCGCTGCCCACTGGCGGTCGCTCATGGCACCCGTACCGGAGTCGGTCAGACCGTCGATGTATACCTGATCGGCCTTGAGCTGAAATACGTTGTAGTTAGCCTCCTTGATCCACTGTTCGCGCTCCTCACGGGTGCTTTTGCGGATAGGCTCCACCATTTTGATTTTCCACGATTCTGCAAATGGTAATTCCATAGCTTTTAGTTTTTGAGTTTGTATAAGTTTGTGTACGATTTACGTGATAAATTTTTAATGTACCAGCACAAAATTGACGATTTTTTTTCATCTGTGCAAGTGTCGCCGAAAAATAATTTTCCGCCTAACGATTTGGCTCTTTACGCCTTATACCCTGTGTTCAAAAACGGAATGCAATCCCCTTTCATGCGTTCAAAAACGGAATCATTTGTATCATTCAGGAGTCTGCATTCCATTCCTGACATCGGGAGCTCTTTGCTGAAACCCCCGATTCGACACCCCAATTTATCCCTATTACAAGGCAGCCGACCGATACGCCTTTCGGATTTTCTCCCACGTCATCTCCTTCTCCGCCGAATCGCCGCCCGTATTATCCCCGAACACCTCCGCACAGAGTAAAATTCGAAATGCGATGCAAGAACGATAACCGCACGAATTCCGCCGGACATCGCACCAACCGGCCGCAACCACGGTTTCCTACCTCCGCACGAAAGCGGGAAGGGCAACCGATACCTCCCTGCATGGCAGGCGCCCCCTACCGGCAACGAGCCATCGCATACCGGGGGCCGCTTCGCAGGAAGCGGCCCCCGGTATGCGAAATAACTTCTGCGCCGAAAAAGGGAGTTCCGGCGGTAAAAAACAGGCTCAGTTTCCCTGTTCGCAGATGAATTTGATACGAATCAGACGCACCTCCTCTTCGGTAAAATCCGAACCGAGCTCCCGGATGGCCTCGTCCACACTGTCGCTTTCGGCATCCTCCTTAAAATAAAGGTATATCTCCTCGGCTTTGTCCTCGTCGATCGTCTGTTCGATATAATAGTTGATATTGAGCTTCGTACCGGAATTGACGATGGCTTCGATCTCCGTCAGCAGCTCGTCGAAATCGAGATCGCGGGCACGGGCGATGTCCTCGAAATCCATCTTGCGGTCGATGCTCTGGATGACGAAGACCTTGTTTCCGCTCTTGTTGACCACGCTCTTGACCACCATATCCTGCGGCCGGACGATGTCTTTCTCCTCGACATACTGCTTGATGAGCTTCACGAACTCGGCTCCGAACTTGCGTGCCTTACCGGCCCCGACCCCCGTGATGTTCTGCATCTCCTCGATCGTTACCGGATACTGGATCGCCATATCCTCCAGCGACGGGTCCTGGAAAATGACGAAAGGCGGTAGTCCGTGCTGCTTGGCCACCTTCTTGCGCAGCTCCTTGAGCATGACGAAAAGCTCCTCATCGGCCGCACTCTCGCCGCCGCGTCCGCCGGCAGGCACCGCTGCATCGTCCCCCTCCTCGCTGTCGTAATCGTGGTCCAGGGTGATGAAGATATCGTAAGGATGATCGATATAGCGCTCGCCTGCCTCGTTCACCGCCAGCAGGCCGTAATTCTCGATGTTCTTGTCCACCAGGCCCAGAATGAGCGCCTGCCGTATGACGGCGCCCCAGAAACGGTCGTCGCGATCGGAACCGGCCCCGAACCACTCGCTGTCGTTGTGACCGTAGGAGCGGATCATGGCGGTCGTGCGGCCCGTGAGAACATTCACCAGGTAGTCCATCTTGAATTTGGGACCGATCGCCCTGAGGGCCTCCAGCATCAACTGCATCTCCTCGCGCGCCTTCACTTTCGGTTTGGGGTTCACGCAGTTGTCGCAGCTTCCGCAGTTATCCTCGCCGTACTCCTCGCCGAAGTAGTGCAACAGCGTCTTCCGCCGGCACATGGAGCTCTCGGCATACGACACGGTCTCCATCAGCAGCAACTTGCCTATCTCCTGCTCGGCGATGGGCTTGCCCTGCATGAACTTTTCGAGTTTCTGAATATCCTTGTAACTGTAGAACGTAATGCAGTGCCCCTCGCCTCCGTCGCGGCCCGCACGGCCCGTCTCCTGATAATATCCTTCGAGGCTCTTGGGAATATCGTAATGGATGACGAAACGCACGTCGGGCTTGTCGATCCCCATGCCGAAGGCGATCGTGGCCACGATGACATCCGCCTCCTCCATCAGGAAGGCGTCCTGGTTCCTGGCACGGGTGGCGGCATCCATCCCCGCATGATAAGGCAGCGCCTTGATGCCGTTGGCCACGAGCAATTCGGCCAGCTCCTCGACCTTCTTGCGGCTCAGGCAATAGATGATGCCCGACTTGCCCTCATGCTGTTTGATGTACCGGATGATCTCGCGGGCGACGTCGGTTTTGGGACGTATCTCATAGAAAAGGTTGGGACGGTTGAACGACGACTTGAATACCGCCGCATCGAGCATCCCGAGGTTCTTCTGTATGTCGAGCTGCACCTTGGGCGTGGCGGTGGCCGTAAGGGCGATCAGCGGCGCCCGGCCGATGTCGTTCATGATGGGCCGGATACGCCGGTACTCCGGACGGAAATCGTGCCCCCACTCCGAGATGCAGTGCGCCTCGTCGATCGCGTAGAACGATATTTTGATCTTGCGCAGGAACGAAACGTTCTCCTCCTTGGTCAGCGATTCGGGCGCGAAATAAAGCAGCTTGGTCTTGCCGGCAAGCACATCCTCCTTCACCTGGTTGATCGCCGACTTATTGAGCGAAGAGTTCAGGAAATGGGCGATGCCTTCGTGCTGACTGAAGGTACGCATGGCATCCACCTGATTCTTCATGAGCGCAATGAGAGGGGAGATCACGATCGCCACACCCTCCATCAGAAGGGCAGGCAACTGGTAGCACAGACTCTTACCGCCGCCCGTAGGCATGAGGACGAACGTGTCCCTGCCTGCGAGTACATTTCTTATGACCGCTTCCTGATTGCCCTTGAACGCAGAAAACCCGAAATACTCCTTCAGCTTTTCATGCAGCATGTCATGCAAATTGTCCATCTCCCATTCAATTTCCTTATGTTTCCAACTCGTGCGGCATAACCGCAAAGCGCAATCTCCGAAATCCGTATCGCCCGTACAAGGCGCTGCGCCGCCGGCCTCCGCCCCCCCTTCCCGGAAACGAGCATCTCCCGAAAGGCAAAGCGACCATAAAACACAGAAACGGAACGTCGATTATCCCCCAACGCTCTTTCGCAACATAAAGATAGAAAATTTTCCAATATTTTTCTAACTTTGTAGAAAAGTTTTTTCAAAAAAATGAGGCTCTACACCACCGGACTGGTCAAGAAATACAAGACACGCACCGTGGTCAACCACGTATCCATCGACGTCAACCAGGGCGAGATCGTCGGCCTGCTGGGGCCGAACGGTGCGGGAAAGACCACCACCTTTTACATGATCGTGGGACTCATCAAGCCCAACGACGGACAGATCTTTCTCGAGGACGAAGGCAACACGCAGGAGATTACCAAACTGCCGGTCTACAAACGGGCGCAGATGGGAGTGGGCTACCTCGCACAGGAGGCATCGGTCTTCCGCCACCTCAGCGTCGAGGAGAACATCCGTTCGGTACTCGAAATGACCGACTACTCCAAGGAGTACCAGCGCGAGCGGGTGGAGAATCTCATCGAGGAGTTCAGCCTGCAGAAGGTGCGCAAGAGCAAGGGCATCCAGCTTTCGGGCGGCGAACGGCGGCGAACGGAGATCGCGCGGGCGGTGGCCATCAACCCGAAATTCATTCTGCTCGACGAACCCTTCGCCGGCGTGGACCCCATCGCCGTGGAGGACATCCAGAGCATCGTGAGGACCCTCAAGGACAAGAACATCGGCGTCATCATCACCGACCACAACGTCCATGAAACGCTCTCCATCACCGACCGCACCTACCTCCTTTTCGAAGGCAAGGTACTCAAGACCGGTACGGCGGAGGATCTGGCGAACGACGAACAGGTGCGGAAAGTGTACCTGGGTCAGGATTTCAAACTCAGGTAAAGCGACACGGCGACCACGACTCTCGATACCCATCAACCTATCCGGCGGCCCGCAAAGCCGCCGCTTGTCTGAAAATACCACATGGAGAAAACAATCCATCCGTCGCAGGTTTCGGGCGAGGTGAGGCCTCCCTGCTCCAAAAGCTACGCCCAGCGCGCGCTCGCCGCAGCGCTCCTGTGCGAAGGTGAAACCACGCTCAGCAACATCGAGCTGTGCGACGACACGCGCTACGCCATGGACGTCATCACCGGCCTGGGCGCCTCGGTCCGCCAGACAGGCCCCGCGCAGTATGTCATCCGGGGCGGTCTGGCCCCCGTCACCGACACCGTCAACACGGGCGAATCGGGGCTCGCCACCCGGCTGTTCACCCCCATCGCCGCGCTCTGCGAGCGGCGCATGACCGTGACGGGCAGCGGCACCATGCTCCGCAGACCCATCGACATGATGATCGAACCGCTGCGGAACCTCGGCGCGGAGGTCCTCTCCGACGGCTTCCTGCCCATTACCGTGCGGGGACCGCTCAAGGGAGGCGAAACCGATGTCGAAGCCCACGTCAGCTCGCAGTTCCTCACCGGACTGCTCATGTCGCTCCCCCTGGCCGAAGGCGACACGGTGCTGCATGTCGAACAACCCAACAGCCTGCCCTACCTGGCGGTGACCGTCGACCTGGCGTCCAAATTCAAGATACGGATGGAACACAACGGTTTCCGCGAATTCTTCATTCCCGGCGGCCAACACTACCATCCCGCCCGCCTGCACATCGAGGGCGACTGGAGTTGTGCGGCCTTCATGCTCGTGGCGGGAGCCATCGCGGGCGAAGTCACCGCCAAACGGATGAATACCCTCTCCCTGCAGGCCGACCTGGCCATCATCCAGGCACTCACCAAAGCGGGAGCGGTCATCATCACCACCCCCGACGAGATAACGGTACGCAAAAGAGAGCTCTCGGGCTTCGAATTCGATGCCACGCAACGTCCCGACCTCTTCCCCATTCTGGCAGTCTTGGGCGCCAACTGCAACGGCACCACCCGCATCAAAGGCGTACACCGACTGATGTATAAAGAGAGCAACCGCGCCGAAGCCATCCTCTCGGAATACACCCGGCTCGGCATGAAGGTCGAAATGCAGGACGACATCATGACGGTGCACGGAGGAGGGCTCTCCGGCGGCACGGTAGACAGTTGCAACGACCACCGCATCGCCATGGCCGCCGCCGTGGCCGCCCTCGCCGCGACGGGGCCGGTCACCATCACCCGCGCACAGGCGGTCAACAAGTCCTACCCGCGTTTCTGGGAGGACCTCGAATCCATCACCCGGAAAGAAGCATGAACAGTTTCGGACACAGTTTCAGAATCACCGTTTTCGGCGAGTCGCACGGCCCGGTCGTAGGCGTCACGGTCGACGGCATGCCCGCCGGCATCCCCCTCTGCGAACAGGACTTCGACGCCGACCTCGCACGCCGGCGCAGCGACGCATCGGCCGGTACGACTCCGCGCCGGGAACCGGACCGACCGGAGATCGTTTCGGGACTTTACAACGGCCACACGGACGGTACACCGCTTACCCTCCTCTTCCGGAACACCACCACCAAACCGCAAGACTACGCACCCCTCGCACGCCATCCGCGCCCCTCGCACGCCGACCTCGCAGCCGCCCGGAAATACGGAGGATTCAACCATCCCGGCGGCGGAGGCATGTTCTCCGGCCGAATGACCGTCGCCCTCGTGGCCGCCGCAACGGCGGCCAAAAAGCTCCTGCCCGGGGTGCTGTTCTCCACGACCATCACCGAAATCGGCGGCATCCAAGATCCTGCGCGGTTCGACGCGCTGCTGACCGAACTCCGCACGGCGGGCGATTCGGCCGGAGGAGTCGTGGAAGTCCGGGCGCAAGGCGTCGCCGCAGGTACGGGCGAACCCTTCTTCGATTCGGTGGAAAGTCTCGCCGCCCACCTGCTCTTCTCCATCCCGGGAGTGAAGGGGGTGGAATTCGGAGCCGGCTTCGGCGCCGCACGCAGCCGGGGCAGCCGCAACAACGACCCGATCATCGACCGCCGCGGAACAACGGCCACCAACAACGACGGCGGCCTGAACGGAGGGATCGCCAACGGCAACGAGATCGTCCTGCGGGTGGCCTTCAAACCGGCGCCGAGCATCGCCCTCCCTCAGGAAACTTTCGATTTCGAGAGAGACCGCCCCGCACCGCTGACCATTGCCGGCCGCCACGACGCCTGCATCGCCCTGCGCGGCGCAGTGGTGGCGGAAGCGGCCCTGGCCTGCGCACTGGCCGACCTCACCCTGCGGGCCGGAAACGCCGTGACCGGATGAAAGTCGTGGGGCCGACAAAGGCCGCGGTCGGACGAAACCCGCTCCGCGAGGCACTCCTTCCGACGCCCCGCCCCTGCAAGCCCACCGGCGGCCGGCGAAACGCCCGAACGGATACGACGGCGCGAGACGGGAAACCTGCCGCACGCAATACCACGCTCCATCCCCGCGGCAGAAAACATCTCGCCGCAAAGAATCGGAGGATACTTTGCATTTCAATTAAATTTGTATAAATTTGCGGGCTGATAATGGAAATGAAGCTACTCGACGCATACAACATCCCCTGGAAAGGGCTTTCCAATGGCCGTCACACGCTCGACTTCGAGATAGACGACCGTTTCTTCGCCGAATTCGGGGAATCGGGTATCCAGGGAGGCCGACTCACTGCGACGGTAGAACTGGAAAAATCCGCCACGATGCTCCTGCTTCATGTCCTTATCCGGGGCGAAGTCGCCGTAGAGTGCGACCGTTGCCTGGGTGAACTCCGGCTGCCGGTGGACTACGAAGGCGACCTGACGGTCAAGTTCTCCGCCGAGGTGGACGATTACGACGGCGAGGTCCTGTGGATCAATCCGGCGGAAGAGACGGTAGCGCTCGCACAATATATATATGAAAGCATCGTGCTGAATCTTCCCTACCGCAGGGTACACGGCACCGATGCCAACGACGAACCGCTCTGCGACAAAGAGATGCTCGCCCGGTTCCGGATCATCACTCCGGAGGAGTTCGAAGCGCTCGAGGCGGAACAGCACAGCCTGACCGCCACCGAAGAGGGCGACAAACTCCGACAGCTCAAAAGCGAGCTCGAAAAGAAGAACAAGTAAATAACCAAATAGCAAATTACAACCATGGCACATCCTAAACACAAAGTTTCCTCGACACGACGCGATAAGAGAAGGACTCATTACACGGCAGCGACCCCGACGGTTGCGGTATGCTCCAACTGCGGTGCAGCGGTACAGTACCACAGGGTTTGCCCCGAATGCGGCTTCTACCGCGGAAAACTCGCAATCGAGAAGAAGGCGGAATAATCCGTTTCGGAACGTCTGTTCGACATCATTCCCATGTTGAGGATCGGTATTGATGCGATGGGAGGCGATCATGCGCCGCGCGTAGTCGTGGAAGGCGCATTGATGGCCCTCCGGCATATCGACAGCGGGAGCAGGTTGGTGCTGTTCGGCGACGAGGGCGCGATCCGAAAGCTGTTGGAGGAGCACGATGCTCCCTCCGATTGCGTCGACATCGTCCATACGACCGAGATCATCACCATGGACGACCACCCCGCCAGGGCCTACAACCAGAAAGCCGATTCAAGCATCCGGGTGGGTTACAGATACCTGAAAGAGGGCAAGATAGACGGTTTCGCCAGCGCGGGCGCCACGGGTGCCATGCTGGTGGGAGCGATGTACTCCGCCGAAACGATCCGCGGAGTCATCCGACCGGCCATATCGGCCCTCGTTTCCACGCTCGACGGCGGCAACTTCCTGCTGCTGGACGTGGGACTGAACGTAGACTGCAAACCCGACGTTCTCGACCAGTACGGGCTGATCGGCAGTGCGTACACCGAAACCGTACTGGGAAAAACCGCCCCGCGTGTGGCGCTGCTCAACATCGGCGAGGAGAGCGAAAAGGGCAACCTCGCGACCAAGGCGGCCCACGAACTGATGTCCGACAACGACGGCTACAATTTCGTAGGCAACATCGAAGCCAACGAGATCTTCACCGGTCGCAAGGCCGACGTGGTCGTTTGCGACGGTTTCGTGGGCAACACGATCCTGAAGCAGACCGAAGGCTTCTATGAATTGGCCCGCATGCGCGGCATCGACGACGAATACATCGACAGACTCAACAACGAGTTCGTCGGCGGTACCGCGGTATTGGGTATCAATGCGGTTGTTCTGATAGGCCACGGCCGCTCGTCGGCACTGGCCGTGCAGAACATGATCCGCCAGACCGAGAAAACGGTCAAGAGCGGACTTGTAAACAAATTACAGGACACATTTCGTAATTTCTGATGAAGAAAATTACTGCTGCAATAACAGGCGTGGGAGCTTACCTGCCCGAATACGTGCTCGACAACTTCGAGCTGAGCAAGATGGTAGATACCTCCGACGAATGGATCATGACCAGGGTCGGTATCAAGACCAGGCGAATCCTGAAGGGCGAAGGCCTCGGCACCTCCTACATGGCCGAAAAAGCGGTGAACGACCTGCTGGAAAAGACCAATACCGATCCGCTCGACGTAGACATGATCATCTGCGCTACGGTCACCCCCGACATGTTCTTCCCGTCGACCGCCAACCTCACGGCGGCCAAATGCGGACTGAAGAACGCCTTCGGATTCGATATACTCGCGGCATGCAGCGGATTCATCTTCGCGCTGGTCACGGCCACCCAGTACATCGAAAGCGGACGCAATAAAAAGATCATCGTGGTCGGTGCCGACAAAATGTCATCGATCATCGACCCCACCGACCGCGCCACCCTACCCCTCTTCGGCGACGGCGCCGCGGCGGTACTCCTCGAACCCAATACCGACGGGTACGGACTGCTCGACTCCATCACCCGCAGCGACGGAAACGGCGGCAAGCATCTCTACATGAAAGCGGGCGGCTCGGCCTTTCCCGCCACGGAAGAAACGGTGCGCAACCGTTGGCATTACGCCCACCAGGACGGTCAGAGCGTATTCAAGGCCGCAGTCACCAACATGTCCGATGTGACGGTAGAGATCATGAGGCGCAACAACCTCATGGCGAAAGACATTCGCTACCTCGTACCGCACCAGGCCAACCTCCGCATCATCGATGCCGTAGCCAAACGGATCGGCCTGCCGAAGGAGAAGTGCATGCTCATCATCGAGAAGTACGGAAATACGACCGCAGCGACCATCCCGCTTTGCCTGTGGGACTACGAAAGCCGGCTGGCCAAAGGCGACAACCTCATTCTCGCTTCGTTCGGCGGAGGCTTCACATGGGGATCGATCTACCTCAAATGGGCCTACGACGGCGGCGATTTCTCCAAATAAGATTTTTTGCGGATAATTAAAAAACGCTATATTTGCAGTGCCGTTCGCAGAACGGTCGGCAACGGTTCCATAGTTCAACGGATAGAACGACAGTTTCCTAAACTGTAAATCCAGGTTCGATTCCTGGTGGGACTACAATAATTTAAGCAAGGACACTGAAATTCAGTGTCCTTGCTTGTTTTCAGGAAGCGAAAGGGGATCGTTTTAAAATGAAATCAAACTATAATGCCCCCCGATTCGATGTACGGCGATAATTTTCCGGTTGTCGGCACCCATCCCACCCCGTCGGGGGACTACAAACCATGAGAAGCGACGCATGACATCGGGCATGCAATCGCAGCCGCCTTCCACAGGCCGGCCGTTTTGAACG
>ERZ777011.3400-NODE-3400-length-10201-cov-2.906170_pt1 | contig 10201 bp, 10 predicted proteins | sample MGYA00374964_ERZ777011 | MGnify/ENA primary metagenome ERZ777011 (study PRJEB29310, sample SAMD00008975) | mouse gut metagenome | study: EMG produced TPA metagenomics assembly of the Metagenome analysis of fecal microbiota from mouse which was promoted...
ATCAGAGTTTTGCAGACTCGTGCCTTACCACTTGGCTATGTCGCCATTTGCATAAAAAATGGAGCGGGAAACGGGGCTCAAACCCGCGACCTCTGCCTTGGCAAGGCAGCGCTCTATCAACTGAGCTATTCCCGCAAGTGTTTCTTTTTATGAAAACATTGTTATCTTACCAAAATTTTTCTAAAAAGTCAACACTTTTCCTTTTAACTTAAACAATTTCTTAAAATCTCTCGTAAGTAATCTGGATATTCTTTCCTTCCAACTCCTTCTTCTACAAATAAGTCCAAGTTTCTAATTGCTGTATTTCCTAATTTTATCTTCACATAGCCAACCTTTTTGTCTTTCTCTACTGGTGCTTCTACTTGATTTAATGTTACGATTTCAATCTTCAAGTCTTCTAATGTATCTTTTTTCGCTATGGTTATTTTGGAATTTTGGATTGGTTCCATTCGGATTTTAATGTATTCTTGCTTTCCCTGCTTTATTATTATTCGCTTTTGGTTAATTTGGTACCAACTTTCGTACTGTTTTTGTACGGTTTCTGCAATATCTACATTTTTGTAGTTTTGATACACATATTCAATCATTTTAATACTATCTGCGGTTCGGAATTTTCGACTATCTGCTCCTAATACCACAGAAATAATCTCCATATCTCCTCTTTTGACGGAAGTAACTAGACATCTTCCTGCTCCATTCGTAAATCCTGTTTTGACGCCATTGACACCTTCTAAATAGCCTAACAATTCGTTGGTATTGCTGATATTCACAGGTTGATTGTTAATGTGAACGGTATAGTTTTTCGTACCTACAATCTTTTTTATAGTTGGATTTTGCATCGCATAATCTGCTAAGATAGCTAGTTCATATGCAGTCGTATAGTGTTCTGGCTGGTCTAGCCCATGTGGGGTTACAAAGTGTGTCATTGAAAGCCCAATTTGCTTGGCTTTTTCGTTCATTTTGCCTGCAAAGGCTTCTACACTTCCACAAGTATGGATGGCTAGAGCCACAGCAGCGTCATTTCCCGATTTAAGCATTAAGCCATATAGTAAGTCTTCTACCGTGATTTTGTCGTTTATTTTCAATCCTAGTCGCGATCCGACCAGTTTGTGCTGCCTTCTGACTAATGGTAACCGTATCGGTCAATTTTGCATTTTCCAATACTACTAAAATGGTCATAATTTTCGTTGTGGAAGCCATTGGTACCTTTTTATCTGCATTTTTTTCAAATAATACTTGCTTGGTGTTTCTTTCCCATACAATCGCTGCTTTTGAGTTAATTTTTGGTTCCTCGGTTAGATTGGCAGATGTCTGCAAAATTTCTTCTAATTCTTGTAGGTCAATTTCTTCCTCTTCTTGGTTAATGCCTTCTTCCATTCTTCCGAACTGAATTTTGCTTCCTTTTTCATGGTAGTTTGGTAGGCTAATCGTGGCAAAAGAAAGGATGATACCGACTACCAATAACTTTGTGAGCCATTTTTTCATTTTCATCACCTATTCCATTCTATCTGCTAATCTTGTCTTTTATTCCTAAGGGATTGAAAAAAGTTTTTCTTTGTAGTACAGTAAGGCATGAGGTGAAAAAAGTGGAGCAAAAGAAAATGGGAATTGGCGTTGGTGTTATTTTATTAAAGGATAACCAAGTTTTACTTGGTCTACGCCATGCAGACCAAGCGATTGCGGATAGTGATATGCGTTTAGAAGGAACTTGGACACTTCCGAGTGGAAAAGTTCGTTTTGGCGAGTCTTTTGAAGAAGCAGGAAAACGTAAAGTGAAGGAAGAATGTAACTTAGATGTTGATGCACTTCATGTCATTTGTTTGCAAAATGATGTAAATGAATTTGCTCATTATGCAACGGTTGGTTTACTGGCTGACAGTTTTTCTGGTACCATTGTTCCGATTGCTACCCAAGAGTTAATCCGTTTTGATTGGTTTCCACTTTCAGATTTACCAGAAAATCTTTGTTTTCCAAGCCAAAAAATTTTGCAGGCTTACCAAGAGAAGAAATTTTATTTAACCTAAAAAAGAGCCATTTTCAAATGGCTCCTTATTTTTGTTGTTCTCTATGTTTCTCTACTTCTCGCTGGATTTCTTTCCAGTTATTCACTCGTACAATCTCCTGACTATCGATTTCACAATTCATTTTGGTTGTCATCAAAATAGATTTAATCCCATGGTCTGTTAGTTGTCTACAAGTTTCATAACTATCTTCGATACATAACTCAATTCCTTGTTCCTGAAAGAAGGCTAGTTTATCGTTAATATGTAAGTCTAGGCTATCGTATGGGATATGGAAATCTGCTAAACTCCTTTTTGTGATTTTTTCGGTATTACATCCCCCAATATTCATTAACCTAGCCGTGATAAAATGGATGGTATCTCCTTTTTCTTTGAATTGCTGGATTACTTTGTCTGCATCTGGCAATAGTTCACATTCTTCTAGGACGTTTTTGTAGTATTTCTGAAAAAATGCAAATTTTGTTGTATCGTCCCAACCATATAGGACTTTCAAGTAGTAGCGGTTTTTGATTAACCCAAAGCTATCTCGATTAGTTGGTATTCCAGATATTTCTTCTTCATATTGATCGGCATATTTTAACATGGATTTTACGGTTAAAAATGTTGTATCGTCTATGTCAATTCCTATTTTCACTGGTTTTACTCCTTTTCTCTTATCGTTGCTCTCGGTTTCGTCCAGTCCACATATACTGGTTTGCGATTTCTTCATGTGCCTCATGGATTTTTTCCTCTGGTGTTCCGCCATTTGCCTCACGATAAATTCTCTTAAACTCCTCTGGCGATACTTTTGCTTTTGCCGCTTCTCTTTCAAATGTTGTAATATCCCCATTGGATAAGCGGATAATTCCTCTTTCACTCTCGTCTGTAATATCTGCTAAGTTAATGTCTGCGGTTGGATAGTCTTCTCTTAGGGTATCATAACGCTGGATTTCTTCTCCTACGCTTTCATTTAAGGTATGGTCCATGACTTCTTTTACTTGTTCATTGACTGGGTATTGTGTTCTGGTTTCAATTCCTGCGGATAAATAGCGATAACCCGCTTGTGTGGTTGGGTCTTCTCTTAATAACTCTAGATTTAGCTCTCCATAGCCATCAATAGTATAGCCAAAAGAGTATCTGTCATTGTATTTCATAATTCCATGTAGGTTTTCTCTTTCGAGTTCGTTTCCGTCTTTGTCTAGTTTAATTGGTCTTTCGTTTGTTGACTGTGCTTGTCCGACACTTTCTAATGCTTGGAATTTTCCCATTCTCTTTGATTTTCCAATCATCATAACTTCACGAGAACCTTTGACACGGCAGATTTTTACTCTTCCTTCATAATCTTTGGCTTCTGGTACAATTTCCTGAAAACGATTGTCGCGAATGTCTGCTTCAAAGGCTAAATCTCCTTTTTGAATTCCTAGGTCTTCCTCAATTTCTTCTTTTTGCATTTCAGACGCTTTTCCTTCTTCTTGTAGAGGCTCTTGCTCTTCTTTTTCCTCTGGTTCTTTTTCTTCTTCAAATTCTACTTCTACATCACGTGGATTTTCTCGTTTTTCGATTTTTTCGATATCTAGTGTAATTTCACCTCGTACTTCTAAGCCTAACAATCTTTTTGAATTCTCGTCTAATTTTTCTAAAAACTCTGGTGCTAATGTTAATTCGCCTTCTGCTGATAGCGTTGCAATGAGTTCTTGTTGTGCACTATAAATTTGATAGGAAACAACGCCATCGGTTTCCATTTTTACAAAATAGATATCGGTTGAAAATTCCAAATAACTTTCGGCACTTGGAAGGATAACGGTATCTTCTTGATAGCGGATACTTTGTATTTTTGTGCCATCTGCTGCAATGCCTTCTTGCAACTTGGCATTTAGTTCACGAATTCCTTGTAATCTTTCTTCTAACTCTTCTGGTGTTAATTCTTTCTTCTCTTCTTCCATGGGCTATTCCCCCTTAGTTAAACTTCTCTTTTATTATATCATATTATGGTTAAAAAAGCCAGTTCTCATATTGATTTATACTCTGTCCATGCACTGAGTACTTTTACCACTTTTGCTTCTCGGTCTACTTCATACACAAGTCGATGTTGTATGTTAATTCTTCTCAAATCTGCACCTTGTAATTCTCCTAATAGCTTTTCGTATGGTGGATTTTGAAATGGATTTTCTTTTCTAGTAGTTCATAAATGTCCTTTCTAAAATTTGTAATATTACCATTTATCATAATTTTCCCCTTTCTCTTATTAGAGCGTACGCAAAAACGTATGCCAATATTTTTCCCTATTACTTTCGCTTTCTGCACAAAAAAAGAAGAGATTTCTCTCCTCTTCATCCTGTATTTATTAGTCTTCTACTGGAGCACCCACTGGGCAAACACTAGCACATGTTCCGCATCCAATACAAACATTTGCATCAATTTTGTATTTATCTCCATCTTTTGAAATACATTGTACTGGGCAAGCAGCTGCACATGCACCACAAGCAATACAAGTATCTGATATTTTGTATGCCATTCTCCTTCACCACCTTTCTAATTGATTTCGTCTTCTTGCGATAATTGTTTTTGGTCTTGTTTTTCTAATTTCTCTAATTCTTTTAGTTCTGCTAAATTTTCTTCTTCTTCCTTGTCTACTTTTTTGTCATCTTTTAAGATTTTGATATCTTTAGCATCATATTTCTTGAAATAGAATTCTCCGCTGTCTTTTTCTTTTAATTTCACACGGATTTTTTCTTTTAATGTTTCAATTCCATCTACAACACCTTCGCCGTCCTCTGTTTTTACAAGTGCTCCAATCTTCGGCAATCTTTTTAGTTTCTCGTCATAAACATTTTGTTCATATTTCAGACAGCACATCAATCTTCCGCAATTTCCTGAAATCTTGGATGGGTTTAGAGAAATATTTTGTTCTTTTGCCATTTTAATGGATACCGTTTCAAAGTTGGATAGAAATGAGCAACAACATAATTCTCTTCCACAAACGCCATTTCCGCCAATACGTTTTACTTCATCACGTACACCAATTTGGCGAAGTTCAATTCTTGTTTTGAATACAGCTGCCAATTCTTTTACCAATTCACGGAAATCTATTCTGCCATCTGCTGTGAAATAGAAAAGGATTTTGCTATTATCAAATTTGTATTCGACATCCACTAATTTCATGTCTAATTTGTGTTTCTTAATTTTTTCTTCGCAGATACGAAATGCGTCTTTTTCTTTTCGTTTATTTTCTTCATAATTTTTTCGGTCATGGTAATTGGCAATACGAATTACTTTTTTAAGTGGTGCTACAATACGTTCTTCTTCCACTTTTCGTACGTTGGTTACCACTTCGCCATATTCTTCTCCTTGCGAGGTTTCAACAACAACAAATTGTCCTTTCTCGATACGGAACTTGCCTGGGTCAAAAAAATAGATTTTGCCTGGCTTCTTAAATCTAACTCCTATGATGTTTTTCATTCATTTCCTCCCACATTTTTAGTAGCATTTGGTCGATTGTCATATCAAAATTTGCATTTCTGTTTAGTCTAATTTTGGCTTGTTCTACGATTTCAATTACCTTTCGGTAACGCAAGTCTTCTTTCATTTTTTGGTACAGAAGTACAATTAAATAGGCTAGTAGTTCTTGGATATCTTCTTTATTCTTGCTAAAGATTTCCGTTTGTTTGATATAGTCTAGTTGACTAGCGTGTTCTAGTTGTCCCACGATGGTAACCATCCCATCATATTCTTCTTGTTTTTCCCTTAATTCCAATGCTTTGCCAATACTGCCATCATATAGTCTTAGCATTTCTTCGGTTACCTTGGAAAAGCCATTTTGCAGTAAATAGTTCTGCAAGATTTCATCTGGTATTTTTTCAAATGGTATTTTTAAGCACCTCGATTTAATGGTTAAGAGAAGTGCACTTTCATTTGAGGTTAATAAAATAATAACAGCATAAGAAGGTGGCTCTTCTAAGGTTTTTAGCAAACAGTTTTGGGCTTCACTTCTCATGGTTTCTGCATCTTCAATAATGTATACTTTTCGTTCCCCTAGAATTGGTTTTTCATATACCTTTTCTTGCATAGCACGGATTTGCTCAATCTTAATGCCTTTTCCGTCTGGTTGAATGGTTAAAAAGTCTGGATGGTTAGCAGAAGCAAATTTGACACAAGAATTGCAAGTACAGTTTTCTTCTCCTGTTTGGCACAAAAGTCTTTTGGCAAAGGCTTTGGCAAAGGCACTTTTTCCAATTCCTTTGGTGCCAACCCATAGGTAACTGTTCACAATTTTATTTTCGCGAATTGCTTTTTGTAATTCTTGTTTGATTTTTTCGTTTCCTACTAAGTTTTGAAAATCCAACCTTTTCTCCTTTCGCTTCTATCGAATTACGCCAAATTGAGTAATTGGCCAGATACGAAGGATTACTTTTCCTTCGATTTTTTCGAGTGGGATACAGCCAAAATCTCGGCAGTCTGAAGAAAATCCTCGGTTATCTCCCATGGCAAAAACATAGCCTTCTGGTACGACAAAATCGTTGTAAACACTGGATTTCGTTGTAACTCCTGGTTGTAGATATGGCTCGTCTAGTTCTTGTTCATTACGATAGACTTTTCCGTCTTTGATTTCAATATGGTCATTTGGTCGTCCTACTACTCTTTTGATAAAACTCTTTTTACCGATTTCGAGTACATAGTATTTGAAATTTTGCCAAAGACCCTTTGGTTTATAGTCATAATGGGCAACTGGATTTTTCTGGTCTACGGTTGTTACATTGACATTTGGTGCTTCAAAAGTAATAATATCTTCATAGTCTGGTATTTGCTTGAAGGTTCTTCCCATACGGCTTAAAATGAGGCGTTGATTTTCGATCAAAGTTGGTTTCATTGACTCCATTTGTACAACCGTTGGCGTTCCAATAAAATATTTTATCAAGAGTGCTAGTACTAGTGCAATGATAATGCAATAGCCCCACTCTAATATTTCTTTTGTTTTTTCGTTAATCTGCATGATTTTCTCCTAAAGATTTCTTTTTTTCTGTTTCATTATATCGCACATCTACCTTTTTATCAATGACTTTCCTTGTTTTCTTTTGAATTTATTTTGCTTTCCTCTTTTTCGGTTTATCCAATAAAAATATAAAAAAAGCCATTCCGAAGAACAGCTTTTTGCGACGCCAAGCGTCAACACGAGGTCGGGGTTTTGCCTACTTTCTATACAGATTTCGAGTCCCGGTAGAATATCTACATAACATAGTATATTCTTTCATCAGCCTTATTATACACAAATTTCTCTCAAAAGTAAATTGTTTTCCCAAAATTTTCTATCTTTTTTTATCCTGTGCAAGATAGGAGAAAATCATCAAAATACGGTCTGGTACGACTTTGGAGAAAAAGCGTGCTAGTTTAATATCCAAGCCTGGCACAATTACCTTTTTATTCTTCAACAGTTTGTCGATTGCATATTTTGCAATTTCTTCACTGCTTCTTTCTTTCAAGTTGAATTTCACTTTGGCAACCTGATTAAAGTTGGTCCCAACTGGTCCTGGACATAGCACACTCAGTACCACTTTGCTCTTTTGCTTGTGCAATTCATATTGGATACTTTCTGTTAAGCGATAAATATAGTTTTTGGTCGCATAATAGGTTGCCATGAGCGGACCTGGCAAAAATCCTGCTACTGACCCTACATTTAGTATTCTTCCTTGATTTACTTTTTGCATATCCTGCAAAAAGAGTTTGGTTAGAATATGCACTGCCATCACATTGGTTTTTACCATATTCATTTCAAAATCCAAATCGGTTTGCACAAAATCTCCAAATAGCCCAAAGCCTGCATTGTTAATTAAAATATCAACGGTTCCATAGGTTTCTTGCACGGTTTTATGAAAGGCAATACAACTCTCTTCCTCTGCCAAATCAACCGGATAGATATCCACATTTTGTCCTTTTTTGTGTAATTCTTCTTTTACTTTTTCCAATTTTTCTTGGTCTCTTGCAACTAAAATTAAGTCATAGCCTAACTTACTTAAATATCTTGCCATATCTCTTCCAATTCCGGAAGATGCTCCTGTTACAACTGCTCTCATATTTCTCTCCTTTTTTCCTATTGTATCAAAAAAATCCAGTGTAAATTTTTACTCTGGATTTTTCTACGTTTATTGCTTCAAATAGGCTTCTAATGCTCTTGCCATTTGGTCTGGGCAGGATGTTCCGCTTTCTCCCACAAGAAATTCCTTTTAGTTTTTGGATAACCGCTTCAATCGGCATTCCTTCTACTAATTTTGCAATTCCTTGCAAGTTCCCATCACAGCCACCTATTACTTTTACATGCTTCACAATACCGTTTTCCACGTCAAATATCATTTCCGTAGAACACACGCCTTGTGGTCGATAACGATATTCCATTATTACTCTCCTTCAAAGATGTGGTCGAATTCGTCTCCGTCGATTTTCTCTTTTTCTAATAACACACCTGCTACTGCATGAAGTTTATCTGCGTGATCCCTTAGAATTTCAAGTGCTCTGTTATATGCGTGGTCTACAATCTTCTTCACTTCTTCGTCAATGATAGCAGCGGTTTCTTCTGAGTATTCTTTGGATTGTGCAAAATCTCTTCCTAAAAATACTTCTTCTTGGTTTTGTCCAAGTGTTAAGGTTCCTACTCGTTCACTCATACCAAAGCGAGTTACCATATCTCTTGAGATTTTGGTTGCTCGTTCAATATCATTACTTGCCCCAGTCGAAATATCGTCTAGGATTAGTTTTTCTGCTACTCTACCACCAAGTAGAGATACAATTTGTTCTTCCATTTCGGTTTTAGACATAAAGGACTTATCTTCAGTTGGTCGATACATGGTATAGCCTCCAGCCATTCCTCTTGGTACGATTGAAATTTGATGCACTGGGTCTTGGGTTGGTAAGAAACGACTAACAACGGCATGGCCTGCCTCGTGGTAAGCGACTAAATTCTTTTCTTTCTCGCTTCTCACTCTAGTACGTTTCTCTGGTCCCATGGTTACTTTTACCATAGCATCTTCGATTTCTTTCATCCCGATTTCTGGTAAGTTTCTACGAGCGGCAAGTAGTGCTGCTTCGTTTAATACATTTTCTAGGTCTGCTCCAGAAAATCCTGAGGTATTTTTTGCGATAGTTCTTAAATCAATATCGTCTGCTAAACGTTTCTTTCTTGCATGTACTTCTAGAATTTGCTCTCTTGCTTTTACGTCTGGGCTCGATACGACAATTTGACGGTCAAATCTGCCTGGTCTTAGAAGTGCTTTATCTAAGACATCTGGTCGGTTGGTTGCGGCTAAGACGATAACACCTTCATTAGCTGCAAATCCGTCCATTTCAACTAATAGTTGATTTAGGGTTTGCTCTCTTTCGTCATGTCCTCCACCGAGTCCTGCACCTCTTTGACGTCCTACGGCATCAATTTCATCTATGAAAATGATACATGGCGCACTTTTCTTGGCTTGGTCAAATAAATCTCTTACACGAGAAGCACCAACACCGACAAACATTTCAACAAAGTCAGAACCACTAATGATAAAGAATGGTACACCTGCTTCTCCTGCTACTGCTTTTGCAAGCAAGGTTTTACCAGTTCCCGGGTGTCCTACTAATAACACACCTTTTGGAATTCTGGCTCCCATATCGGTAAATTTCTTTGGATTTTTTAAGAATTCTACAATTTCTTCTAATTCTTCTTTTTCTTCATCAACACCTGCAACATCTTCAAATGTTATCTTGTTCTTCTCTGCTGGAGTCATCATTCTTGCTTTGCTTTTTCCAAAAGACATTGTTTTGCTTCCTGGATTACCTCCATTTGCTCCACCCATCATAAAGAACCAGAATATAAAGAATATTATTAATAATCCAAATGGTGTAAGCAAACTAATAATTGTAATAAATATAGATTGAGATTTTTCTTCAAGTGTAAATGCTCCATCTTTTAAGAAATCTTCAGAGTAAGACATAAAACTTTCCATATTTGGTATATTAACTTCTTTTTTAATTTTATCATCTTTTAACTGTACTGTCGCTGCTGTACCATTTGCTTCAATTTCTATAGATTCTACTTTCCCACTATTAATTTGAGTAATTAACTCAGAATATTTCAATTTTGAATCACTATTTTCTACAATTGAAGATAATACAACAATAAATATTACTCCTATTATTAGCCACATTGCTAATGTTTTGATTCCACTTTTCAA
>ERZ777011.3401-NODE-3401-length-10199-cov-3.477129_pt1 | contig 10199 bp, 4 predicted proteins | sample MGYA00374964_ERZ777011 | MGnify/ENA primary metagenome ERZ777011 (study PRJEB29310, sample SAMD00008975) | mouse gut metagenome | study: EMG produced TPA metagenomics assembly of the Metagenome analysis of fecal microbiota from mouse which was promoted...
GGTGAGGTTTTTTCGAACCTGGCGTCTGCTGCGTTTTTATAGAGCGAAAGCGCGGCGACGACTGAATTTTTATTCTCTCAGAGCGGCCGGCACAACCCCCCCCCTAAACCATCATTGTCTGCGTCCAGGCCTTCCCACTGGAAGCAAAAAAATCTCCAAATCCCATATCTTCAATGGTAACCGCCGCCTGATTGACCGCCGTCATTTCTATATGCACGTTAAGCCTTGTGGCCGCCCTTGGCCGCTGTGGCAGTCCCTCTAAGGTAATAGTCCTGTTTTCCACCTTACCTCCCGTCATGGGCGTAATCACAAAATCCACCGTATTGCCGTTTTCCAGAATAATATCAAAATCCGATGAAACCTCATACCAGTTCGTTCCCGCATCCAAAATGGCATAGTAGGAATCCTCCCCCCGACGAAGGGCGCGCATACCGATATTGGATTTTAACTTATCCTCGCCAAGATATACATATTCTTTCCACTGTCTGCTTGCATTTAAACGCTCCATCATTCCGTAACAGGCGCCCTTACTATAGAGGTTGTTCCCCTTAAATACCCGCCGGTTCCTGCAAAGAAATTTCAAAGACTCCTTGGCCCAGTCCTCCTTAAAGCCGTCGCCAAGCAAAAAAACGGTGGAAACCATTTCCCCTTCCAGGGCCCGCTGGGCAATGCTCAAAAAAAGCTGATCCAAATCTTCCATCTGCCGTTCTTTTGCCTCTTCGTCCTCCTTCCAGACCCTCCGCCCCATCTGGTCATATTCCTGCTGTTCTATCATAACCACCTGGGGGGTGGTACGGGTATTGCATTTAAACCAAAGACTTTTTAACGCCTTGTCGTATTCAAATATAATAACGTCATTTTTCCACAATTCCTTACTCTGATGAAGGGTATAGGCATAAAAGCTTTCCATGTGGTTTTGAAAATAAATGTACCGGGCTTTCAGATTGAGCCCCACCGCCACCTTGCCCAGTACATCCACCATCCGCGGCGTCAATTCATCTACGGTAAACATAAAGGCTTCTATCTGATTTAAGGATATCCGCAGGTTAAGAAGGGATAAGCTTCTTTTTACAAACAGGGTCAGAAGGGCCGCCGGATCAAAAGCCTCCCCTTCCACCAGTACGTCCTCCCCGCGCTCCGCAAGGGCAATCAGATCCTCCACCAAAATGCCTTCTTCTTCTCTTGCAAACTTGAGCGCCTCCTTGCCGTAATACCACTGGCCCACGCCTTTTCTCTTGCACAACACAGTAGGAATATTGTACTGCTCCGTACCCGTTACCGCCGAAACGGTTTCCGGCTCCGTCTCCTCCATATAGCAGTAGCTGATCTGTGCATAATTTTTGCCAAGATCATATCCTACCACCACTTTTTTGCTGTTTTTTTTGCCCAATATATCCTTTTTGTCCTGAAGCATCTCCATCCCCCTGCATATCCCGGTACCGTATATAAAAACACACTTCGAAATTTACACAAATACTTCGAATACTCCGTACTAATTGTAAAATGCAAAAGCAGTAAGCTCAAATCATTCTGAACATCTCTTTGACAATGTAATCCTGCTGAAAATACTCATACAGAAGGCTTTCCATGGTATCATAGTCATGAAGGTTCCTTCCGATGGCAATATCGTTCAGTATACCATACCTGCCCTCCCTCTGTTCGCCTCCGGTTTCATTACGGCTTAAGGTGCCGCTCTGGGTCAGATTCTCCTTCCCGTTTTCTGTCTCGGTAATATAATACTGTAAATGCTCGCCAAAGAAAAGGATAAATTGTTTGACGCAAATACCGCCAAACATTTCCTGCATTTCTTCCTTTACATATTCCCCCTGGGCATTTCCTTCCTTTTCCAGCAGGTAATGTATCACCGCCCTGTTTCCATCTTTCACCCGATATTCCAGCATGGTCTTATCCGCAAACGGACGCATAAAAGCAATGTTTTCCGCATACTCCATAAAATAAGGAAAAAACTTGCCCTCCGCTAAAATCTCCCGCAAAAAGATAACCAGATAGTGGGATATCTTTTCATCCACCTGCTTTTTGTTCTCCGCATAATATTTTGTGTAAGCGAGCTTACAGACAAAAGGAATATCCTCCTGTCTGTCAATCACCCTCTGCATATCCTGCATTACAAACTCATTGGTTACCCCGTTTTCCACAAAGTAATCATAAGCGCACTGGGCCAAATAGGCAATCTCTATCTCCGTTTTCGCTCCTCCCGAAATATAGCGCCTGAAAATTTCCGTCTTTTCCCCTATATATGCCCCGGTATAAATCATCTGCATCAAAATCCGTTCGCTAAGCTCATAGGTATCCACCCCAAAAGCCTCCGCCGCCTTCCAGATATCCCTCATTTCCCTGCAGGTGCCCCTAAAGTATTTACACAGATAAACCAGAAGGCTTTCATCATATTTCCCGGCCTGAAACGCCTGGAATATGAGAGCGGTCATACCGGCATCCTCCATAATGCCGTCCATGGAAAGCAGCCGGCTGCAAAGCTTTACAATCAGCTTTGCCTCCACCCCCGCGCCGCCCCGCGCCTTAAGCCACTCATAAGCTTTCTCGTACATCCCCCTTATAACCATAAAACGCACAATCTGCGTATAATTGTTACTTTCTATTTGGTCAGGCGTAATGTTTTCCAAACAATCGTCCAGCTCTTTCATCCTGTCGCTGTCATAAAAGAACTGAATCAGCCGCATTCTGATTTCCCGGCGAACCTCCTCAAGTACCTTTTCTTCCCCTGCAAGCCGTTTCATATATTCCACGTTCTCTTCGTTGATTACCGCCATTCCATGGCCCTTTTCACAAAGCCATAGATCAAAATGAACACTATCCGTCACGTAGGGGGCAATCATGGAGGAGAGCTTGTCCGGTATCAAGAGCCTTTCCACCACATACTCCTTTTCCCTGCAAAACCGGTTTCCGTCCGCATCCTCCAAAAGCAGCCTGTAATCATTTCCATAAATGGGAATATAGGCTTCCCTGCCTGTAACCTGATAAACGCTTTCCGTCTTTTCCTTCTCATAGATCAGGACTATTTTCCGTATATCACTGCGTTTTAACGTTATATGATGGATGAAAAGCGCCACGCTAAGGCCCTTCGCCGTATCCTCCGTGATCATCATGGGCGTAATTAAATTTTTATAAAGAACCGCAAGATACTCATTATTTTTCTCTTTTATCAGCTGAAATACCATAAACCGCTCAATCTGCTCCCGGTAACTTTCATACAGCTCCGGATACTCTCCTTTGTTCCGGTACACATAAGAATAAAGGAAGGCGTTGCGCAGACTGTCAAGGGTACTGTCAAAGGCAAAATACATCAGCACAATTTTGGGAATAACCGCATCATAGGTAAGGGGCAGCGACATCATATAATATTCATACAGTCTGGTAATCCGAAGCTCCTTTGCAACCCCCTTTTCATACCATGCAAAAGCGGCGGCCGTCGTTATGTTCCCTTTGATCAGCAGCGTACAGATTGCCTGAAGCACTTCATCCGTGGGCACTTTCTTATAACAGCATTTCAAAATATAGAACAGTCTTCCGGAATAGTTTTTCTGTCTCTGGGATAAATAAACGGCCTGACCGATGACTTCATTGGTCAATATCTCTTTTTTGGCAGCATAGGATAAAATTTGCAGTTCAAAATTTTCAAGCCGTAAAAGCAGCGTTGGATTTGCCGCAACCAGATTCCATGCCTCTATGTAAAGGAGAGGGCTTCTGCAGCCATGCATAAACTGATCTCCAAGCATAATCCATTTTCTGGAAGGGCTCCTTGTGTATTCGTCGGAAAGATATAAAAGCAGCCATGCTATCCGCCAGTTGTCCGAATTTTGGGCAAAAATCCGCTCTACCTGATTTGCCGCTTCCTCTATATCGTCCTCCGGCCTGTTTAGCAAAGTTGTCAGATACAGATAATAGCTATACAACGCCGGATCATAATTTTCGGAAAATGCCTCCGATGCCTGTTCTAAATTCCACTGGGCCTCGTTAAGCCGCTCCTGGGTAATCAAAAGCTGCGCTTGAAAGAGCCTTACGGAAATATCCTTTTCATCTAAGCGGAGCATTCCCTCCACCAGTTCCCCTGTCTCCTTCATCCAGGATGCGGCGCTTATTTTCTTCGTGCGGAAAGCCTCATAATACTGCATAAGTTCCCCAAGCATATGCTTCTTCTGCCGGCGCACACCGGACGAGGGCATTCTGGCTATTTCAGGTTTATTGATTACCGTAACCTGCGCCGTAAGGGACACATATGGATTATAAAGCCGGATTGTCCCATAATTCCTTCCTCCATGGAGCTTTTCTCCTGACACATAAAAGGGGAGCCTATAGCAATTGCCAAGGAAATCCTCATCCCTGATCATTTCCTTTTCCAGTACAATAAAATCCCCTTCCTTTTCCACAAAAAGCTCTGAATATCCCCAGCCGTTACGGTTAATGACAACCTTATTTTCCTCCATATCATCAGGATTTTCTATCCGCAGAACCGTCTCCTCTAACAAAAACTGAGTCTCCTGCTTTTTCCTGATTTCAAGCAGAAATTCCTCCACGCACTGTTCTTTCCTGCTTCCCTCTAAAAGTCCTTTATATATACCATAATACTGCCTGTCCGCTCCATGGAAAACATTTTGAAAGTCCTTGGAATAAAACAGACTGACAGCTTCCTCCCAGTTCGTTCGCGCCAGATTTGCAAAATGAAATAGATTCCTGATATTCCCTAATTCGGAATCCAGCGTTCCCTGGGTAATGCTCACATTGTAAGGGACAAAGTATTCCCCCTGATTGGAAATAATGCGAAATTCGCCCTTTACCTCATCCCCCTGCGCCATACCCGAGGCGTCAAACACATACCCAATCTCCTCCCGCGGTCCAAAAAACCGCTCCGACAGGCATTTCATGCGCAGACTGGTAGATGATATGATTCCCTCGCTCACCTCATTTTCCGGGCCAAATATGGTGAAGCTCCCCTCATAATCCTCGCCCTCGCGCAGATTAAGCTCAATCACAGGGCTGGAAAAATCCAGTGCCCGTATTCCCTTATTAAAATTTCCTTCTAAAACCTTTTCTACTGCGCTCTGCACACTCTTTGCTCCTTTTGGCTATGTTTTTCGGCGTTGGCGTATCTTTTGTAATATTTTGGTAAAAATTTTCATACACGCTCTAGTATCAGTATAGCATCATTCCCTGGTTTTTCGCAACTGATCAGGCGCGCATTTTTGTATATTACATAACATTCAGCTCACTATTCACGGTCAGGAATGCGCACAGGCTGCGCATTCCGTGAGAAAACAACGGTCAGCACGCCCGGCGATCTGACCTTATGTTAAATGATGCAGGAATGAGGGGGATCCTTGTGTAGCAAAACTCGAAATATCGCCCCGAATGTTACTATGAGCGGCCTTCAGGCCGTGAATGGTAGCGAACTGTTACGGTTATTCAAAATAATATTTAAGACAATATTGACAATACAAAATGCTTATATTATAGTTGGAAAGAACCGCTTAGGCTGTTCTTATTTTATACTTTGGAGGTGTTATTATGTTAGTCTGCACAAATCAATACAAGTCTTTCTCAGGTGCCTGTGGCGCTCCGGGAGGTCTTTTTTGAGAAATAGATTTTGAAAAGGGCCGTGGAGTCTGCCCGTCCTGCGCGATGATTGGGAATCTGAGATTGGTTTGTTTCAAACAAGAAACAAAAATTACCCACTGATTCGTAAAGGAGAATACTATTTATGTTTGAAAAAAAACCGAAAGCTTATTTTGTGTATCTGTTGTTTCGATTTTCTTTTTCGCTGTTGTTTTCAATGGCAACGGTGCTTTCTACGGTGTACCACTTGGAAGTGGTAAGGCTGAATGCGTTTCAGCTTGTGCTTGTGGGAACTGTTTTGGAGACGGCCTGTTTTATTTTTGAGGTCCCTACCGGTGTGGTAGCTGACTTGTATAGCCGCAGACGCTCCGTGTTGATCGGGATGTTCCTGTATGGCATCGGGTTTTTGATGGAAGGCGCGCTGCCGTGGTTTGCCACAGTGTTGCTGGCTCAAGTGGTGTGGGGCTGCGGAGACACTTTCATCACAGGGGCGCTGGAAGCCTGGATAGCTTCGGAAGAAGATGGGAAGCCAATGGATAAAATATTCATGCGAGGCGGCCAGCTTGGCCAGATGGGAAGCGTCCTGGGTGTGGTATCCGGGACTTTGCTGGGAAACCTGAATTTGCAGCTGCCTATTATTTTTTCAGGTGTTTTGTGTCTGGTGTTTGGGCTGGTTCTGGTTTATATTATGCCGGAAACAAAATTTTCTCCTGCACTGGAGGAAAAGCAGGGAACACTGCAGGATATTGTCAGCTTGTTTAAACTTAATCTGCGCTTCGTGAAGGGTGCGCCTGTATTGCTGATTTTGTTAATCATCACTTTTTGCGGCGGCCTTGCCAGTGAAGGCTTTGATCGGCTTTCCACCGCTCATTTCCTTGGCGATACGGTTATGCCTGCTTTTGGGCCGCTTAACAGTGTTACCTGGTTTGGCGTTATCAGCCTGATGGGGAGTCTTATCGGCATTATGGTATCGGAACTTCTTATCACACATATGAAGAAAAAGGGAACTGTCAGCCGCAACGGTGTCGTGATGTTTGCCAGCGCCGGGTATATCCTGTGCTTGATTCTTTTTGCCATTAGCAGGAATTTTTGGTTTATGTTGGCCGTATTTCTTTTGGCAGGGCTAATGCGCACTGTTAAGGAGCCGGTACTGGCGGCTTGGATGAATGATCATGTGGAGGAAAAAATGCGCGCTACGGTCTTTTCTACCAGCGGACAGCTGGATTCTTTCGGCCAGATCATTGGCGGCCCTATTGTTGGGCTTGCGGCCCAGCAGGTATCAGTTCCATGGGGGCTATTTTGTACCGCTTTCTTTTTGCTGCCGGCTCTGGTTTTGATCCCGGCTGCCAAAAAGGCGGGAACAAAATGACAAATAAAAAGAGTATGTTTTAGAGGAAATTCCCTGACAGTAATAGAATTGGCTGCCGGGGAATTTCCTTTTATAAGCCTGAATGTGGTATGAATGAACGGTTTGGATTTCTCTGCATATGATAGGATAAAGAAATATGCAATGGAGAAATTATATGCCCCAAAATAATTTACGGATGGCTCAGACAGACAATAGCTCGCTGGGGAAGCTGCAGATCAATGTAACTTCCTCATTGGGCCTTATTCCCATACAGGATGCCACTGTTACCATTTCGTACACAGGCGTACCGGATGTAACCATAGAAAAACTCAATACCAATTCCTCAGGACAAACACAAGCAATTGAGCTTCCGGCGCCGCCCATAGAGTACAGCTTAACGCCTGTGGAACAACAGCCCTACTCGGAATATAACATTCAGGTGGAGGCTCCCGGCTATGAGCCCGTCATGGTTTCAGGAACGGAAATTCTGCCGGATGTTACAGCCTTACAGCCAATTGAGCTGACCCCGCTGGAAACCACCGAAGAACAAAACGATGTGATTGTCATACCGGATCATACTCTTTACGGGGAATATCCGCCTAAAATTCCGGAAGATGAAATCAAGCCTATGGATGAGAGCGGAGAGATTGTACTTAGCCGTGTGGTAATACCGGAATACGTGGTTGTCCACGATGGAACGCCTAACGATTCCACCGCATCAAATTATTATGTAAGATACAGGGATTATATTAAAAATGTTGTTTCTTCGGAAATATATGCAACCTGGCCGGAAAGCGCAATTTATGCCAATACTTTGGCAATTATGTCCTTTACGTTAAACAGAGTATATACGGAGTGGTACCGGAACAAAGGCTATAATTTTACCATTACATCCTCCACAGCCTACGACCAGAAATGGATGCGGGGAAGGAATTTTTATGAAAATATTGACAGGATAGTGGATACCGTATTTGCCAATTATCTGTCGCGTCCGGGTGTGCGTCAGCCTATTTTTACCGCCTATTGTGACGGAAGACGGGTTACCTGCGACGGCCTGAGCCAGTGGGGCTCGAAATACCTGTCAGAAGAAGGATATTCGGCCATTGAAATTATCCGCTACTATTATGGGAGCGATATGTACATTAACACGGCTCAAAGCATTTCCGGCGTCCCCTCGTCCTGGCCTGGCTATAACCTTACCATTGGCTCCACCGGCGATAAAGTAAGACAGATGCAGCAGCAGCTAAACCGTATTGCCCAGAATTATCCTGCAATCCCCACAATTGCTGCCGATGGCGTTTTCGGACCGGCTACCGCTAATGCCGTAAGAACCTTTCAGGGCATCTTTAATCTTCCTCCAAATGGTATAGTAGATTATCCCACATGGTACAGCATCTCTAACATCTATGTGGGCGTAAGCCGCATTTCCGAACCCGGCTAAATGAGATATAAAATTCATAGGTTGGCCATCCATCCGTTCGGAGCAATATAGAAATTCAGTTGTTATCACGCTTTCGCTTTATAAAAACGCAACGAACGCTAAGTATGAACTTAAAAGCGCAAAAAGACTTCGCGAAGAGTTGGCGTTTTTATAGCCAATAAGCTGGCTCGCTAGCCAGACAGCGTTTGGCATGAGCTCCTCCTTGAATTTCTATTTGCTCCGAGTTTTGCTATACTAGTCTCCCACTCATTCCTGCATCATTTAATATGAGGTCAGAGCGCCGGGTGTGCTGACCGTTGTTTTCTCACGGAATGCGCAGCCCGTGCGCATTCCTGACCGTAAATAATAACTGAAAAGCAGACTGCCTCTCTTAAGCTTAAACGAATAGCATGTTTATTGATTCTTTTCCGCCCTTTCGTCCAAGTCCTTACGAATTTCACTATATTTTTCATTGGTAATTTCATAAAACGCCATAGAAATCAGGGATGCAACATAACCTAAAATCGGCATACCAAACCGCAAAAATACGATCATATTAAGCACCGTCTCAGGCTGTTCCTGGTTTGCCACAAAACCCACTAATCCAAGGAAAAAGCTTGCGATAAATCCGCCGATAGCCATACCAAACTTATTGATAAACGTAAGAGAGGATGACATCAGCCCGTCTGCGCGCTGTCCGAATTTCCACTCGGCGTAGTCCGAGCATTCCGGCAGCATCGCCCAGCCAAGGTTAGAGGGGATCTTGGAAATAAATCCAAAAACTGCCATTGCCGTCATCAAAATCATGACCGAGGGTTCTCTGATAAAAAGTGTAACCGCCAAAGGAATAATGGATAAACAGCTTCCTAACCAATACAGCTTTTTCTTGCCCAGCCATTTTGTTAAGAACGGAAGCAGCGGTATGGACACGATACCTGCGAACAGGATTGCGGAAGCCACTGCAGGAACCAAATCCTCACGGTGGAGCACATATTTAAAATAATACATGTTAACCGCGCTATAGGTAGCGTTGGCCAAAACGTCCGTACCAAAAGCAATCATCAACATCAACATGGGTTTGTTTTTAATCAGAAGCTGTAAATCTTTGAGCATATTAAACGACTGCTTCTCTCCCTGTTTTGTTTCTTCGCACTTATCATAGGGTTTTCCGCCCCATGCGCAAATCCAAAAAGAAATTGTCGTCAGAATGCCGACCAGCGCTCCGTAGATCGCCCAGCCCTGTTTTCCGCCGCCAAAGGCTTCCACAAGGGGCAGCGCCATAATGGTAATAATGAATTGGGATACCGTTCCCATTCCCTGTTTCCAGGATACGATAACCGTCCTCTGGTCAGGGTCCTGGGACATAACCGGCGTCAGAGAGTGGTAAGGAATATTAACCACCGTAGAAGCCAGAGAGTATGCAATATATACCACATACGCATATACTACCTTCATGTTCGCCGATAAATCAGGCGCCGTAAAGAGCAGGAAGATTAAAAATCCCAGAACCGGCGCTCCAAATATAATCCATGGCCTGAAACGCCCAAATTTGCTGCGTGTATGGTCGCCCAGCATTCCCATAAGGGGATCCGTGAAGGCGTCAATGAATCTGGATACCAGCATCAGACCGGAAACCACCATGGTACTGATACCAAAAATATCCGTGTAGAAAAATGTCAAATAGGACATCACTAAAATGAAGGCCAGGTTTGAACCTAATCCGCCAAAAGAATACTTAAAAACATCTGAAAATTTCGCTTTTGCATATTTCGTTTTATTATTCATATTTTTCCTCATTTCTGCGAGGTGAACGAAGTTCACCTTTGCTTTATTTGCGCATAT
>ERZ777011.3402-NODE-3402-length-10197-cov-4.263459_pt1 | contig 10197 bp, 13 predicted proteins | sample MGYA00374964_ERZ777011 | MGnify/ENA primary metagenome ERZ777011 (study PRJEB29310, sample SAMD00008975) | mouse gut metagenome | study: EMG produced TPA metagenomics assembly of the Metagenome analysis of fecal microbiota from mouse which was promoted...
ACCCGGGAGGAGGACTATGTGAACACGGTATTTACCGCCTCCACCCACGACTATATCCTGTTCTTCACCGACAAGGGCCGGGTGTTCCGCAAAAAGGGCTATGAGATTCCGGTGGCGGGCCGCACCGCCCGGGGCACCAACATCGTCAACGTGCTCCAGGTGGAGCAGGACGAAAAGGTGGCCGTCATGATCCACACCCGGGACATCAGCGAGGGGGAGGAGCCCCGTTATCTCACCATGTTCACCAAAAACGGCACGGTGAAGCGGCTGGACGCCTCGGCGCTGAAGAACCTGCGCAGCAACGGCCTGCGGGTCATTTTGCTGGAGGAGGGCGACGAGCTCATGGAGGTGCGGGAGACCGACGGGAAGCAGAACCTGCTGATCGCCACCCACGGCGGCATGGCGGTGGTGTTCGGTGAGACCGATGTCCGGCCCACCGGGCGCAACTCCATGGGCGTCCGGGGCATCCGCCTGCGCGCCGGGGATTATGTGGTGGGCGCGGCCCGGGCCAAGCCGGACAAGGCGGTGCTCACCATCACGGAAAACGGCTTCGGCAAGCGCACCCCGGTGGAGGAATACCGCATCACCAACCGGGGCGGTCTGGGCATCAAAAACTATCAGGTGACGGATAAAACCGGCCCCGTGGTGGGGGTCAAGGTGGTGGACGGCAGCGAGGACCTGCTGCTGGTCACCCAGTCCGGCACCCTCATCCGCACCGATGTGGACGGCATCCGCACCTGCGGCCGGGCCAGCCAGGGCGTTATCGTCATGCGGTTCAAGGAGGAGGGCGACAAGGTCGTCGCCCTGTCCCTGGCGGAGAAGGAGCCTTCGGAGGACACGGCCGTTTCGGAGGAAGAGGCCGCCGCCCTTCTGGAACCGCCGGCGGAGGAAGCGGGGACGGAGGAGTAACCGGCCATGGGCATGGACTGGAAACGGCTTTTGTGCCCCCCTTGGAGGGAGCGGGAGGGGAATAAATTCTTCATTTGCCTCGTTCCGGTTGGGGTCGGCTTCATGGTCATGGCCATGGGCGGCGTCTACTTTGAGGGGTTCCCGGCCCGGCTGGGCGGCTTTCTGGCCGGGGCGGGCATGGCGGCGGGCGCGGCGGCTACGCTGGCCCTGGCCTACGGCGAATGGCCGGAGGAGAATTGCTTCGCGCTGAAGCTGGCCGCCCGCATTGGTTTCCTGCCCCTGGCCCCCTGTTTTGTGTTCATGGAGCTTCCCTTCCTGCTGGAATGCGTGGGCGGATGGGGCTGCGCGGCTCTATCCACCCTCACCGTGATTCCGTTTGGTCTGTCCCTGATTCGGCTTATCTGGAAGAAAAGGAACGCTTAATTGATGAAAACAGTAACCTTGTACACCGACGGCGCCTGTTCCGGCAACCCCGGTCCCGGGGGCTGGGGGGCTGTCCTGCTGTTCGGCGGGCACGAGAAGGAGCTCAGCGGCGGGGAGCGGCAGACCACCAACAACCGTATGGAGCTCACCGCCGTCATTCGAGGGCTGGAGGCCCTGAAGGAGCCCTGCGTGGTGGAGCTCTATTCCGACTCCAAATACGTCATCGACGCCCTCCAAAAGGGCTGGGCCCGGGGCTGGAAGGCCCGGGGCTGGGTGAAGTCCGACAAAAAACCCGCCCTTAACCCGGACCTGTGGGAGCGCCTGCTGGAGCTGTGCGAGATCCATACCGTCAACCTCCACTGGGTGAAGGGACACGCCGACAACCCCTATAACAACCGCTGCGATCAGATGGCCGTCTCTCAGTGGCAGAAATTGAAATAAAAAACGCGCCGGGTCACTCCGGCGCGTTCTTATTTTTGAGCTTCTCCAGCTGTTCAAAATGCTTTTTCATCACCAGGTTGATATAGCTTGAGACAGATCTATCTTGATATTCTGACCGTTCTTTGATTTTTTCTAAGATTGGCTGGTCTATGGTAATGCTGATCTTTTCTTTTAGCGGCTTCATTTTATCACCCATAGAGAGGATACCATGTGTTCATACTTAGTATTGACAAATCCTTCTAAGTAGGATATTATGCTTCTTAAGGGGTGATATTATGAATGAAATTGAGTTTGACCAGGCGCTGTCTGTATTTTTGGACAGTGAAGGATGTGAGAAGACGAATGAGGCATTATTTGAGCTGGTGCGGTCGGCGTTCACGGCTGGGTGGAAGGCGGCGCTGGGTTCTGATATTGGGAAGGTCATGAGAATCGCGAAGCGGGAGGAGCGGGGGGAGTGACAGCCCAGGCGGGCCCGGTGCATCAGCCCAGGCGCGGGGCGGTGGACCGGACCGCTTTTCAGTGATTAGACACAAGCGGCAGCGCTAATAGGGGGACCCCAGTCGAAAGCCGCTGGCGCCGGAAGGGTCAGGGACAGCCTTCGTATAGGCGTTCCCCCGCAGCGGGGGTTCTTAGGGGGAGACCCGCCTAAAGGACGTGGCCCGCCTTTGGGGCCATGTCCGTCCGGCGGGGGACCCCCTAAGTGTGTCTTTGGTTACTTTCTGCACAGGCAGAAAGTAACCCCCCGGAGGGGCGTTCCCTCCATTTTTGGAAAAAGAAAGCCCTCCGCCGGGTGGCGGAGGGCTTCTCTTATTCCTCTTCTTCTGCGGTGCAGGCGATGGACAGCTCGTCCAGCTGCCGCTGATCCACAAGGGAGGGGGCCCCCATCATAATGTCCTGGGCCCGCTGGTTCATGGGGAAGGGAATGACCTCCCGAATGGACTCCTCTCCGGTGAGGAGCATAACCATGCGGTCCACGCCGGGGGCGGCGCCGGCGTGGGGGGGCGCGCCGTAGGTAAAGGCGTTGTACATGGCGGGGAACTTGGCCTTTACGTCGTCCTCCCCCAGCCGGACCAGCTGGAACGCCTCGATCATGATTTCCGGGTCGTGGTTGCGCACCGCGCCAGAGGCGGTCTCGTAGCCGTTGCATACCAGGTCGTACTGGAAGGCGGTGATGGTCAGGGGGTCAATCTCCCCTGCCGCCGCCTTTTTCAGGGTGTCCAGTCCGCCGTTGGGCATAGAGAAGGGGTTATGGCAGAACTCCAGCTGGCCGGACTCCTCGCCGATCTCGTACATGGGGAAATCGACGATCCAGCAGAACTGATACTGTTCCCTGTCCATGTGGCTGGGACAGAGGGCGCCTAGCTTGCTGCGGAGCACACCGGCGGTTTTCTGGGCGGCGGCCAGCTTGCCCGCCGTCAGGCCCACAAAGCAGCCGGGGGTGAGGCCAAGGGCCTCCACCGCCTGCTCCTTGAGGGGCTGGATAAACTTGGCGATGCCGCCCACGATCTCCTGATTGTCGTCATAGCGGAACCAGTAGGCCTTTTCCCCGGCCTGGACCTCCACATCGGCGCAAAGCTTGTCGATCTGCTTCCGGGTGCCCTCGAAACCAGACACCACGACGGCTTTGACCGTGTTCCCCTCAAAGGGCCCGAAGCCGCAGCCGGACAGGAGGCCGGTGGCGTCCCGGATGGTCAGGTCAATGCGCAGGTCGGGCTTGTCGGTGCCGTAGAGCTCCATGGCGTCGTTGTAGCGGATGCGGCGGAAGGGGGCGGGAGTGACCCGCTTGTACAGGCCGTATTGCTCAAATACGGGGACCAGCACCCGCTCCAGTACGCCCAGTACGTCGTCCTGGTTGGCAAAGGCCATCTCCATGTCCAGCTGGTAGAACTCGCCGGGGGTGCGGTCGCCCCGGGCGTCCTCGTCCCGGAAGCAGGGGGCGATCTGGAAGTAGCGGTCGAAGCCGGAGGCCATCAGCAGCTGCTTGAACTGCTGGGGGGCCTGGGGCAGGGCGTAGAACTTGCCGGGGTGCTTCCGGCTGGGCACCAGATAATCCCGGGCCCCCTCGGGGGAGGAGGCGGTGAGGATGGGGGTGGTGATCTCCAAAAAGCCCTCGTCAGTCATGGCGGCCCGGAGGGCGGCCACCACGTTGGAGCGCAGAATGATATTCCTCTTTACCTCGGGGTTGCGCAGGTCCAGATAGCGGTATTTCAGCCGGGCGGACTCGTCCGCCTCCCGGGAGCGGTTGATGGGGAAGGGCAGCTCGTTGTGCTGGCAGCGGCCCAGCACCTCGATTTTGCTGGGTACCACCTCGATGTCTCCGGTGGGCATATTGGGATTTTTGCTGTCCCGCTCCCGGACCGCGCCCTCCACCGAGATGGTGGACTCCTTGTTCAGCCCCTTCACCGCCGCCATCATGTCCTCGGTCTCGATGACAATCTGGGTGGTGCCGTAGAAATCCCGCAGGACCAGGAAGGCCAGATTCTGGCCCACCTCCCGGACGTTCTCCATCCAGCCCACCAGCTTCACCTGCTGGCCCACGTGTTCCTTGCGCAGGTCATTGCAGGTGTGGGTACGCGATTGAACCATGAAAATCAACTCCAAACTGTATAATAGTTACATATGATTGCTATATGTTTACTTTAAAACCCCGTATTCCATCATCAGGGCGGACAGCGCGTCGTAGACAGCTCCGTCCGTGTGGTAGAAGAAGGTGTTGGGGTTTCCCTTTACACTGACCTGGACCGTGTGGCTGTAGTCGTTATAAAACGAGGCGGTGGCCACAACCTCATTGTCCTGCACCAGGTACAGCTGTGCGATGTCCGAGGCCCCTTTTACGGACGTGTCCAGCAGCTCCCCAAGCGGCGTGTAATTCAGCACGTTTCGCAGCTCCGGCCGGTAGGACCCGGCCCGCAGGGTGTCCATCAGCGTGCCAATCACGGCGGGATCTGTCTCCTGTTCCCCGTCCAGCTGCCAGATTTCGACGTGGAGGTCCGGCTGAAAAATCATAGCGGAATAGTGGCCCATGATCCGGTCCGGCTCCGCTTTTCGAGAGGCCGTGTCCCAGCTCCGTGGAATCAGGGTATAGCAGAGGCAGAACACAACGATAACTGCCAGTACCGACACCGCGCAGGCAAGTTTGACGTTTTGTTTTTTCCGAATCTCCGCCCGGCGCTCCAAAAACCGCTTCACCGCCTCCTCGTCCTCGTCGGGGGGCAGGGAGATGGGGGTGCGCATTTTCCGCAGCTCCGCCCGGCAGTCGGGGCAGTCCGCCAGGTGCTTCCGCACCAGCTTGGCCGTTTCCTCACTCACCGCGCCGTCCTCGTATAGGGGCAGCAGGTCCCGGATCACATCGCAATTTGCCTCTTTCATTGCTTCATCGCCTCCATATGCTCAACGATCTGTACCTTGGCCCGGTAGAACGTCACCCGGGCCCAGTTGGCGCTCTTGCCGAACAGCCGCCCGATCTTCTCGTAGGGCAGCTCCCCGAACACCCGCAGAGTGAACACCTCTTTATAGGGCTCCCCCATTCCATGGAGAAACTGGTGAATGGCAAAGGCGGTCTCTTCGTCCTCCAGCCGCTCCTCGACGCGTACCCCGTCCGGCCGCTCCTGGGGCAGGTCCTCCGCGGAGATGGTGCGCTTTTGGGCGCGGCAGTGGGAGTAGTAGGCGTTGCGGGCGATGGTGAACAGCCAGGCCCGGATGTCCTTGGACCCGTCGAAGGTGTTCAGCGCCTTGAGGGCCCTGAAAAAGGTGTCCTGGGCGATCTCTTCCGCCAGCGGCCCGTCCTGGGCTAGGCTGAGGGAAAAGCGGTACACGTCTCGAAAATACCGCCGGTAGATCTCTTCGAATTCCACGGCTGTCACCCCCTTCACCGGAATAACGCGCGGGAGGCGGGTTTGTTACAGATCATTTTGCATATTTGGCGAAAAATTTCAGTCCTTATCCGGCTCTCTGACGGGGGGGATGGCGTCCTTTTCCCCCAGCGCCGCCAGTACGGCGGGCATAACCTGGTCCGCCGGGAGCAGGCTCTGCTCCCCGGTGGCCATATTTTTCAGGGAAACCTTCCCCTGGGCGATCTCGTCCTCCCCCAGAATCACGATATAGGGGACCTTCAGCTTGTCGGCGTAGGCCATCTTCTGCTTGAACTTCTTCTGCTCGGTGTAGAGCTGGGCCCGGACGCCGGACGCCCGCAGCCGGGTGGCAAAGGCGATGGCGGGGGAGAGGTCCTCCGTCATGGGCAGGATGAGCACGTCGGCGGGGGCGGTGTTCAGCGCGTCGTTGAGGTAGCCCTGCTCCTCCAGCACGTAGAACAGGCGGGTGAGGCCGATGGAAATTCCAACGCCGGGGAGTTGTTTATCGGTGTAATATTCCGCCAGGTTGTCATACCGCCCGCCGGAGCAGATGGAGCCGATCTCCGGGTGGTCCGTCATAAAGGTCTCGTACACGGTGCCGGTGTAGTAGTCCAGCCCCCGGGCGATGGTCAGGTCCACCGCGAAGCTCTCCTCGGGGACCCCAAAGGCCCCCAGGTATTTCACCACGGTGGACAGCTCGTCCAGGCCGGTGTCAAACAGATCATGGCGGCCCCGGTATGCCTTCAGGGAATCAAGGACCTCTTTATTACTGCCGGTAATGGAGATGAAGGACAAAATCTCGTCGGCCTGGTCCCCGGTGACGGCGATTTCCTCGCCCATCAGCAGCTCCCGCACCTTGTCCGCGCCGATCTTGGGCAGCTTGTCCACGGTGCGCATCACGTCCCCGGCCTTGTCCGTCAGGCCCAGCATGGCGTAAAACCCGTTGAGCACCTTCCGGTTGTTGACCCGGATCTGGAACCGCTTCAGCCCCAGGCTGGTGAAGGTCTGGTAGATGATGGCGGGGATCTCCGCCTCGTTGACGATGTCCAGCTTTCCGTCGCCGATCACGTCGATGTCCGCCTGATAGAACTCCCGGAACCGCCCCCGCTGGGCCCGCTCCCCCCGGTAGACCTTGCCGATCTGGAACCGGCGGAAGGGGAAGGACAGGTCGGCGTAGTGGAGGGCCACGTATTTCGCCAGGGGGACGGTGAGGTCAAACCGCAGGGACAGGTCGCTGTCCCCCTTGGTGAAGCGGTAGATCTGCTTTTCCGTCTCGCCGCCGGCCTTGGCCAGCAGCACCTCGCTGGCCTCGATGATGGGGGTGTCCAGGGGGGTGAAGCCGTAGAGGGAGTAGGAGCGGCGCAGCAGCTCCGCCATCCGCTCAAACTGCATCTGCCGGGCGGGGAGGAGTTCCATAAAGCCCGACAGGGTGCGGGGTTTTTGTTTTGCCATGGTGATTTTCTCCTTTAAAAAGTATACGCTCCCGCCTCCATAACCTGGGACGAGAGCGTGAAACCGTTTACGGGCACAGATATTATATCAATCCCGCTCCAAAAGTCAAGACTTACACCTTGATGGGGGTGGTGGGCTTGATGATCTGCCGCCAGTCCAGGTCGCCCCGGGCCAGGCCGTGGATGAGCATTTCGGCGGTGGCGGCGTTGGTGGCCACGGGCACGTTGTGCTGGTCGCACAGGTTGATGATGTAGTTCAGGTCCTTTTCCAGCTCGTCGGTGGTGGGGTCGTTGAAAAACAGCACCATGTCGATCTCGTCATAGGCGATATGGGCGCCGATCTGCTGGCTGCCGCCCTGGGCGTGGGCCAGAAAGAGCTGGACCGGCAGTCCGGTGGCCTCTGCCACCTGTTTGCCGGTATTGCTGGTGGCGCAGACCGTGTGCTTGGACAGAATGCCGCAGTAGGCAATGCAGAATTGGACCATTAGTTCTTTTTTGTTGTCATGGCTCATCAGGGCAATGTTCATGCAGATCGTCCTTTCTATGAAATTGAAGACCGGTTTGGAGGGTCTATCGAATCCGCAGCAGCGGGACCCGCTGTCCCAGCAGCCGCTTCGCGATATTGAGATAAGCGGGAGCCGCCCCCTTATAGGTGGTGAGGATCAGGGGCACCCCGGCGGCGGTGGCCAGGGTGACGGCGGGGTCCTCCGGCACCACCCCCAGCAGGGGGAGTCCGGCGGTATCCATGGCCTGATCGATGGAGGTGCGCAGCCGGGCGATGAGCTTGGGCTGGACCCGGTTCATCACCAGGTGGAGCTGGGCCAGGTCCCGCAGCTCGGACACCGCCCGCTGGGCGTCCCGCAGGGCGGCGGGGTCCACAGCGGACACCACGATCACCCGGTCGGCTGCCGCCCTGGCCAGCTGGAACCCGGTGCCCAGCCCGGCGGGGGAGTCCATGAAGACGAAGTCAAAGAATTCCTCCGCCTCCTCGGCCACTTCCCGGAAACGGCGTTTCTCCAGACCCTCGGGGCCTAGGGGGGCGGTGAGCAGATACAGCCCCTTGATCTCCGGCTGTTCCACCGCGGCGCTCATCAGGGGACAGCGGTAGTCCATCACGTCGGAGAAATCCATCAGCGCCCGGTCGGACAGACCCAGGGCCAGGTCCAGGTTGCGCAGGCCGATATCCATATCGATGCACAGCACCTTTTTCCCCAGCGCCGCCAGACAGGAGGCCACCCCCGCAGTGAGGGAGGTCTTTCCGGTGCCGCCCTTTCCCGATGTGACCATGACGGCAGTGCTCATGGGCCGGCCTCCTTCCGATACATTCAAAATCATAGCACGGATTTGTGAAAATAGCAACAAAAAATATGAAAATAATGAAAATTTATTCGAAAAATTTCATATCCTTATGAAAAAATTGGATTATAATGGGGATTTTTGTATTTTAGCCCAGCGTCTGGGATAAATCTCCGGTGTTGAGGCGGTTTTTTTGATAAAAATTACCCTGTGGACAACCTCTGTGCGGGGAATGGCGTAGTCAAAGACCTCCTCTGTCCGGCCTCCCAGGCGGGAGATGGCGGGCAAAGCGTCCTCCAGCTCCCCGTCGCAGCCCGCCCCCTTCATGGCGAGAAAAAGCCCGCCCACCTTGACAAAGGGCAGGCACAGCTCGCACAGCAGCCGCAGGCTCGCCACCGCCCGGGCGGCGGCGAAGTCGAACCGCTCCCGGAACTGGGGGTCCAGCCCCGCCTCCTCGGCGCGCTGGTGGAGGGTGCGCACACCCTCCAGGCCCAGCGCCCGGGCAGTCTCCTGAAGCCAGTCCAGCCGCTTGTTCAGGCTGTCCAGCAGGGTGACCTCCAGAGAGGGAACCAAAATTTTCAGCGCCATCCCCGGGAAGCCCGCCCCGGTGCCCACGTCGATGAGGGTTTTCCCGGCAAAATCCCCGCGGCCCAGCAAGGCGGCGCAGTCCAGCATGTGGAGGGCGGCCACGTCGCTGGGCTCGGTGATGGCGGTGAGGTTCATCACCTTGTTTTTTTCCAGGAGCAGCTCTCCGTACCGGGCCAGCAGGGCGGGGGAGTCCTCCGGCACGCGCCCGGTGAGGCCCAGCTGTGCCAGTCCGTCCGCAATCAGCCTTTCCATGTCCTAGCCCCCAAAGGCCGCCAGCAGGGCGGGGACGCCCAGGGCCAGCCCCAGGACAATCCCCCCGGCGCAGGCGATGAGCATCAGCGCGGCCCCGGCCATGCCGCCGGGGAGGGCCTCCCCGGTCCTCATGCGGCGGACGATGATGACCGACAGCGCCGTCAAAACCGGGATCAAAAACAGGGGAAAGGTGCCCGGAAGCTGCCGTCCGCCGGTATAGATGGCGAAGTTGATGACGAACAGTATCATAAGCACGTAGGCGATGCCCATCCAGGCGGCGGTCCGCTTCTCAAAGGAGGCCGGGGTGTAGCCCCCGCCTTCCCAGTCGCCGTCTTCCCCGGGGCAGGGCTCATTCGCTCCGCCGGAGTTTTCCTCCCCGCCGTGATTCAGGTCCTCGTCAAAATGTTTCATTGGGATACCAATTCCTTATAGATCGGGGTCAAAGTCCTCCTCGGTGGCCTCAGTCCCGGCGGGCTCCTCCGCAGCGGGGTCAAGTTCGGCGGGCTCTTCCTCCTCGAGATAACCGGTGGATACCACGGCGGCCTCGGGGTCCCCGTCGGCGAACAGCACGGCCTCCTGGGGGTCGTCGGTGAACAGCTTGGATTCCTTCTTGGCGTTCACCAGATTGCCGATGGCCTGGGTGAGAACGCCCTCGCCGAGGTTGATGCCGATGTCGGTGTGGATGTCGTCCTCGCCGGGGCCCACGTCCACGGAGAGCAGCAGGGATTGATAGGTCTTTTTGCCGGTCTCCTCGTCCTTTTTGAAGCGGACGGGGACGGCGGCGGCCAGGGCGGTGATGCCGAGAACTTTCCAGAATGCTTTCATGATGATTTCTCCTTCATATTAATTTTCCGGTCACGGAGGGATTAGTGAGTGGGTGTGAGCAGGCTGGTCCCGCCCATATAGGACCGGAGCACGGCGGGCACCTTCACGGAGCCGTCGGCTTGCAGGTTGTTCTCCAGCAGGGCGATGAGCATACGGGGGGG
>ERZ777011.3403-NODE-3403-length-10197-cov-2.598008_pt1 | contig 10197 bp, 9 predicted proteins | sample MGYA00374964_ERZ777011 | MGnify/ENA primary metagenome ERZ777011 (study PRJEB29310, sample SAMD00008975) | mouse gut metagenome | study: EMG produced TPA metagenomics assembly of the Metagenome analysis of fecal microbiota from mouse which was promoted...
TCCTTTTCTTTACAAGGAAAACGGATTTAAAGAGGAACGCCACGCGAAGGAGCTTATAGATAAAATGAGCGCCGCTGCTCCCGTGAATATGGAGGTGCAGTCGATCGAGCGCAAAAACGAGAACAAGCAGCCGCCTCTTTTGTATAACCTTGCGGAGCTGCAAAACGACTGCTCCAAATTTTTCAAGCTCAGTCCCGACGAGACGCTTAAGCACACGCAGGAGCTTTATGAGAAAAAGCTTGTAACATATCCGAGAACGGACGCGAGGGTCCTTTCAAGCGCTGTGGCGAAGGTCATAGAGCGGAACATAGCCGGGCTTAGGAATCTTGGCGAATACCGGGAGTTTGCGCAGAATATCCTTGAAAGAGGAGCGCATAAGAACATAGCGAAGAGCAGATATGTAAACGACAAGCAGATAACCGACCATTACGCCATAATTCCCACGGGGCAGGGCTTCGGGGCGTTGGGCAGTCTTTCATCGGTCACGAAAAGCGTATATTACGCGATAGTAAGAAGGTTCCTGTGTATTTTTTATCCGGCGGCTGTTTACAGGAAGGTTGGCATAGCGCTCAAGCGGGAGACGGAGAGCTTTTTTGCCGGCTTCAAGGTGCTTGCGGACGAGGGGTATCTCAAGGTGCTTGATTCATGGAAAAAAAACCAGTCCGACGACGGGGATAAGGAACAGGACGAAAAATGCGACGCCGGAATGCTTGAGATGCTTAAAGGCATTAAAAAGGGCGATCTGCTTGACGTCAAGGAGTTTAATATCAAGGAGGGCGAAACGACGCCGCCTAAGCGCTACAACTCCGGCTCTATGATACTCGCTATGGAGAACGCGGGACAGCTTATAGAGGATGAAGAGCTTCGCGCCCAGATAAAGGGCAGCGGTATCGGCACAAGCGCTACGCGCGCCGAGATACTTAAAAAACTTGTTGACAAAAAATATATTATGCTTAACAATAAAACTCAGATAATCACGCCCGCGCAGCTGGGCGAGATGGTTTACGACGTGGTGAACGGCTCCATCACAAGGCTGCTTGACCCGCAGCTTACGGCAAGCTGGGAAAAAGGGCTTACGGGCGTAGCCGGAGGCAGTATTTCGACCGGGGAATATCTCGGAAAGCTTGAGGCTTTTATCGTAAGGAACACTAATCTGGTAAAAGGACTTAACAATCAGTACGGTTTGCGGGAGTTTTTTGACAAGTCGGCTGCATATTATAAAAATGATAGTAGGTCCCGTTCGGAGAAAAGCCCGGTGCGGGAATGACAGGAGGCATATTATGTGCGGAATAGTAGGGTATATAGGACACAGGGATTGCGGCGACGTTCTTATCGACGGACTGCGCAAGCTCGAATACAGGGGATATGATTCGGCGGGCATAGCCGTTTTTGAGAACAACAGGATCGTTGTGGAAAAATGTCAGGGTAAGCTCGACAATCTTGTGAATAAGATGAAGGCGGACGGAAAGCCTTCGGGACACTGCGGCATCGGTCATACGAGATGGGCGACGCACGGAGAACCCTCCGACATTAATTCCCATCCCCACGGCAACAAGAGGGTGTCGGTCGTTCACAACGGCATTATTGAGAATTACGCCGGGATCAAATCATTTCTTGAGGAACAGGGGTACAGCTTTGTCAGCCAGACAGATACGGAAACGGTGGCGAAGCTACTTGACTATTATTATAACGGAGACCCGGTCGATACTATAATAAAAGTGATCGCGGAAATTGAGGGCTCGTATGCGTTCGGCATCGTTTTCAGGGATTTTCCTGACAGGATCTACGCGGCGCGCAAGGACAGCCCGCTCATCATAGGAGTCGGAAACGGCGAGAATTTCATAGCCTCCGACGTGCCCGCTATTCTGAATTACACAAGGATTACTATCTTCTTGAGCAGGAGGAGGTAGCGGTCTTATCCGCTGATAAAATCAAAATATACGATATTCACAAGGAACTCATACAAAAAGAGCTTCAGACGGCGGACTGGGACGTTGATTCAGCGCAGAAGGGCGGCTACGAGCATTTCATGCTCAAGGAGATACACGAGCAGCCGAACGCTATAAAGACAACGATAACGCCGAGGATAACGGACGGAATGCCTGATTTTTCAGAGTGCGGGCTTACCGACGAGGTACTTGCCTCGTACAAGGGCATATATATCGTAGCCTGCGGAACTGCGATGCACGCGGGAATGGTCGGCAAATATGTTATAGAAAAGCTTGCGAGAGTTCCGGTCACAGTTGACATGGCGTCGGAATTCCGTTACCGCGATCCCATCATAGGCGATGGCGATCTTGTTATACTTATCTCACAGTCGGGAGAGACCGCCGACACGAAGGAGGCGCTTAAAATTTCACGCCAGAAGGGAGCAAAGACGCTTGCGCTCGTGAACGTAAAGGGTTCGTCGATAGCAAGGGAGGCTGATATGGTCATGTACACTCACGCGGGACCTGAAATCTCCGTGGCTTCAACGAAGGCGTTTACGGTACAGCTTTCGATGATGTATCTTTTCGCTTTCAAGCTTGCTTATGTCAAGGGGGAAATGAGTGCTCAGGATTGCGCTTCTTATGTTAAAAAGCTTCAGGAGATCCCTGAGGTGATAGCAGGGTATCTCGGCGAAAAGAACCAGGTGCAGTATGCCGCGTCCAAAATAATGAACGCAGACAGCCTTCTATATATAGGAAGGGGGCTTGACTATGCCCTGTGTATGGAGGGCTCGTTAAAGCTGAAGGAGATCTCGTACATTCATTCCGAGGCGGACGCCGCGGGAGAATTAAAGCACGGTCCGATAGCGCTTATTTCAGATCAGACGCCCGTGGTAGCGGTGGCTACGCAGAGCGACCTTTACGAAAAGACCGTCAGCAATATCAAGGAGGTCAAGGCGAGGGGCGCGAAGGTCGGAGATGATGTTGCGGACTGCATCATTCGTATACCGGAGACGGATATTCTGCTTATGCCGATAGTGGCGTCGGTTCCGCTTCAGCTTATGGCGTATTATACGGCGGTACTCCGCGGCAACGATGTTGATCAGCCGCGCAATCTTGCCAAATCCGTTACGGTGGAATAACATAACGCGTAAAGAAAGGCTGAAATAAGAATATGAAAAAGCTTGAAATAAAAGAATTATTCAATTTAGATGAAACGATCGCCGCGGATTATCTGTCGGGTTTTAGCTATCCGTGGGAGGCGCTTGCGGGAATAAAGGATTACATAATCGCGCTGGGGGCCTTGCTTTCCGAGGAGGAATACGACAGTCCCGCTGAAAATGTGTGGATAGCGAAATCGGCGACCGTAGCTCCGACAGCGTCCGTGACCGGACCTTGCATCATATGCGGGCGCGCCGAGATAAGACACTGCGCGTTTATACGCGGCAGCGTTATAGTCGGTGAAAACGCGGTGGTGGGAAATTCGACGGAGCTTAAAAACGTTATTCTCTTCAACGGAGTGCAGGTCCCGCACTATAACTACGTCGGAGATTCTATTCTCGGCTTCAAGTCTCATATGGGAGCCGGCTCTATCACCTCGAATGTCAAATCCGATAAAACTCTGGTGGAGATAAACATTGACGGAGAGAAAATTAAAACAGGACTTAAGAAAATGGGGGCAATTCTCGGCGACCATGTGGAGGTGGGCTGCGGCTCGGTGCTGAATCCCGGTACAGTGGTCGGAGCGGGATCAAACATATATCCGCTTTCAAGCGTAAGAGGGTATGTCGAGGCGGGAAGCATTTATAAAAAACACGGAGATATCGTGCCGAAGAATTAGGCATGTTTGGAATATCCCGGACATTGCGGAATATATATTACTAAAAGTCGGTTTTGTCGGAATTGATATAGATTGATGAGGTGATATATTGGGAAAAAAGCTGTTGTCCGTATTTAAGGTGCTGACTCTTGCGTATGCCGTCACAGGCGTTTTGCTTTTGCTGGCGGCATTTATTATGTATAAGGCGGGGTTGGGCGAAAGCCAGATGCGAATTTTCATCATGGTTATATACGGTATCGCCACTATCGTGGCGGGATTCTCGTTCGGCAAGGCAAAGGGCGGCAAAAGACTTCCGATGGGGGCGTTGATCGGGCTTTTGTATTTTCTTTTTCTTACCGTCGTATCCTGCATTGTAAACAGAGGCTTTTATGAGGATACGCCCAAAGCGATCCTGTCGCTTGTCATATGTATTGTCGGGGGAATACTGGGCGGAGTCATGAGTTGATATTCTTTCCATAACGTTCTTTTGGAATGTATTTTGGAGGCAACAAAAAGATTGACCTTGAAGTCAATAAAAGTTATACTATAAGCATATCAATGCGGAGGTGTTTTATGAAGAACAATGCGGATAAAGAGATAAATGAACTGACAAGGAATATCCAGGCTGCGCAGATGAGAATAAACGCTATAAGCGCGGCTATAGGAAGAGCGTATTATATGCAGAAAAAGGATTCGCCCGAACCGGAATTTGTACAGATGTTCTCGGATATGGCGGCTGCAGAGAAGCAGGTGGAGCAGATGCAGATAAGGATCAAGTTTCTTAACGGAATCGTGGTCTGCACGAACTGCAAGGCGGATAATTCCGTTAATTCGGCGTTCTGCAACGCGTGCGGAAGCAGACTTCCCCATACCTTTACTGCTGACGGGGCGAACCGCTGCTCACGCTGCGGCAATATAATCAATCCCGGACAGCTGTTCTGCGGGAACTGCGGACAGAAGGTGGAGAACGCGCAGCAGCCAGAGGCTGCTCCGATGCCAGCTCCCGCTCCTGTACAGTTTCCTGCCGCAGAGCCGGCTCCCGCGCCTGAACCCGCTCCGGCTTTTGAGCCGGCGCCTGTTATCACTGAGCTTGAACCGGCGCCCGCTAAACCGGATACGGAATCTTCCGAGGAGGCTGCGGTTACTGCCGAAGCTGCGGCGCCCCCTGTTTTGGAATCGGTATCTGCTCAGGAGGCTGTGAGCGAGCCTGTTGTTTCCGAAGTTAAGACGGAGAATCTGTGGCAGCCTCAGCCTGAAGCGGTAAGGTGCTGCCCTAACTGCAATACTCCGGTCAAGGTCGCGGACGCGCTTTTCTGCGCCGAATGCGGAACAAGGCTCAGATAATAAAATATATGAAGCCGACAGGGCAGCGGATGAGTCCGTTGCCCTTATATTGGATTGGAGCCGTTGTTTATACGGCATAAAAACAAGTCTTTGGAGGAAATTTACAAATGGCAGGCTCATCTTTCGGAACCTTATTCAGAATAACGACATGGGGGGAGTCTCACGGACAGGGTCTTGGCGCGGTGATCGACGGATGTCCCGCGGGACTTTCTCTGTGCGAGGAGGATATACAGCGTTTTCTGGACAGGCGTAAGCCGGGACAGTCGGCATACGTTACACAGCGCCGTGAGAGCGACAGGGCGCGCATAATGTCGGGGGTTTTTGAGGGCAGAACGACAGGAACGCCGATCTCTATATTGATTATGAACGAGGACCAGCATTCCGCCGATTATTCGGATATAGCTCTAGTTTACAGACCCGGACATGCAGATTACACTTATGACGCAAAATACGGCTTCAGGGATTACCGCGGGGGCGGAAGGTCGTCGGGAAGGGAGACCGCCGCAAGAGTCGCGGCGGGAGCGGTCGCCGCAAAGCTTCTTGAGCAGCTTGGAATCAAGGTGTGCGCGTATTCTCAATGCATAGGAGGCAACGGTATAGATTATGACAGATTTGACATCGCCGAGCGTGACAGGAACCCTTTTGCGATGCCTGACGCGGAGGCCGCGAAAGCGGTGGAAGCCGACGCGCAGACGGCTATCGGCAGTCTTGACTCTCTCGGCGGCATAATAGAATGTGTTGTTTCAAATATGCCTGCCGGACTGGGGGAGCCTGTTTTTGACAAGCTTGATGCGAATCTTGCGAAAGCGGTGCTTTCGATAGGCGCGGTAAAGGGCTTCGAGATAGGCGACGGCTTTATGGTGGCGGAGCTTAAAGGAAGCGAGAACAACGATGAATTTTATATGGAGAAAGGTAAAGTCAGAAAGCGCACCAATCATTCCGGAGGAGTGCTCGGAGGCATAAGCGACGGAGGAGATATAGTGTTCCGGGCGGCAGTCAAGCCTACGCCCTCGATCGCGTCTTTGCAGAATACCGTCACAAGGGACGGAGAAGATACGAGTGTCGCCGTAAGGGGAAGGCACGATCCGATGATCGTACCGAGAGCGGTCGTGGTCGTCGAGGCGATGACGGCATGCACCATTGCGGACATGCTTTTGCAGAACGCGTGCTCACGTCTTGAAAATATTGAGAAAATATATGAAGGGCGGATTTAATGCTGCTGCTCTAAAAGGGAAATTAGAATTATGTACAGAATTATAAAAACGGACGGCAGGGCGAAAAGAGCGGAGCTTTCTACTGTTCACGGAACAATACAGACGCCGGTGTTTATGAATGTGGGTACGGTTGGCGCGATAAAAGGCGCGGTTTCCGCCGCGGACCTGAAAAGCATAGGTACGCAGGTTGAGCTTTCCAACACCTACCATCTTCATGTGAGGACGGGGGACAGAGTCATAAAGGAGCTTGGCGGTCTTCACCGTTTTATGAACTGGGACAGGCCGATACTTACGGATTCCGGCGGATTTCAGGTTTTTTCGCTTGCGGGTCTGCGCAAAATAAAAGAGGAGGGAGTTTCCTTCCGTTCGCATATAGACGGGCGCAAAATTTTCATGGGTCCCGAAGAAAGTATGCTGATACAGTCAAATCTCGGCTCGACCATAGCAATGGCGTTTGACGAGTGCATAGAAAACCCGTCTCCGAGGGAGTATGTTCAAAAATCAGTTGACAGAACCACAAGGTGGCTTGTAAGATGTAAGAATGAGTTGAAAAGACTTAACGCTTTGCCGGATACCGTGAATCCGGGGCAGCTGTTGTTCGGAATCAATCAGGGCGGGGTTTATGACGATATCCGCGTAAGCCACGCGAAAGAGATTTCAGAGCTCGATCTGGACGGATACGCTGTCGGAGGTCTTGCAGTCGGGGAATCGCACGAAGAAATGTACCGTATACTTGATTCGACGGTGCCGTATCTTCCGGCGGACAAGCCGACATATCTTATGGGAGTCGGAACGCCCGCCAATATCCTTGAGGCGGTCGATCGCGGAGTGGATTTTTTTGACTGCGTATATCCATCGCGCAACGGCAGGCACGGTCACGTCTACACGCACAGGGGCAGGCTGAATCTTTTTAACGCGAGGTACGAAAAGGATATGTCGCCCATAGAGGAGGGCTGCGGCTGTCCGGCGTGCCGTGATTACGGCAGAGCGTATATCAGGCATCTGCTCAAGGCGGGAGAAATGTTAGGAATGAGGCTTTGTGTCCTTCATAATCTGTATTTTTACAATCATCTTATGGAGGAGATAAGGCATGCCATAGAGGAGCAAAGGTATGGCGAATTTAAAAAGAGAACATTGGAGACAATGAATCAGGAGGACAGAAAATGATTTTAGCGGCATCAAACGGAACGAACATTTTATTTATTGTGGGGTATATAGCGTTTTTCGCGGTACTTATGTATTTTATCGCTATCAGACCGCAGAAGAAGCAGCAGAAGAAACAGCAGGAGCTTTTAAGCTCGATGGAGGTAGGCGACAGCGTGCTCACGACAAGCGGCTTTTACGGAGTTGTTATCGATATTACGGACGATACTGTTATCGTTGAGTTCGGCAGTAATAAAAACTGCAGGATTCCCATGCAGAAATCCGCGATAGTCGAGGTCGAGAAAGCCGAGGGCTAGTAACGGCGCTTTAAAAAATAAAATATTTAGGAGGATACGCATGAAACTTGAGGGAAAATCAGTTGTTGTGACGGGAGCGTCTTCCGGAATGGGAAAAGCGATAGTGGAGCTTTTCGTCAGAGAGGGAGCTTCGGTGGTTGCCGTAGCAAGACGTAAGGACAGGCTTGACAGCCTTGTAGAAAGTCTTAAGGACGCTCCGGGCAGGGTAGTTGCTTTTGGGGGCGACGTTTCCAAAAGAGAGGACGACGAGGCTATGATCGACTGCGCGGTCAAGGAATTCGGCAAGCTCGATATTCTTGTCAACAACGCCGGGGTTATGGACGATATGGCTCCGATCGCCAAGGCTTCGGACGAGAAGTACGAGTATGTATTCGGCATCAATGTCTACGGACCTTTTGCGGCTATGAGAAAGGCTTGTCAGGTATTTCTTGAACAGGGAAACGGCGGCAATATCATCAATATTTCGTCGGTCGGCTCAATGCATCAGGCGGCGGGACCCGTATACGGAGCAAGCAAGGCTGCGCTCAACGCGATGAGCAAGAATACCGCGTTTATGTATATGAAGGATAAAATACGCTGCAACGTTATAGCTCCCGGAGGTATAAAGACGGAGATAGGCTCGGTTATGGGAATGCCGGACGGCGAGGGCTATCAGAAGATAAGCAAGGTTTTGGGGCTTGCTCCGGAGCAGGGCGAATCGGAGGACATAGCGAACGCCGCTCTTTTTCTTGCAAGCGACGATTCCTCTTATATCAGCGGCGTGATAATGCCCGTTGACGGAGGCTGGATCTCTTTTTAAACAAAAACGGTGCCCTGCTGTCTTAAGCGGGGCATTATGTTTTTGTCGCGAAATCCTGTGCCGGAGTATACGGGTTTCTTTTGCAATTCACGGGACATAAATTTTATTTTGCATACAATAATTATATCGTGTCCGACAGAAAATGTGTATAATCAAAGACAGGTTTCCGGGGTCCGCAAAAATAAGTCAAAGAGATTCCGGAAGTATATTATTCAAAAGGAGGTACATATGAAAGGTAAAAAGATTTTGGCGGCTGCGCTTGCGCTCTCGCTGGTTTTCGGCATGGCTTTCGCTTCGGCGGCGTGCGGAAAAAAGGAAAGTTCGTCGGGAAGCACGACGGATAAGGCTACCGAGGGAAGCACGGAGAACAAAACGGAAGGCACAACGGAAGGAACCGATCCGGGAGGGGATAAGGAAACTTCGCTTGATTTTGTAAAGAAGTTAGGAAACGGAATCAATCTCGGAAATACGATGGAGGCGTACGGCGCGCGCGACAAGGGAACAGGACTTGCCGTAAAGGTCTACGAAACGTCGTGGGGACAGCCCGAGACCACCAAAGAGATGATTCAGGGCATGAAGAAGGCGGGCTTTGATACTATCCGCGTTCCCGTGGCGTGGACAAACGCGATGGACTATGAAAAAGGCGACTACAAGATCGCGGACGCGTACCTTGACCGTGTGGGACAGATAATCGAATGGGCGATAGAGGCGGATATGTACGTTATCGTCAACGATCACTGGGACGGCGGCTGGTGGGGAATGTTCGGCTCCGCCACTCAGGAGACAAGAGATACCGCGATGAAGATGTACACGGAGATGTGGAAGCAGATTACGGAGAAATACAAGGATTATGACGAGCATCTTATACTTGAATCCGCCAACGAGGAGCTTGGAAGAAGCCTTAACGACAATACCAACAAGCTCGCCGCCGACAGCGGCTCCCTCACCGAGACGGAATGCTATGAGACCACCAACAAGATAAATCAGACCTTTGTCGATCTCGTAAGGGCTTCCGGCGGCAAAAACGCCGACAGATATCTTCTTATAGCGGGTTATAATACGAATATAAACGATACCTGCAACGACAAGTTTGTGATGCCCACCGACACCGCACAAGGAAAGCTGATGGTTTCGGTACACTATTACGACCCGTGGAATTACTGCGGAAGCGACGATCAGGCTGACTGGGGAATCAAGTCGGAATACGAGGCGATGAACAGGGAGCTTGCCAAGCTTACTAAGTTCACGGACAAGGGCTTTGGCGTTATAATAGGAGAGTACGGCGCTCTTCCTACTTCAGGCGGGGAGTATAAGAAAAATATGCTCGCCTACTTTACCAATCTTCTTGATAACTGCGACAAATATAACCTTTGTCCGGTATTGTGGGACAGAAGCGATTTTTACAGCAAAAAAGACTGTAAAGTGGCGGATGACGGGCTTGCTTCTCTTTTTGCGGAGCGCGCGAGGGAAAAAGAAGCCGCCAAGGACGAGTCCGAGATGCTTGCCGAAATCGACAAGAGAATGGCTGACGCGATCGAGAACGCTCCCAAGGAAAGAGAAAAGGAGACCGTAGATCCAAATGAAGTTGAAGCAACTGCTTGGATAATGTGGAACGGCGGCAATATGTCCTACA
>ERZ777011.3404-NODE-3404-length-10196-cov-17.010946_pt1 | contig 10196 bp, 11 predicted proteins | sample MGYA00374964_ERZ777011 | MGnify/ENA primary metagenome ERZ777011 (study PRJEB29310, sample SAMD00008975) | mouse gut metagenome | study: EMG produced TPA metagenomics assembly of the Metagenome analysis of fecal microbiota from mouse which was promoted...
AGAAAGATTCTTCAAGCTTTTATTATAAAATTGCACTGGCTTGTTGACTCTGCATAGCGGAGAAATCCGCTATAATTTTTTTTAGATTAAAATTGATTTTATACCTTTGTCATCTGATTTTTACGGGGAATATTGAAATTGTGCAATGGGAAAACGGCTTGGCTTATACCCCCGGAGTTGCGGTTCGTTTTTGAGTAGCACGCTAATAAGATGTATTATGCAAATATTTGAATTAAAGGGAGAAGTAAGAAACAATTTAGGTAAAAAAGCTTCTAAATCTTTGCGTACGGAGAAGAAAGTACCTTGTGTATTATATGGTGGAGAAGGGAATGTTCATTTTTCTGTAGTAGAAAAAGATTTGATAAAATTGTTGTATACACCGGTGGTGTATGTGGTGAAAATCGATCTTAACGGTAAAACATACAATGCTGTTATGAGAGAGATTCAATTTCATCCGGTATCGGATCGCGTTTTGCATATTGACTTTTATCAGATTTTTGAGGATAAACCAGTTGTTATGGAAGTTCCTGTGAAATTACAGGGATTTGCAGAGGGTGTACAGGCCGGTGGTAAATTGGTGTTGGTGACCCGTAAATTGAAAGTAAAAGCTGTTCCTGCCAATTTACCGGGAGAGATTGTGGTGGATGTTACGACGCTGGGATTAGGAAAGTCAGTGAAAGTGAAAGAACTTTCATTTGAAAACTTTGAGGTAGTCAACGCAAAAGAAGTTGTTGTTGCTCAGGTTAAAATGACAAGAGCTGCTAAATCGGCAGAATCGAAGTGATAATTTAACGGCAGTAATATGAAGTATCTGATTGTCGGGTTAGGAAATATCGGCCCGGAATATGAAGATACCCGTCATAATAGCGGATTTAGTGTATTGGACGCCTTTGCAAAGGCGTCCAATATTGTTTTTGAAAATGTACGTTATGGCGGGATGGTGGAGGTGAAGTTGAAAGGGCGTACCTTGCTTTTGCTGAAACCGAACACTTATATGAATTTGAGTGGAAAGGCGGTTAATTACTGGATGCAGAAAGAAAAGGTTGTGCTGGAAAACGTATTGGTCGTTGTGGATGATTTGGCTTTGCCTTTTGGTGTCCTGAGGTTGCGGGGAAAGGGAAGTGACGGCGGGCATAACGGATTAAAAAATATCAATGCATTTTTGGGAACGATGGAATATGCTCGATTGCGTTTTGGTATTGGCAATGAGTTTTCCAAAGGGCAACAGATCGATTATGTATTGGGACAGTGGACCGAAGAAGAAAAGATGAAAATGCCGGTTTTGCTTGATCGTGCAGTAGAAATTATTCAGAGCTTTGTGTTATTGGGAACCCCGAAAACCATGAGCCTTTATAATGGAAAATAACGGATGGATAAGGTTAGGATTGATAAATGGCTGTGGGCGGTACGTATTTTCAAGACCCGTTCGTTGGCGACGGATGAATGCGGAAAAGGTCACGTGATGATTGGAGACGTGAAGGTCAAGGCTTCCCGGGAAGTGCGCATCGGGGAAACGGTCAAGGTGAGGATGGCTCCTATCGAACGGCATTATCTCGTGAAGCAAGTGGCGGATAAACGGATGTCGGCGCAGGTGGCTGCTGCTTTTGTGGAGGATGTTACCCCTTCTGAGCAACTGGCATTGTTGAATGCTGCAAAAGCATATGGTTTTGAATACAGAGAAAGAGGAAGCGGACGTCCGACAAAACGAGATCGGCGAATGCTGGATAAATGGAAAGAGGAGGAGTGTTGAGAGATAAGCCCGAAAGAGAGGATTGTAATTGTTGAACCGATATTTGGAATAGCATGTTAATAGCCAGAGAGAAGAAAAAGAGTAATATAGCCGAATATATATTGTATATGTGGCAGGTGGAAGACCTGCTTCGTGCTCTTGGGTTCAATATGAAACAGGTGAAGGAAAAAGTGATTGACCGATTTGAGCTAGCGGAGGATACGGCAAAGGAGATGTACGATTGGTATGATAATTTGTCTGAAATGATGCACAAGGAAAAAGTAGAGCAGAAAGGGCATTTGCAGATATTGAAAAATAATGTGGATGAATTAACGGAGTTGCATTATTTTTTATTGCAGAAAGCCAATGATATACGCTATCGTCAAATTGTAACTATGGCGACGGGAAATTTAATCGATTTCCGACTTAAATCTGAAGCAGGCAATGAGGTTTCGGATGTAGAATTGGCATTGAATGCTCTTTACGGGCAATTGATACTGAGGTTGCAAAAAAAAGAAATCTACCTCCAAACCGCACAAGCTATGGAATCTTTTAGTAAGATGATTGGTTATCTAGCTGCGCGCTACCATAAAAATGAAAGAGAGGGATAAAGAATAATCTATTAAATCTGAAACGATGAGAAGTATATTGTTGATATGGGGTGTTATATGTTGCATGCAGGTCAACGCGGAGAGCAGCAAGACGGAATATCGTAAAAGTTTTGCAAAAAACGGAATTGAAGAAGTGATGCTGTCAAACAGAAACGGAGGGGTGGAGATTATGCAGACTTCTAAGGATTCTATTTATATTACAGCTGTGGTTTCGGTTGTTGCCAAGACTCAGAACAAAGCTGACGAATTAAGTGATTTTATCCGGATTGAAGATGAGTTGACAGATAAATATTTGAATGTTTCTACGGTTTTTGCCAAAGATATGACATTTAATCAACTGCTTGCAGGAGTTGAGCTGAATATCAGTTATAAAATTAATTTGCCTATAGGAATAAAATTAAGGCTTATCAATGCTGACGGCAATGTTTTTCTGGATGATTTTTCTGGTGATTTGAATTTGGATGTAAAATCATGTAATGTCAGAGTTGGAAAGGTGACGAAAGGAGAATTAATGATTAAGCAAACGGGAGGGAATTTTAAAGTTATGGATGTGGATTACTTGAATGGAGAATTCAAATCCTGTATGGTGCGTATTGACGTAGCAAATATCGTTCAGTTGAGTATGAGGGATTGTGAAGGACGGTTCGAGTCGGTGGAAGACCTGAAACTTACGACAAACGGAGGAACAATGCGTTTCGGACAGATAGAAAATATGACGGGGTCCTCTTCTTCTACGAAATATGAGGTGCAGGATATAGGAAATACTCTGAAAATGGATATGCGTATGGGAGAGATTAATGTCCGCAATATTCATTTTAATTTTTCAACGGTAGAGGTTATCGGTTCCTATTCCAAGGTGGGTTTATCTTTTATGGAAGGAGCCGGTTATCAACTTGAATTTAAACACAATAAATCCGTAAAAACGGATATACCCAAAAGTTTTAAGCTGACGACGCGTCCGACTTCGGAGAAAAATGTCATTGTGGAAACTGGTTTTATCGGCGATGAAAAATACAAAGGAAAAGTTCTTCTGAATTTGAGGAACGGCAATATGTATATTCAGTAAAAAATACGATAATGTAAGATTGGATTAATCGGATTCGTCCAATCTTACATAAAAACTATCGGAATAAGTACTCTTGTCTTTTTTGGCCCAAAAGCAATATACGTGCACGATGTCCGCAGGGGATTTGGTTAATGTGAATGTTCCTTGCAGTTTGCTTCTTTTTCTGTCGATTTCTGTTATCAAGCAGGGGGGGCGCCGGGGTTATTGTCATAAATCACCCCGACACATAACCGATCGTCGGGAGAGGAGGTGAATTACTTCGGTCTTTCTTCTTCCCAGGTTATCCGGTAGCGGTTTTTTTCTTTCCGGGGTTGGCTGTACGTCGTGCATACTGTTTGCCGTTCATGACATAGTAAATTAAGTTCCCGATTTTTCCACTCAGCAGTCCTGTTCTGGAGTCTTTTACTTTCATATATGCTTCTGATCAAATTTGACTCTGTTGCGTAATGAATGTAAGATAATTTTTTAATATTTAATATAATCTTGATTTATTCTTTTATTTAAAAGAATAATTAATTTATAATTAAGGAATAATTAAAGGGTAATGCGGAGTAAATGTGCAGGGATGTAAGAAGTGATTTAAATGTATGGAAATAAAGAATGCTTGGGGAGAAAGGGAGGATAACTTTTTGTTTGCTCCATTGCTTGGCTTTCACTTTGTATCGGATTATTTGTGTTATTTGAAATTTCTTTTTAGCTTTAGGATAAATTGAGTAAGAAACGAGATTGAAAATATGGGAAAAATATATCCGGATTTTGTTGGGGTCTTTACCAATTCGCTAGGGGAAACGGTATATTATATGTGGAATGGACAGAATTGGGTCAGTCGCAAAGGAGTACAGAGGAAAGTGCCGACTTTTTTGCAAAAGAGGCAGCGGGTTCAGTTTAGTATGCTTGTCCAATTGGCCTTTTTGTTGCAAGAGGCGATACGGATAGGTTTTTTACGGGATAAGCGGGGGGTGTCGAGAGCCAATCTATTTTCCGGAAGAATAAGGATATTATGTGGTGTTATTTTTCGTTCAGGGCTTTCCAAAGAATGTCTTTAAGTTCTGTGATGCCGGTGCCGGCTACAGAGGAGATGAAAACGTAAGGGATGTCCGGAAGGTCTTTTTCCATTTCGGACATGAGTTCGTGGTCGGCGTAGTCACATTTTGTGATGGCTAATATCCTTTTTTTGTCCAGTAGTTCGGGATTGTATTCTTTCAGTTCGTTCAGCAGTATTTTGTAATCAGTGTGTATGTCATTGCTGTCTGCGGGAACCATAAAGAGCAGAATGGAGTTGCGTTCAATGTGGCGCAGGAAACGGATTCCCAATCCTTTCCCTTTGTGTGCTCCTTCAATGATTCCCGGGATGTCAGCCATGACAAATGATTTGTTGTCTCTGTAGGCAACAATTCCCAGGTTGGGAACTAGTGTTGTGAAAGGGTAGTTCGCGATTTCGGGTTTTGCTGCCGATACGACAGAAAGCAGAGTGGATTTCCCGGCGTTGGGGAAACCTACTAGTCCGACGTCGGCCAGGACTTTCAGTTCGAGGATGACGTTTCTTTCGATACGGGGTTCTCCCGGTTGTGCGTAGCGTGGTGTTTGGTTAGTGGCGGAGCGGAAGTGCCAGTTTCCCAATCCTCCGCGTCCTCCTTTTACCAAGATGCAGGTTTCTGTGTGTTGGGTGATTTCGCAGATGATTTCTCCCGTGTCGGCGTCCCGCGCCACGGTGCCGAGCGGCACGTCGATGATTTTGTCTTCTCCGTCTTCACCTGTACATCTTGATTCACTTCCGCCAACCCCGTCACCAGCAAAAACGTGACGTTGGTATTTTAAGTGTATGAGTGTCCAGTAGTTCCGGTTGCCTTTAAGAATGATATGGCCTCCGCGCCCTCCGTCTCCTCCGTCCGGGCCTCCTTTGGCGGTCAGTTTGTCACGGTGAAGATGGGCAGAGCCTTTGCCTCCGGCTCCGCTCCGGCAGAATATTTTTACGTAGTCGACGAAATTCGTAGAAGCCATGGATGTTTGTTTCTGATTTGGTTTGATATTTGTATATAGAGGCGGATTATGCTTTTTCTTCTCCCTGGTCAAGGATATAAAGGTCCGGCAGGTTTCTGCCCAGGTCGTTGTAATCGAGGCCGTGGCCCACAACAAAGTCGTTTTCCAAAGAGAGGGCGTAGTAGTCCACGGGGATTTTACAGCTCAATGCCTTGGGTTTGTAGAATAGGGCGGCTACATATATTTTCCGGGGGTTCCTGGCTTTCAGTAAGTCCAGTAGGTAGGCCATGGATTTTCCGGAATCGATCATGTCTTCCAGTATGACTACGGTGCGTCCTTCGATGTTTTTGTGAAAGCCGATGAGTTCCCGTACTGTTCCTGTGGAGCATGTGCCGGTATAGGAGGCTATTTTTATGAAACTGATTTCGGTTTCGGGGATGGTGATTTGTTTGATCAGGTCGGAGGTGAACATGAAGGAACCGTTCAGAACGCTTAGGAATAACGGTTGTTCATCTTTCAGGTCTTGGTTGAGTCTTTGGGCAAGTCCCGTTACAGCCAAATCGATAGCGGATGCTTCGATGAGCAGTCTGAATTCTTTATCGTGCAGTTTAATTTTTTTCATGGAATGATGCTGTTTGGGTTCCGGAGAATCTGTGAATCTCTTTTTTTTTATTTACTTTGTACAAAAGTACAATTTTGAATTTAATATAGAATAAAATGACACCAAAAGTAAGTATAATTATGGGGAGTACTTCTGACTTGCCTGTAATGGAAAAAGCGGCGGCTGTGCTGAATGATTTTTGTATTCCTTTTGAAATAAATGCGTTGTCTGCCCACCGTACTCCGGCAGAAGTGGAGGATTTTGCTCGGAATGCCCAGGGGCGTGGGATTGAAGTTATTATTGCGGGCGCGGGGATGGCTGCCCATTTGCCGGGCGTGATTGCTGCCATGACTCCGATACCTGTTATTGGTGTGCCCATTAAGGCCTCTTTGGACGGGATGGACGCATTATTGGCAATGGTGCAGATGCCTCCGGGGATTCCTGTAGCAACGGTTGCAATTAATGGAGCGATGAATGCTGGGATATTGGCGGTTCAGATGTTGGCGGTCGGTGATAGTGGGTTGAAAGAAAAAATTCTTGGCTTCAAAGAATCGCTGAAGAAAAAAATTGTTGATGCCAATAAAGAATTAGCGCAGGTGAGATATGAATTCAAGACGAATTAAATGACCTTCTGACAGAGTAAACGGGGAGTTTGGGTTGTAAAATGCACTTCTTCGTTTACTTTGATTTTTTTACTTTTCACTGAAAGAAAGCAGATAAAATATTAACGCCCGTGTCTTAAAATTTCGTAAATTTGAGATACGGGTTGATTTTTTGTGTGTATACGTTTTGAAGAAGCTCTTTTTTTGGATCCGGAGTCCGGGGAAATCCGATTCCGGAGGCTTTGCTCCCGAAAAGCTTTGTGACGATTCTGCGTCCGGCTTTACTGATTGAAAAGGTTGTATGTTGCGGCAATAACGGTGAAATGATTTATATCCCGTTTATCGTTTTTTGCTGATAAATGGAATGGAGTTATGAAAGTCCTGTATGTGATTGCTTTTGTCCTTTTGGGCATGGCTACTGTTGTATCAGCGCAGGAGAATGGGAATATTGAACAGCTTTTGGATGCCAATGACGTGGTACGTTCCGATGAGCAGTACGAAGACATGCTGGCCGTTTTGCAAAAATTGTGGATGGCTCCTTTAAATCTGAATACGGCGGATTTTGATTCTCTGAAATTGTTGTTTTTTCTTTCCGACAGTCAGATTGATAATATACTGGCTTTTCGGAAAAGATATGGTATTTTTCTTTCCCCCGAAGAGTTGCTGCTGGTGCCGGGGATAGGAAAAAAGGATGTGGAAAACATCCGTCAGTTTCTTTATACGGAAAAAGTGCAGCCTAGTCAAAGAATAAAGGGCATTCGTTCTGGAACAATACAGGAACTGATAACCCGGGGAAAAATAAGTTTCCCGCGTCAGGAGGGGTATAAAAGGTATTCTCCGGAAGATTTCAAAACGGAGGAGCAATATTTAAGAAAAATGAAGAGCCGTTTTCAGGGTATACCCTTGGGAACGATGGTCCGCTATAAATCGCAGGTGTATGAGCGTTTCCAGATGGGACTGACACTGGAAAACGACCCGGGAGAAGCCTATTTTACGAAATATCAGAAAGCGGGATTTGATTTCTGTTCCATGTATGCAGCTGTTTCGACGGAGCGGTGGATGAAAAGGCTGATACTGGGAGATTATAGAGTGCAATGGGGACAGGGGTTGGTGGCATGGAGTGGTTTTGCTTCCGGGAAGTCTGCGGTTGCTTTAGGAAATGAAAAGTCTGCCCGGGGTATAACACCTTATTCTTCAACAGATGAAAATAATTTTTTGCGGGGAGTGGCATTGGATTTACAGCCGCTTCCTAATCTGAATACCGAAATATTTTTCTCTGGTAAAAAGACGGATGGGAATATGCTGGAAACAGACCGTTTTTCAGAAGAAGATATTGTTACTGCTTCATTGTATCAGTCCGGTTATCACAGAAATAAAAACGAATGTGCTAAAAAACATACGCTGAAAGAACGGACGGTAGGTCTTTCGGTGAGTTGGAATACCCCTTATTTTAAAACGGGAGTACATGCCTTATATTATCACTTTGAGCCGGGAATGGGAATCGGAGATAAAATATACCAGCAATACAATGATGACGGGCAGAATCGTGTGGTGACAGGGGTGGATTATAAAACCGGGTTTCGGAGTTTTTATTTATTTGGGGAGACGGCATGGAGTGAAAGGGGGGAGGTGGCGAGCTTACATGGAGTTCGTTACAGCGGCAGCAGTCTTGTTGCATTGTGTCTTTTGTACAGACGTTATGCCAAAGGATATGCTTCCCATTATGCCGGGGGATTTGGAGAGTATTCCGATACTTCCAATGAGGAGGGTATTTATTTGGGGATGGATTTGTATCTGATAAAAAAATTGAAGATAAATGTTTATTATGATCATTTCCGTTTTTTTAGTGCCCGTTATAATTCTACGGTTCCGACTTCCGGAGATGAAATACTGGTGAATATGGCTTATGAACATGTCCGGTGTAATCATATATTCCGTCTAAAATATGAAGAAAAACCGGAAGATTTAAAAGGGGGAAGGATGGCGACGGTATGGAGAAAAAAACTGGAGTTGCGCTACCAGTTGGGAATTGAATGCAATAACTCCCTGGAGTTACGTACCTGTTTGGATTGGATGCACTATGCTAAAGCGGATAAGAGGGAAAACGGTTATATGGTTTATCAGGATTTGATTTATGGTAGGCCGAAAGGAAAATTTAAAATGCAGTTCCGGTGGGCCTGTTTTAATACTGATTCGTATAATGCTCGGATATATGCGTATGAACATAACGTTCTGTATGGCTATTCTTTCCCGGCATATTATGACCGGGGAATGCGTACCTATCTGAATATAAATTGGAAGCCGGTAACATATCTGACGTTATATGCCAAATCGGGATGGAGTTATTATCCTGCCCGCGAAACATTGGGGTCTTCGGTGACAGTCATAGAAGATAATAAAGTATTTGATTTTACATTTCAGCTCCGTTTCAGGTTCTGATTCAGGAAGTGGGGGTCATTTCTTTTTTTGCAATATGCTTTTTATTTCCTCTTCCGATAATTTTTTTACGTTGGTAATGATCATGTTTCTCTGTAGAAAATTCCCGTAGAGGTTACATTCGTCAATGGTTTTTTCAAATATAGATTTGAGGTCTGCGTTTAACGGAAAGAGTAGGTGCAGGGTACAATAGTCTTCAAAAAAGTCAATCTGTTCCAGAATTCCTTTATAGGGTTTCAGCGCCACGGTTATTTCGTTACAGATGATTTGGTGCTGAAATTCCAGCAGAGTTCCCGGGTTGCGGTAAAGAAAGACACAGAAATATCTTAACATGCCGTTTTGTCCGCCTAGTCCGGTTGAAATGAAGATGCCCGGAGTATCCATTAAGGTTGATTGTATTAGCATGCGGGATTGCTGGAGTGCAATGACAGCCCATTTTTTTAACGGAGAGTCAGTCTTGGAAAGAGATTCGATAGCCCGGTAAACTGAAATATCGTCAATTCTGGCCAATACGACTAACATTCTTTTTTTTACTTCATTATCAATGGATTCATCAAAAAGATTATTGATTTCTTCCAGATATTGCGAGCAGAGTTGTTTATACTTTTGCGGTTTGGAACTTAATTCGCGGATAATCTCAAAGTATTCTTTTTGTAGTGATAGGTCAACTTCTTCCTCCAGAATATTCAGATTATTTCCTGCACATGAAAGAAATGCGGGGATGGTTTGCCAGTTTTTTTCAATCTTTTTATCCATTTCAGTTGAAATTGATATTACAAAATTAAATCTTTTTCCCCATGAATAAAAAAGTAATGGCTAAAAAGAAAAAAGCTGCCCGGGAGCAGCTTCATATCTTTTAGAAGATTATGCTTTATGTCTGTGATCGTCTGATACAGTCAATCTCTTTCTGCCTTTTGCTCTTCTTTTTGCAAGAACTGCTCTACCGCTGGCTGTAGACATTCTTTCTCTGAAACCGTGTTTGTTTCTTTTTTTTCTGTTTGATGGTTGAAATGTACGTTTCATTGCACTTATTTTTTGATATTATTTTTTTTCAAACTTCGGATTGCAAAAGTAGATATTTTTTTAATTCCTCCAAAGAGAATTACTCTTTTTTCCGTGCAGAGTCAACAAGCCAGTGCAATTTTATAATAAAAGCTTGAAGAATCTTTCT
>ERZ777011.3405-NODE-3405-length-10194-cov-3.022783_pt1 | contig 10194 bp, 10 predicted proteins | sample MGYA00374964_ERZ777011 | MGnify/ENA primary metagenome ERZ777011 (study PRJEB29310, sample SAMD00008975) | mouse gut metagenome | study: EMG produced TPA metagenomics assembly of the Metagenome analysis of fecal microbiota from mouse which was promoted...
TTACAGTCCCAGCAGGTTGTATTTCCGATTCTGGGCATCAAAAGAGAGGGTATTTTTCATGTACGAAGACAAGACCTTAGTATGCAAAGAGTGTGGCCAGGAGTTCGTGTTTACCGCCGGTGAGCAGGAATTCTACGCAGAGCGCGGCTTCCAGAATGAGCCTCAGCGCTGCAAGGCCTGCCGTGATGCCCGCAAGGCCGCTGCCCGTGGTCCCCGCGAGTATTTCACCGCTGTCTGCGCCGCTTGCGGCGGCGAGGCGAAGGTTCCCTTTGAGCCGAAGTCTGACCGTCCGGTCTACTGCAGCGAGTGCTTTGCCAAGATGCGCGGCGAGGGCTGAGAGGTAGATTAATCCAACAAAAAGAGCTGTGCTGCGGCACAGCTCTTTTTTATCGTTGGAGATAAAGTTTTTTAGGGCTTCAACTTGTCCCGGAAAAGGGAATGTGATATAATATTTGAAACCGTCAGGGAATGCGCGGCGGCCCGCACGGCGGAAGGCATTTTGACTTGAAAATGCCTTGTTTCAGGCGTTGTACCATCATTATAAGCTGTTTCGCGGCTGGTAACGGTGGATTAATAGCCGCGCTAAGAAAGGGTGGATGCCTCCATGAACAAATCAAATTATGAAAGTCCGCTGTCCTCCCGCTACGCAAGCGATCAGATGCAGTATATTTTTTCTCCAGATAAGAAATTTTCCACCTGGCGGCGGTTATGGGTTGCGCTGGCCCGGGCTGAAATGGAGCTTGGCCTGCCGGTAACGCAGGAACAGGTCAGCGAACTGGAGGCCCATCTTACCGATATTGATTATGACCTGGCTGCAAAGAAGGAGCGCGAGCTTCGGCACGATGTGATGGCCCATATCCACACATACGGCGCGCTCTGCCCCAAAGCAATGCCTATCATTCATCTTGGCGCAACCAGCTGCTACGTCGGCGATAACACAGATATTATCATTATGAGGGAAGGATTAACCCTTGTCGAGAATAAGCTGGTGCGCGTGCTTAATTCTCTCGCACAATTCTCTGACAAGTATAAATCCTTGCCAACACTTGGATTTACACATTTTCAGGCTGCTCAATTGGTCACAGTGGGCAAGCGTGCCACGCTGTGGATGAATGAACTGCTCCAGGATTTGGACGAGGTGAAGTACCGCATTTCCACATTACGGCTGCTTGGCTGTAAGGGTACTACCGGTACGCAAGCCTCCTTCTTGGAGCTGTTTAAGGGCGATCACGAGAAATGTAAAGAGCTTGACCGCCGGATTGCCCGGGAAATGGGCTTTGAGAATACGGTTCCTGTGTCAGGCCAGACGTACTCCCGGAAGGTGGACGCTGCTGTACTATCTACGCTGTCTGGAATTGCCCAATCCGCCTGTAAATTTGCCACTGATGTTCGTCTGCTCTGCCATTTGAAGGAAGTGGAGGAGCCCTTTGAGACCAGTCAGATTGGCTCCTCCGCCATGCCCTACAAGCGCAATCCCATGCGGTGTGAGCGGATCTGCTCCCTGGCCCGGTATGTTATTGCCGATGCCGCCAATCCTGCGTATACCTCCGCCACTCAATGGTTTGAGCGCACCTTGGATGACTCCGCAAACAAGCGCATCTCGGTGCCCGAGGCGTTTTTGGCTGTGGACGCTATTCTCAATATCTACGAAAACGTAGCCTCCGGCCTAGTGGTTCACGAGAAGGTAATTGAAAAGCATATTTTGGAAGAGCTCCCTTTTATGGCCAGCGAGAACATCATGATGGATGCAGTGAAAAGGGGAGGGGACCGGCAGCAGCTTCACGAACGCATCCGTGTTCATTCCATTGAAGCGGGACGGAATGTAAAGGAATTTGGCCTTACAAATAATCTCATTGATCTTCTGGCCTCAGACCCCCTATTTGGCATGAGCCGGGAGGAGCTCTCTTCTCATCTGGAGCCCTCGAAATATATCGGCCGCTGCCCGGAGCAGGTAACTGATTTCTTGAATGACTATATTCAGCCGGTGCTGGATGCTCATAAATCTGTTTTGTTTGATCAAGCTGTGGAATTAAAGGTTTGATTGAAACGGCAACTATAATAATGAATTGGAAAGGATTTGATTACCATGAAATCTGCGGTCCATCGAATCGGCGTGTTTACCAGCGGCGGCGATGCTCCCGGCATGAACGCGGCAATCCGCGCTGTGGTTCGCGCGTCCCTATACTATGGCATTGAGTGCATTGGCATCCGGCGGGGGTATCACGGCCTGCTCAATGGCGATTTTACCAGGCTGGATTTTGAAAGCGTCAGCGATATTTCCCGTCGGGGCGGCACCATGCTCTATTCCGCCCGCAGCCTGGAATTTATTGAGGAACCCGGCCGCAAAAAGGCTTTGGCTACCTGTAAACTATTAGGCCTTGACGCCCTGGTCGGCATCGGCGGCGACGGCACCTTCAAGGGTTTGCTCAGTCTGGCCAACAGCGGTATTTCCGTCATCGGCATCCCTGGCACCATCGACAACGACATCGCCTGCTCCACCTATACGATTGGCTACGACACCGCCTGTAATACGGCGCTGGAGAGCATTGACCGCCTTCGTGACACCATGAAGTCCCATGAGCGATGCTCGGTAGTGGAGGTAATGGGCCACCGGGCCGGCCACCTGGCCTATTCCGTGGGCATTGCCTGCGGCGCCACCGTGGTACTGGTGCCCGAAAAGGAAGTGGACTTTGAAAAGGATGTCATTGAACCCATTCGTCGGGCCCGTTTGGGCGGACGCACCCATTTTATGGTCATTGTGGCTGAGGGTGTTCCCGGAGGCTCCTACCGCGTGGCCGAGCAGATCAAGGAGGCTACCGCACTGGATACCCGCGTCACCGTGCTGGGACACGTCCAGCGGGGCGGCTCGCCCAGCGCCCGGGACCGCCGGGTGGCCACTTATATGGGCCATGAGGCGGTACGGCTGCTGGCGGAAGGGAAGACCTGCCGGGTGGTCGCCATGCAGGGCGAGGATATCGTGGACTACGATATCACCGAGGCTCTGGCAATGACAAAGGGGCTGGACGCCCGGGGTCAGGCCGTCACACAGGCCATGACCGGCGTAGCCAGCAGCGACAATTAAATGATAAAGACAAAAAAGCCCGGCGGTTTCAAACCGCCGGGCTTTTTTGATAGTAGCTTACTTCGCCAACACCTTTTTCAGCCGCGCAAAACGGGGCAGGCCCTTCTCGGTGGCCCGGTGATTTTCGCCCTGAATCAGGGGCAGGGCATAATCAATGAAGCCCTGGGTCACGCCGTTGTGCTCAGCGTTGATCCACTCCAGCGGCACCTTTTTCTCAAAGTTAGCCACATCGGAGAGATTGAACAGCTTGGTCTTGCAGGAGTATACGCCGCCCTCGCGGGTGCACTCAAAGCCCACCATCTTATCGGTCTCGCCGGCCACAGCGGCCTCCACGGCGGTTTTGCCCGCCAGGAAGGACTCGTCAATGTCCGTCTGGGAGGCTAGATGGGCGCCGCAGCGCTGGAGCAGAGACAGCTCAATGCCGCGGACCTTGGAGCCCACGCGCTGCTGTACCACGTTGGCCAGCATGGCGGCCAAGCCGCCCAGCTGGGCGTGGCCAAAGCCGTCGGTGGCGGAGGTTTTGGCCTCGGAGACGAAGGAGCCGTCGGCGTAATGGATGCCTTCGGAGACGGCCACAATACACTTGCCGTTCTTCTTGTAGATGGCCTCCACATCGGCCAGGAACTTGTCCATGTCGAAGTCCACCTCGGGGAGGTAGACCAGGTCGGGGGCACAGCCCACCACGCCCGCCAGGGCAGCGGCGCCGGCCAGCCAGCCGGCGTGACGGCCCATGATCTCAATGACGGTCACCATGCCGGTGTCGTACACCCGGGCATCCTTATATACCTCGGCGCAGGAGGTGGCGATATATTTGGCGGCGGAGGCAAAGCCGGGGCAGTGGTCGGTGCCGAACAGGTCGTTGTCGATGGTCTTGGGCACGCCCATCACCCGGCACTCGTAGCCGGATTTGGCCATGAAACGGCTCACCTTGGCGCAGGTGTCCATGGAATCGTTGCCGCCATTGTAGAAGAAATAGCGGATATTGTACTTCTTGAAGATTTCCAGGATGCGCTTGTAGTCGGTGTCGTCCACGTCGGGGTCGGCGATTTTATAACGGCAGGAGCCCAGCTCGGAGGAGGGAGTGTTGAGCAGGAGCTCCAGCTCTTTGGCATCCTCCTGGCCCATGTCGTACAGCTGGTCGTTCAGCATGCCCTTGATGCCATGGGCCATGCCGTAGACGGCGGTAATATCCGGGCAGTCCAGCGCGGTGCGGATGACGCCGTAAGCGCTGGCGTTGATGACAGAGGTGGGTCCGCCGGACTGACCGATGACGCAAGCGCCCTTTAACTGTGCCATGTCGAATTTCTCCTTTTATCTCGGTTAATTATGCCTTGCCGTTACAGCCCAGCACATCCACCAGCTTGTGGCGCACCAGTTCCTTGATGTTGGCGCGGGCGGGCTTCAGATACTCGCGGGGATCGAACTTGTCGGGGTGCTCGGCGTAGAACTGGCGGATGGTGCCGGTCATAGCCAGGCGCAGGTCGGAGTCAATGTTAATCTTGCACACGGCGCTCCGGGCGGCCTTGCGCAGCTGCTCCTCGGGAATGCCCACAGCGTCGGGCATCTTGCCGCCGTTGGCGTTGACCATCTTCACATACTCCTGAGGCACGCTGGAGGAGCCGTGGAGCACGATGGGGAAGCCGGGCAGGCGCTTGACCACCTCGTCCAGGATGTCGAAGCGCAGGGGAGGGGGAACCAGCTCGCCCTTCTCGTTGCGGGTGCACTGGGCGGCGGTGAACTTATACGCGCCGTGGCTGGTGCCGATGGCGATGGCCAGGGAGTCGCAGCCGGTCTTGGATACGAACTCCTCCACCTCCTCGGGGCGGGTGTAGTGGGAGTCTTCAGCGGAGACGCTGACCTCGTCCTCCACACCAGCCAGAGCGCCCAGCTCGGCCTCCACCACCACGCCGTGGTCGTGGGCGTACTCGACCACCTTCTTGGTGATCTCGATGTTCTCGGCGAAGGGCTTGGAGGAGGCGTCGATCATGACGGAGGTGAAGCCGCCGTCGATGCAGCTCTTGCAGGTCTCAAAGCTGTCTCCATGGTCCAGGTGGAGCACGATGGGGATCTCGGGGCACTCAATGACGGCGGCCTCCACCAGCTTAACCAAATAGGTGTGGTTGGCATAAGCACGGGCACCCTTGGAAACCTGAAGGATGACAGGGGCCTTCTCCTCGCGGCAGGCCTCGGTGATACCCTGGACGATCTCCATGTTGTTGACGTTGAACGCGCCCACGGCGTAGCCGCCATTGTAGGCCTTCTTGAACATCTCAGTCGAGGTAACCAGTGGCATAGTTGACCAACTCCTTAAAATTTTATATTTGCAGGGGTATACATTATGATTTTAACATTTAGGACAGGGAATTGCAAGTAAAAGCTCCAGCTTTTGCCGGTCAAAACCCACAAAACGGGGAAAATAATCTCTGGACAGTGTCAACAAAATGACGGCTCGCATAGGATAGCCGGAAAGGGGGGAGGCAGTATGATCCAACTGCTCCCATACAACCGCCGGGCGGCGGTGGCCTATGCCCACAAATGGGCCTACAGCCGCAACCCGGCTTTCTATGATTTTAGCGAGATCGGCGGCGACTGCACCAATTTTGCGTCCCAATGCCTGTATGCAGGCACCGGCATTATGAACTTTACTCCGGAATTCGGCTGGTACTACATCGACGCCACCGACCGGGCTCCGGCCTGGACCGGCGTACAGTTTTTTTGGGAGTTTATGACCCGGCCCCAGCCCACCGACGGCCCGGTGGGCATTCAGGTACACATGAATTTTCTCCGGCCCGGAGACTTTGTCCAACTCCGGTTTGAGAACAGCGGCGTAGTGTTCGCCCATACGCCGGTGATTGTGTCGGTGGGGCCCGTCCCCAGGCCGGACAATATTTTGATCGCGGCCCATTCTAACGACGCCGACTACCGGCCGCTGGACAGCTATCAGAATGTGGTGGAGTGGCGGTTTCTCCACATTGTGGGGGCAATCAGGGTAACCGATGGGTCCAATTTTGGACAGGGCAGGACAGACAATGGCGCGGAGGGCTGAGGCTCTCCGCGCTTTTGCTGGTCATCGCAATTTTTCCATCACCAGAAACTCGTAAATACTGCCATTCGACCGTTGCTTTATCACTTTGACATCATGAAATCCGCAGGAATGATAAACCTTAATCGCCCTCTGGTTAAATACGGCGACATTCATCACCAGTTTTTGATACTGATAGTTTGTGTGGATAAAAGATACAATTTGCTCCACAAAGCCCTTTCCCACACCCTTTCCGCAAGCATCAGGTTTTAAGCCCAAACCAATTTCAATGACCGAATCTTCTTGCACAACGCAGAAAAAGCCTACAAGCTCACCGTTGGCAATCGCCTGATAATGGTCATTTTTATTTCTCAGGTTTTCATCAGTGAATTCTTCGTAATCTTCCAGATCTTCGATCATATCATAAAATGAATATATGCCATCATATTTCCATTCGTTCGCAATAGCGAGCGCATTGCTTTGGCTTAATTTTTCAAAATGGATTGTCATATTTACTCTTCTTTCTGTTTCTTCGGCCGTCCCCGGCGGGGCTTGGCCTTGATCTGCCCCAGCGGGTTGGACTGGGCCGCGTTTTGCAGGGCTTCGCTGTCCACATGGGTGTAAATCTGCGTGGTATTCAAATGCTCGTGGCCCAGCACCTCCTGGAGCGTCCGCACATCCACGCCGTTTTGCAGCATCAGGGTGGCGGCGGTGTGGCGGAGCTTGTGGGCCGAGTATTTGCTGCTGTCCAGCCCCGCGGCGGTGAACCGCTGCTTCAGCATATAGTGGACGCCTGCCTTGGTGATCCGGGTGTGCTTCCGGGTGATGAACAGGGCGTGGGGATCTGCCGCCCCCGACATGGCCCGTATTGTCAGCCAGTCCTCAATGGCATTCTGGCAGGCGGCGTTGAGGTAGACAATCCGCTCCTTATTGCCCTTGCCCAGCACCCTCAGCCGATCGTCCCGCACATCGGACAGGTTAAGCCCCACCAACTCGGAAATCCGCAGGCCGCAGTTTAAAAACAGGGTGATCATGCAAAAGTCCCGCTCCGCGTTGTCCCCCTCAATGGATTCCAAAAGCTGGATGCTCTCATCCAGTGTCAAATAGCGGGGCAGGGTCTGCCGAATCTTGGGCGAATCCAGCTCCTGGATGGGATTTTCGTCCAAGAGCTTGGCCTTTGACACCAAATACTTGTAGAAAGACCGAATTGTGGCGACTTTTCTGGCCCGTGAGGACACCTCAAGCCCATACCGGGAGTTGGGGTCGTTGGCGTTTTTCTTCCGATCCCGGCTGAGGAAGCTGAGAAAGGCGTAAATATCCGTCAGCGTTATCGAGCGGATCAGAGCCAGATCTACGTCGCTGATGGAGATCTCGTCCAGTGGCGTGGCCCGGGGCACACGGCCTTTTTCGATCTTAATATAGCGGAAAAAGGTGCGCAGGTCCAAGAAGTATTCGTCCACAGTTTTCTTGGAGTGGCCCTGGATGGTCTCGTGGTAGGTCAGGAAATCCCGCAGGATGGGCGGTGCTTCCAAGCGGTAGTCAATCATGATCGGGGATCGGCACTCATAACTGGGAGACAGTTGGGCAGACTACAAGTCGCGGGACGCCGGAACCATGGCACCAGCTCAAATAGCTCGCTCAGCGGGATAACCGGAAAACCCGGTTTTCCCCTCCCCTCAACTCAACAAAATTTTTATTTTGTTGAGTTAAATATGCCGATCCACACCTCCTCTCGTTTCCGGTTGTCTAAGACGCGTTTTCTATTCCAATGGATTATGGGGTGATTTCTGTGAGCCTGATCCCATGCACGCAGAACTGCAAATATCAGAACGAGGGCCTGTGCACCCTGGCACAGGCCCAGCCCGCCGCCGTCCAAGCAATCCCCAACGAGGCCTGCCTGAACTTCACGCCGCGCCCATCAAACCAGCACGGCGATGGCCTCGCGGATATTGCCCACCCGGATCAGGTCTAAGCCGTCGGGAGCCAGCAGCTTTCCGCTGCTTCGGACGGGCACCAGGCATTTGGTGAAGCCCAGCCGCCGGACCTCGCTGAGCCGCTGGTTGATGGCGTTCACCGAGCGCAGCTCTCCGGTAAGCCCTACCTCCCCGATGGCCGCCAAGTCAAAGGGCACGGGCTTGTCCCGGAAGCTGGAAGCCAACGCCACTATGAGGGCCAGATCTGCGGCCGGCTCGTCCAGGGTCAGTCCGCCGATGACGTTCACATAAAAATCGCAGTTGGACAGCATCAACCCGCCCCGCTTCTCCAGCACCGCCAGCATCATCATGGCCCGGTTGTAGTCAAACCCGTTGCTGGTGCGGCGGGAATTGCCGTAAGCGGAGGGTGCCAGCAGAGCCTGCACCTCTGCCAGCACAGGCCGCACCCCCTCCATCACGCAGGTGACGCAGGAGCCGGGCATATTTTCCGGCCGCCCGGACAGCATGGCCTCCGACGGGTTTGGCACCTCCACCAGCCCCTTGTCCACCATCTCAAACACGCCGATCTCGTTGGTGGCCCCGAAGCGGTTCTTTGCCGCCCGCAGAATCCGGTAGGAGTTGTGCTCCTCCCCCTCAAAGTGGAGCACACAATCCACCATGTGCTCCAGCACCTTGGGCCCCGCCAGGGATCCTTCCTTGTTGATGTGGCCCACCACAAATACAGTGACCCCCATCCCCTTGGCCAGGTGCATCAAGGCCATGGTGCACTCCTTCACTTGGGCCACGCTGCCCGGCGAGGAATTGGAGTCCCCGTTGTAGATCGTCTGAATGGAGTCCACAATCAGCACGTCCGGCTTCTGCTCCTGGACAGCGGCCACAATGTCGTCCAGGTTTGTCTCGGAAAAAAGGTACAGCCCCTCATCCCAGACACCCAGCCGCTGGGCCCGCAGCTTAATCTGACGCTCCGATTCCTCCCCTGATACATATAAAACGTTGGCAAATCGGCACAAATTATCACAGATTTGCAGCATCAGCGTGGATTTTCCAATCCCCGGCGCACCGCCTACCAGCACCAGCGAGCCCTTTACCGCGCCGCCTCCCAGCACCCGGTCCAGCTCGCTCATGCCGGTGTTGAAGCGCAGCTCATCCACCGCCTCAACCTCCGCGATGGGCCGCGGCCTGCGCAGGCCGCCCCCCCGGGGGGACGGCGCAGAGGATTTCTTTTTTGTCTCCGCCGCAGGCTGCTCCACAATGGTATTCCATGCGCCGCAGGCGGAGCATCTCCCCTGCCACTTCAGCGACTCATTTCCACATTCCGTGCAGTAAAACAGGCTTTTTGCCTTTGCCATCGGTCATTCTCCTCCCCAAACACTGGGTATCATCTGTAATTCCTGGACATACGCCCCGGCCAGTGCCACCGCGATTTTCCGCTGATATGTATCGGTCAGCAGAAGGGACGCCTCCTCCCCGTTGCTGAGAAAGCCGCACTCCACCAGGATGGCGGGGCAGCTGATATGCTCGAACAGGTAAATTCCATCCGGCATGGGCTTGGCGCGGCGGTCGTTCTGCCGATCCAGCGTCTGCCGCAGAATCTCCTGGGTGCCCTCCCCCCACTGGCGGCTCATGTCCCCGGTACTATAAAAGGTCTGTGCTCCGCTATACCGCGTGTCTGTAAAGTGGTTTTGGTGTACACTGATCAGCATGGCGTTGGGAAACCCGGAGATAAACGCCGCCCGGTTTTTCAGATCGGATACCTTTTTCTCCCGAATGGTGCGCGCTCCCTCGCTGTGCATGGAGCGGTCCTCGCTCCGGGTCAGCTCCGTCCTGACGCCCAAAAACGCCATCAGAGCCTCAGTTTTCAGCACAATATCCAGGTTAATGCCGCTCTCCATTTTCCCGCTGGCGGAGCTGGCCCCGCCGTCCTCCCCGCCGTGTCCCGCGTCCAAAATCAGCACCCGCTCCACATCCACTGGAGCGGTCACGGCGGACACCACCCGGTCCCGCCCCATCCAGGCCGCGCCCCCCAAGATGCAGAGGCATAAAAACAACAATAGCAGATCCCGTTTCACTGGCCCGTCCCCCCTTCCCTCCAGCATATGAGGAGAACGGGCGGTTCATGTCAAGCTCAAAGGTAGGAAAACACCTCATGATGGCGG
>ERZ777011.3406-NODE-3406-length-10189-cov-2.795934_pt1 | contig 10189 bp, 8 predicted proteins | sample MGYA00374964_ERZ777011 | MGnify/ENA primary metagenome ERZ777011 (study PRJEB29310, sample SAMD00008975) | mouse gut metagenome | study: EMG produced TPA metagenomics assembly of the Metagenome analysis of fecal microbiota from mouse which was promoted...
ATCGACAACAGAAGAAAAAGTAAATGTTGTAAGTGAACTTCGGCTAAAATATAATTTAAAGATTCTTCTAAAAATATCAGGTGTAGCAAGATCAGTTTATTATTACAATTTATCTAAAAATGATAAAGATGATAAAAACAAAGAAATAATAAATAAAATAAAAGAAATATTTTTCTATCATAAACAAAGATATGGATATAGAAGAATAACTTTAGAATTAAAAAATCGAGGGTTTAAGGTCAATCATAAAAAAGTATATAGAATAATGGTTAAATTAGGATTAAAACCATTAAAAAGAAACAAAAGAAAATATTCTTCTTATAAAGGAACAGTAGGAAAAATAGCAGATAATATAATTGAAAGAAAATTTACAGCAGATAAACCAAACAAAAAGTGGTATACCGATGTAACGGAGTTTAATCTTAGAGGAGAAAAGATATATTTATCACCAATATTAGATGGATATAATGGCGAAATAATATCTTATAATATATCAAAATCACCTAATCTAAAACAAATAAATGATATGTTAGATAAAGCCTTTAAAGAAAATCAACATTTAGAAGGTTTAATATTACATTCGGACCAAGGATGGCAATATCAACATTATTCTTATCACCAAAGATTAAAAAATAAAGGAATAAAACAGAGTATGTCCAGAAAAGGAAATAGCATGGATAATGGGTTAATGGAAAATTTTTTTGGACTTCTTAAGACAGAAATGTTTTATGGCATTGAAGATAATTATAAAACTATAGATAATTTAATAAAAGCTATAAATAACTATATTTATTATTATAATTATGATAGAATAAAAGTGAAATTAAAAGGACTGTCTCCTGTAAATTACAGGTTACAATCCTTAGATATTTAGTCTAATTATATTGTCCAATTTTTGGGGTTCATAACAGGCTAAATGTCACTTTAAAAATAAACAATAAGTAGACATTAGATTGAGACCTAACGCTTACCTAATTTAATGATAACATATTTTTTAGATAGATGCAAGTTTTTGAAAGGAAGTTTTATTGTGAAAAGTAAAGCTGGAATATGGAATAAAAGTAAAAAGCTTAAGAGAATATTATGTAAGTTGAATAATTGCTTGATTATGCAAAATGATAAAGTTGCTTATTTATATAAGAATTTAAGAACTGGAGAAGTATTGTCTTTAAATGAAGATGTTATGTTTTATGCGGCTAGTATTATTAAGTTGTTGATGGCTTTTTATATTTATAAAAAAGCAGAGGATGATAGTAGGTTATTAGATTTGGAATTAGAAGTAATAGATAGTGATTTAAAGAGAGGTTCAGGCATTATTAGAGATAATAATAAAGGTGTTTATACAATTCGTGAGTTAGTTAAATTATCTATAAAAGAAAGTGATAATACAGCTTATATTAAGTTAGTTAATTATTTTGGAAGTGATGATTTAATTAGTTTTGGGTGTAGTTTAGGGGCAAGACATACTTTAGAAGGGAAAGATTTATTCGGATGTATAAATTGTAGTGATATGCTAATATATTTAGAAGCTTTATATAATTATTTTTTAAGTGCTACGACTCTGGCTTTAGAACTTAAAAGTTTTATGGTTAGTCCTAGTTATGAAATAATTGATATTAAAGTATTTTCAAATTATGAGTTTGTAAGGAAATATGGTAGTTTTGAAATTGCTTATCATGAAGTAGGGATTGTGTATAGTGAGAGTCCATTTATTGTGATAATTTTAACACAAAAGAATAAATTAGATGAAAAGGTTAAGAAAAAGTTTGTGAATAAAATAGCAAAAATAATATATAAGATTCATAATGCTATATAAAAAAGCCTATTTTAGAAATAAACTTTTAGTGTTTTGCATTTCAGTAGGTAGAGCTATGTCCATATATTCAAGAATAGTAGGAGCGACATTAGTTAAATCTCCACTTTTTTTTAGCTCAACATTTAAGTCAGTGATGATAAATGGAACTTTACTAGTTGTGTGAGTAGTTACCGGATTGCCAAATTCATCTAACATGATATCAGCATTACCATGGTCAGCTAGAATGAACATAGTATAGAAATTATCTTCTGCAACTTCAAATAACCTTTGAAGGCAAATATCAACCATGGTTACGGCTTTCATTGTAGCTTCTAGGTTTCCTGTGTGTCCAACCATATCAGGATTAGCAAGATTTACAAAAATGAAATCAAGGTCTTTTTCCATGGCACTTATGGCTTTTTTAGTAACACTGGAAGCACTCATTTCGGGAGTTAAATCATATGTTTCAACTTTGGGAGATGGAACTAATATTTTTTCACACTTATCTATTTTTCCGTTATACATACCATCGAAAAAGTAAGTTACATGGGCATATTTTTCTGTTTCGGCAATTCTTGCTTGACTTAAACCTAAACTGCTTAAATAACGACCTAAGGGATTGGTTACATTTATATCTTCTAAGAAATTAATGGTATTTATGTCACTATCAAGAGAAAAGAAACTGTAGGCTTGTAAGTGAGAAAATTTATATGTTTCAAATTCCGTAAAAGATTCATTAGTTAAAGCTCGCATTATTTGCTTGCCGCGATCACTTCGAAAATTCATCCATAAAACTATATCGCCATCTTTGATTGTATTTTCGGGGTTTATAATTAAGGGATATAAGAATTCATCAGTAAGATTTTTTTTGTAGAGAGATAAGATACCGTTAGTAGCACTACTGGATTTAATACCTATTCCTCTAGTTATAAGATCATAATATATTTTGGTACGGTCATAATTAGTATCACGATCCATTGCATAGTAACGGCCACATATACTGGTAATATCAGTATTGGAATCATCTTTAATTTTTTCTTCAAGTTCTTTTACAAAATTTAGAGCAGCATTTACCTTAGTATCTCGTCCATCAGTAATGAGATGAAAATGGATTTTTTTAGCGTTATTGTTTTTTAATAGGTCGTAGACACTTAAAAAGTGTTCCATGTTAGAATGAACTTTGCCGTCACTATAAAGACCAATAATATGAACATCTTTACTTTGAGTACTAGTAATAAAATCTTTAAAAGCAAGATTTTCAGTATTGATATTTTTTAAAAATTCACTTATTCTAGGTCCATGTTGATTAATTTTACGTCCAGCGCCAATAGTCATATGACCTATCTCGCTATTGCCAAATTCGCCAGAATTAAGGCCAACATATTCTTCTGAGGCGAAAAGAGTAGTGTGAGGATATGTACGCCATAGATTATCAAAGTTTTTAGTTTCGGCCATAAGAATAGCATTACCATATTCTTCTTCACGATAACCAAAGCCATCTAATACGACGGTTAATATTTTTTTCATAAAGTCACCTTTTCTTTTATTAGATAATAACATATTTTTATGCTAAATTCAATTTTTTACGAAAAAAAGGCTAGTAAGCCTTAAGATCTGATTAATTTTTTGTCAAAACGAAGTCTGTCAGCAATAGTAGCAATGAACTCAGAGTTTGTTGGTTTAGCTCGGTCAAAAGCAACACTATTGCCAAAAATTTCTTCCATTAAATCATAGTCGCCTCTAGACCAACTAACTTCGATAGCATGTCTTATTGCACGTTCAACTCGAGAGGCTGTGGTTGAATATCTAAGGGCTACTTCTGGGTATATTTCTTTTGTAATGCCACTATAATGATCATAGTGAGAATAGAATAAAAATACACTTTCTCTTATGTAGGTGTAACCTTTAATATGGCTTGGAATTCCTAACTGATGTAGTAATTTACTAATCGCTACATGAACTTCTTTATCTTCATCATTCATAACTTTGATTTTAAGAGCCATATCACTGCCAAGTTCAATTATTCTAGTTTCCAATGCTAACATACTGCATGGTCTTAGCATATAATAATCTACATTATATTTGTTTGTCATATTTACAGCATATTCTTTTTTGTAGCTTGATATGACGATAACTTTTTTATTGATATTTTCTTTTTGCATTGTCTCTAATATTGTAAGTCCGTCAATTTCAGGTAGAATTAGGTCCATGACGATAACATCAAATTCTTTTCGGTTTTTGGTAATGTAATCTAATGCAACACTCCCATTACTGATTGTTTTTACAACTTTGATTACTGCGTGACTACTAAATTGATTTGTAATTTCAGCACAAGATTCTTCATTATTATCAAGTACTAAAACTTTAATTCTGTTTTCCATTTTTTTCTCCTTTATTTAGTTTATCTATTTACTACACGCAATAGTATTATAACATAAATTATATGTTAAGTGAAGTAAAACTTTTGTCTAGTTATGTAAAATGATGTCGATGTTTGTCGAATTGAGTAAATAATATTATCTATTAATAGGTTATTAGGGTATTAATATGGTAAAATTTGACAACAATATTAATATATGATAAAATATTAGCAACTTAAAGAGGTATTTTTCATTATAATCTTAATAGGGGGAGATATATTTTGAAAAAATGGGGGTTTTTGGTTTTAGTTATTTGTATATTTTTAGCTTTTTTTGAGGATATTCAAGCAAGAACTTTAAGTGATATACCGGCTTTTTATCAAAGACAACTTGAAAGTAAAAATATTAACGAAGAATTAAAAGAGATAACTTATTTAAATTTGACAGTTAATGGTACAGATGATTTGTCGTGGTTATCTGAAACCAATGTTGAAATATTAGAACTTAATTTGTCTAATAATAGTATTAATTTGCAAGATTTGAGAGAATTGAAAACAGTTAAGGTTCTTAAAATATTAGGAGTAAAAAGACTTTATTTTAGAAATAAGGAAGAATTAGAGGAATATAAAAGTAAAAATTCTGCTAATGTAAAAAGTTACAGTACAACAGATTTGTATATTGATATTATAAGTGATTTAGTTATAAATAGAGATCTTTTAAGTAATTTTTCTCACATGAATATAGTTACTTTAGAATTGGATGCTTTTAGGTTAGATAATGATGTTAATTTCGAAGAATTGAATAATTATTCATCTTTAGAAAATTTGATAATTAGGCCTTATATTTTAAAATATGAGGGGTTAGATAAAATATTTTTAGGAGTTAATGATTTAGAGCTTTTAGAATTAAATATTGAAGTTAATAAAACTAATTTGACTGATAAAGATATTATATTTTTGAATAAAATTGCTAGCCTAGAAAATGTAAAAAATTTTACTTATGAACGATTAGATAAAATAGGTTTTAAATATTTTAAGAATAAAGATATTGCCATGCTTAAAATAGGAAATAATGAAAAATTTAGTATTACTGATTATCAAAATATTGAATATTTATCTAATATTGATTTTGGAGACATGGAAGTATATGATGTGGCAATATATTTTACTTTAAATGATATCTTTTGCTATGAAGATAGAGGTATTAAAATTGTTAGTGATTATCCAAATTTTTTAGAAGAAATTAAAAGTATTAATGAAGTGTTAAATACGATTATTGAAGAAATAAATATAAGTAATAATTTAAGTAAACAAGAGATTATCAATAAGGTTTTATTATATGTAATTAATAATTATGATTATGATTTTATGTCGTATTTTAAGGAAATAGGTACAACTTACTATAATAATGGTTATTTATATGGAACTTTTAATGATAAAAAAGTTGTTTGTGGTAATTATGCTGCAATGTTTAGTGCTCTTTTAAAAAGGGTTGGTATTGATGTATACTTCGTTATGGATGATAATCATGCTTGGAATTTAATAGGTCTTGATGGTAAATATTATGCGATGGATATTACAGCCCTTTATTCTTCCTTATTTTCTTTGGAGTATGATGATTCTATTGATAGTTTTGATGCTAAAAAAAAGTATTATGGCTATATGGATGATACTTTTAGATATTTTAGTAGAAATAAAATTACTAATTATCCTGAATGGTTAAATATTAAGGTAAGTAATAAATATTTTAGACTTGAAGCTGTAGTTTGGGTAGTTATGGTAATTTTAGGTTTGGGAGTAATAGTACTTGGCTTTTTAGTATATGTTAAGTATAAAAGAAAAACTCCATTATTTGGTTATAATGAAGTAATTTGGGATAATTTAAATACAATTTATCGATATTAGTTATTATTTAAATAATTTATTATTTTATTAGCATTTTTAATATCAAGAATAGAGCTAGAAATAATATAGCCATCTAGTTCTTTTATTTTGGTTAGTTCATGAATATTTTCGGGGGTTATATTACCACCATAAATTACTTTTAGATTTTCATGATAGTAATCTTGGATTAAAGTTTTAATGAAATTGATTTTTTCTCTTATGTTAGAAGTATTTAAAGGCGAATTTGTGCCAATCATATAACAAGGTTCGTAGGCAATTATAATATTTTGAAAATCTTTTTGATTTAGATTATTTAAGATTTTAGCTAAACTACGTTCCAGGACTTGATATTCAACTTTACGCATTAGTTCTTCTTTAGTTTCACCAATAAAATAGATTACTTTTAGATTATTTCTCAAAGCAGTTTTTATTTTATTAATTATTTGATATTCTGTTTCTTGATAATACTTCTTACGTTCGTAGTGTCCAATTAAAGTATATGAAACTCCTAGGCTTTTTAAAGCTTTAATAGATGTATCACCAGTTAACTCTAAGTTTTCATAAATATTAATATCTTGAGTAGAAAGAGTTAAATTACTGTTTTTAAATAGAGGAAGATAAATATTTGCAGGCGAGATAATAAATTTAAGGTGTTTTTCATCTATTTTAAGATTGGTAATATTATTTAAATATTCTGTAATTTCATCATATGTTTTAGTGCCTTTTAAATTAAAAATCAAGTATTTCAATGTTATCTTCCTCACTAATTGCTTCGATTCCAGGGAGAGTTTCATTTGCTATATATTCTAAAGTTGCTCCGCCTCCACTAGAAATATTTTCAAAAGTATTATTAAATCCTAGATTATTTAGGGCTGATATAGTATCTCCTCCGCCAATAACGACCTTTCCTGTAGTATTTTTTAAGGCATTAAATATTTCTGTTGTGCCATTTTTAAAAGCTGATTCTTCATAAATACCCATAGTACCATTAATAAAAATAGTGTTACTTTTTAGAATTATGGTACTATATTTAGCTATAGTTTTGGTGCCAATATCTTTGATAACATCATCAGGGTCTAAGTTATTTATACTTTTTAAAGTTGGAATATGATTATATTTAGTTTCAGTTACAGTATCAAGAGGAAAAGCAAACTTAGTTTTATATTCTAACATTAGAGATTTGAGCTCTTTAATAATGGTATCATCTACAGTTTTTAGTGATTCACCTACATCGAGTCCTAAAGCATAAAGAAAAGAATTAGCAATACCACCACTTAAAAGAAGATTATCACATTTAGGAAGAAGACTTTTAATAATGGGAAGCTTATCATCAACTTTGGCTCCGCCCATAATAACTGTAAAAGGTTTTATTGGTTTTAAGATGCTGTTATTTAGCATATTTATTTCTTTTTCTGCAAGAAATCCTAGGCAACTAGGAAGAAATTTGGAGATACCTACAACTGTAGTGTGTGAACGGTGAGCAACAGCAAAAGCATCAAAGACAAATAATTCGCCTAGTTTGGCAATAGTTTTGGCAAAATCAAGGTTAAGGGTACTTTCTCCTTTATTTTGTAAATCTAAAAATCTGGTGTTTTCAACAAGTAAAATATCGCCTTCTTTAAGACTTAAAGCCATTTTTTCAGTTTCAGGGGATAATATATTGTTTGCAAATAATACTTCTTTATTTAAAAGTCTTTCTAATATTTCATGAACTGGTTTTAGAGAATTTTTAGTTAAATCTTCTTCAGTTTTAATGCGACCTAAATGACTTAAAATAATTATTTTGCAATTTTTATTTAGAAGATAGTTAATTGTTTCAAGACTTTTAATAATTTTTGTTTCATCTAGAACATTACCATTTTTTAAAGGTACGTTAAAATCGCAACGTAGTAAAATTCTTTTTTTATCGATATACATATTTTTTAAAAGCTGTTTCATAAATATTTCCCTCTTTATTATTTATTATATATATTATAACTATAATTTTAGAATTACGCAATAAAAATGGGTAATTTTAATGCTTATCTTGCCAATTTTGAGTGTGCTCTACTACACTCCATTCAACATTTTTCTTAAGTAATGCTTTTATGGCACAAGGAACATATGTTATAAAAAATAAAGGACTAAAGAAAATAGCTTTAATTTGCATTTTATAGGTTAAGTTTATTTTATCTTTATCTTTTAAAACAACGTAAGCTGTCATTAGCATAAATAAAGTATAAGCTAAGAGGATTATTAGAAATAATTTTTTTAGACTGAGTTTTACTATTATATTATTATAATCATGAATTTTGATTATAGTGATTATTTGGTTTGCAATATAGAGAATTGCCCCTACTATCATAAAAATATAAGGTCTCATGCCACTTATTTCATTAATAAGTGATCCAGCATTGGGGTTGTTTTTAAGAATTTTTTTAAATTTTGGAATATAATTTTTACGGTTTTCGAAATAGCCTTTTATCCATCTAATTCGCTGGTTAACGGTATTTTTGTATATAATTGGTTGTTCGTCATAGAATATAGCATCTTTATTATATATAGAGGTCATATTGTGTTTCATAGAATATAATGATAGTTCATAATCTTCGGTAAGTGAATGAAAAGGAAAGGATTGCCATTTTTTGATATATTCTCCACTTATATAAAGACCTGTTCCTGATAAAGTAATGTTTCTTGTTTGATTTGATTTTGTTTCGTTGCCACTAGTATTTAAAAAAGCAAAAGTAATGCCTGAGCAGGCGGCTATTACAGAATCATTACCATTTTTTAGATTACGATAGCCTATGGTAATGTCATAACCATTTTTATAGGACTTTTCCATTTCAAAAATGAAATTTTTATCTAAAATATTATCAGCATCTAAGATAAAATAAGCTTCATAATATATTTTCTTTTTATCTAGGTCTTTAATAAGTTCATTTAGGGCGTAACCTTTGCTTTTTAAATGTAAATCTTTTCTTATAAATATCTTAGCATTGTATTTTTTGGCGATAATGTTTGTAGGATCATCTTCATTTTCAACAATAATATAAACATTTTGCATATTTACTTTTTTAGTTTGACTTTGGATGCTTGTTAGTAAATCTTCAATAACTTTTGATTCATTACGAGCTGGTATTAAAATGCAAAAGTTTTTTAATTCTTTTCTTTTTATTTTAGGTGGGTTATTGTTAAATCTAGCTAAAAAAGCAGTCATAAAAATTGCTAGTAAGCCAATAATTATTAAAGATATTCCTATTATTTCTAAAAACATAATTTCACCTACTTTGTAAATTGCATATTAGCATATTTGGTTTTTAAATATTCATCAGTATAGACTTTATCGTAGAATTCACCTAAGAAAGTAAAGGGAGGATAACCCTTGTGCCTTAGGGTTTGACGAGCAAGTGCTGTCCAAGAAATAGTCATGTTAAAAGTCATAAATATTACTAAAAATTTAACTAGTATATCTCCTATTTTTTTGGGGATTTTTTCAATACATTTGGAAATATAGGGATAAATGATGTGTACTAATATTAAAACAGCAAGTCCCCAAAATATCATATAAAGAATGGTGGTACGACCATTTATATTAAGTGGTCTATTTGTATAATCCCAAGATTTAGCACCTAAAACTAATTCCATTAAAAAACTAATAATATATTCAATTGCTCCTCCAAGTAAGGCTCCGTAAGTAAATGTTTTGAGAGGATGTCTTTTATTTTTTCCTAGCAAAAGGATTATAAAAACAATACCTGCTCCATATAATGGGTTAAATGGACCATAAATGACGCCTTGTCTTGTTTCCCATAAAAATTCATGATATATATGATAGTGCTTAACAAAACCTATTATTTCTTCATAAATTACACCTAAAAAACTTCCTAAAACGAAAATTATATACATTTTAGAGAAACTAAAACCACTTGCAAAAGTATTTTTATCACTATATATCCATTTTTTTAAACTACTTATCATGATATCAACTCTATTATATTATATCAATAATTATTAAAATATGATAGTGTTTACATGGAATATAACGAAATTGCTATAAAAAAATATGGACTATTTATCCATATTCTTTGCATAATTTATAATTATTTCGGCTGTTTTTTCGGGCCCTATTGATGAGTCAAGACAAAGATTGTAGTTATTAGGATTATGCC
>ERZ777011.3407-NODE-3407-length-10183-cov-3.600908_pt1 | contig 10183 bp, 2 predicted proteins | sample MGYA00374964_ERZ777011 | MGnify/ENA primary metagenome ERZ777011 (study PRJEB29310, sample SAMD00008975) | mouse gut metagenome | study: EMG produced TPA metagenomics assembly of the Metagenome analysis of fecal microbiota from mouse which was promoted...
CAACACCGACAAGAACGGTGAGAACGTGGACATCAGCTCCGCCTCCAAGTTCTCCGACAAGACCGGCATGTCCAAGAACGACAGCACCGAGTTCTTTGTCAACTTCGATCACTCCACCAAGAACGAGGCCAACCGCCGCATCGAGCTGCGCGTGACCTTCAAGAGCGCTGACGCCGAGGCCGCGTTTGACAAGTATGCTTCCGTCAACATCTCCGAGGTTGCCATTGAGAACGGTTACACCGTTTACGTGAACAATCTCAAGCTGGAGGCGGGCAGTCTCCTTGATTATGCGGATCATGCCAAGTACAGCTATGCTGACGGCGCCAAGATCACCTATGAGAAGGTCTTCCGCGCTGAGGATCTGGTCAAGGACAACGACCTGAAGGTTATCAGAGGCATCTTCGGCATGGCCGATGACGATGAGGGTACTACCTGGGGCGTCCAGGGCAGCGTCTTTGTCGGCACCAACAGCAAGGACGTCACCGACCTCTACACTGGTTACTACTATGAGGGCGACAAGTCCAACACCATGTCCTTCTCCGCTTTCAAGGAAGAGTACATCGATACTGAGCTGGAGAACAACTGGGATACCGCCAACAACGGCGAGTGGGTCAAGGTGATCGACAACAACGGCGACGGTGTTGCTGAGTACGCCTTCAAGACCACCTTCACCCTGGATAAGGCTGTTGATACCTACACCAAGAACGATGAGAGCACCCTGCGCTACTACGCTCTGGACCTCATCAACGGTGATTACACCGGCCGCTACATGAACACTGTTGCCGAGGGCGACGTTGTTCTGCACACTGTCATCGACGGTCAGGCCATCATCTGGAAGGCCGACAGTGTCGAGGACACCATCACCAACATCAACGACATCTATAAGCGCACCATCACCGCCACCACCAGCAGCGGCGATGTGTACAACCAGTCCGAGATCGACAACGCCACCCGGATGGATCAGCTGATCAGCCAGATGAGCGAGAACGTCACCTATCGTATGTACCTGGATGCCTTTGGCCGTATCCGTGCCTACGAGGATGATGGCGTCTATGCTCTGATCACTGAGATGTACTACGGCAACTACCGCAACAACCGCTACGTCCTCAACGATGTTCTCACCGCCGAGATGAAGGCTGGCGACGAGTCCATCACTGAGCGCGTTGTCAACAACCCCGTTAACAACGACTTCCTGCTGAGCGTCAGCAACCTCCTGAGCGGCGGCCGCAACAACTGGGCTGACCTGAACAACAAGATGAATGATCTGCGCAGGAGCGGCCTTGTCCCCGGCTATCAGCAGAATCTGTACCAGAATGTCGTTACCCGCGCCAACTGGAACGATGTTGTTCATAATTGGACGGGTACTGACTGGGCGAAGAACGTTGTTCTCCAGCCCGCCACCGCTCACCTGGGCACCACCGATCAGAGCACCCTGGCCGAGGGCATCTTCCTCAACGCCACCACCAACGTTGCCCGCTACGTTGTCAACGCTGACGGCACCGTCACCCTGAGCACCGCCGTCCGGAGCTACAACAACGACAACAAGCTGACCACCGACTATGTGCGTCTGACTGAGACCAGCGTGAAGAAGGGCCAGAATGTCTTCGCGGCTAGCGTCGCTGACGGCTTCAACAGATTTGTGGACGCTGTCAATGACACCCAGTTCTACATTGTCTCCGACAACGGTGTGGAGCACTTCGTCGGCTACAGCAACCTGCCCGCCGTCAGCAATATCCGCAGCATGTACGCTGTTGCCCGCACTGACTTCACCGACTACAACCGCGATAACTACTGGGTTGCCGAGGTTATCGTCATCGAGGCCGACGACTATGCTGCTCAGCCTGATGATTATCTCCTCGTCCTGGGCCGCGCCGACTACAACAGCACGGTTCTGGCCAACAGCCGTCAGGCCGTGGGCACCCAGAACGTCCTGGCCATCAGCGCCAAGCAGGGCGGCGAGATCCGCATCACTCCCACCTCCTACAACTGGGGCACCAACACTGTTAACCCCGGCATCTACAAGGCCTACGGCGTTGCCGAGCTGGAGAGCGGCCTCTACTCCGTTGCCACTCTGAAGCCGGTTACCGCCAAGAATGTGAACAACGCCCTTGATTCCCAGAGCGTCAACACCTCTGCCTTCAAGCTCCGCGCCGGTGACGTGCACAAGCTGTGGGGCATGAACAGCACCATCGAGGTTGACCTGAGAGACGGCTCCACGCCCATCCGGATTGACCTGAAGGGCGCCGCTATGTCTGTGACCCAGAAGTCCAACCGGATTTCCATCGGCCACCGCATGAACGGCGACTGGGATTCCAACCTGGTTAAGGATGAGAGCAAGATCTTCTGGGTGGAGGACGGCAGCGGCAACGTTCTGTTCGCCATTGACGTGACCTACAGCCTGGATAACAGCGACAAGGGCAGCACGATCTACAATCTGCTGAACGGCATCTACGAGGATGTTATCTATTCCCAGAACCACAAGACCCTTGCCGGCGATCACAAGCTGAATATCACCTACAAGGATTCTACTCACGGCTACGTGGAGAAGGTGACTAAGCTTGTGAACAGCGGCACCGAGTTCCGTGTGGATGCTGCCCCCGCTGGTTACACGCTCGCCACTCCCAGCAATGGTGGTGTTTTCCTGGCTGGTACTACTACCAGTGCTATCGGTAAGGGCTGCTACGTCGTTACTCCCGATACTAACAATACCACCTTTGCCATCCGTGATATCACCGCTGATCTGGATGTGACTGTCAACGTGACCGCTGAGAACTTCACTGTCACGACGGATAAGATCGAGGGCGCCACCGTCCAGATTACAAAGAAGTGCCCGAATGATATTGGTTTTGTGAGCGCCAATCTCAATCAGCTCCACGCCGGTGATACTGTTCGAGTTGCTGTGACGAGGAATGGTAGCACTGATGGTACCTACAGCCTGAAGGCTGTTACCACCAAGGGTACTGAGCTGAATGTGACCAAGGTTGATGCTAATAGCAACACCTACGAGACCTACGAGTTCAAGATGCCCGCTGACGGTGTCACGCTCACTGGCGGTTACGAGGTTACCTCCTACCCCGTCATTTGGGCCGGCGACACCCAGGGTGTGAAGTACCAGACCAGTGACAAGAACATTCCTGGTAATACCTTCACCTTCAAGGCTGAGGCGAAGGACGGCTATGAGCTGGAGAGCGTTGTTGCCAGCAAGGGTAGTATTGTCAGGGACCTCCTTAATGGCAATGGCGATGATACTTACACCATCGCCGGTGACGTTACCGGTAAGGGCCTGACTGTCACCTTCAAGACCAAGCTGGTCAATGGTGATGTCACCATCAAGGCAGGCGGCAATGTTGCTCCTCGTATCAGCACTCCCTTTGGTGAGGTGACCGGCATCAATGAAGTGTGGGCCGGCAACCTTACTTGCGAGAAGTCCTTCAACATCATTGTGTACAGCAGCGTGGATAAGTTCCTCAGTAATGCGACTGGCTGTGTTGTTGAGACCATTGAGTCCAACGACGCCCAGACCACCCTGCGCGTGACCGTGTATGCGGAGGGCGCTGAGCTGACGATCAGCCAGAAGCCCTAATCCACAGCACAGCTGCTAACCCCTTCTGCGGAACGCAGAATCCAGCCCCCAAGGCCATCCGGCCTTGGGGGCTTCTTCGCGGAGCAGTCCGGGGACGGGGCTGTGTCCGTCCCCCTTCGCTTTAGATCAACGCCGCGCCCCAGCTGTACAGGGCGATCTCGCCGTTGGAACAGCGCAGCTCCAGCCGCAGGGAGCTGTTTGCCGGGACTGCCCAGTTTTTGCGGAACTCCATCTCCTGGAATGTTCTCCCCTGCTCGTCGGTGATGGTCCGCGTGGCATAGGCGGGGATATTGACGTTGTTCCAATACAGGGTGATGGTCCTGCCGGTGCCGTAGGGGAGGAAGCGGACCAGCACAATGCCGCCGCTGCACGGCTCGCAGGGTACTGCCCTGGCAATCGTGGCGGAGGGCAGGTCCAGCAGCTCCACCTGAAATTGATTGTCAAACATGGGCACGTAGCTGAGGAGGTAGTTGCTGCTGAGGGGCTCGATCTTCAGCCGGTAGTCGTAGCCGGTGTGGAAGGGCACGTTCATTTCTACGGTCCTGGGCCCCCGTGCATCGACTCCCACGCCCATGTTCAGGGAGAAGGTGTAGTTGACCTCTATCGCGTTGGTGGACAGATTGTGGAGGGTCACGCGGCACAGTCCTCCTTCCGCCACCTGCTGGGAGCAGTAGTAGTGGCCGGTGAGCCGGAGCTTTTTCAGTACGCCGGGCATGGTGGTGGTGAAGCGGACCGACAGGGGGGTGACGGCGGGGTTGTTGTTCACGGCCATGTTGGACTCCACGGTCAGTGTGTCATAGAACTCCTTCACGGTCACGTTTTTGGTGCCCTTCCCCATGTAACAGCAGTTGTCCCGCCGGGTCATGCCGGGGACGGTGACATTTTCCGGCTCGAAGCTCTGGTGGAAAACGCCCATCTGCCGGGGAAAGGGGTCATGCAGGGCGGCCAGATGGTAGTGGTTGTAGGCCGCCAGACAGAAGCGGTCAAAGGTGACGTTCTCCGCAGCCTTGCCGGTGATCTGCTGGGAGAGGGTGTTGGACACGTTGCTGATCTGACCGGAGAGGTTGTCTACGGCCTGATTCCGCTCCGAGAGGCCCTTGTCAATGCTGGCAAAGGCGGCGTTGAAATCATCCATCATAATGCGGTCTGACTTGACCCACTGGGGCAGGTGGTGATTTTGTGTATAATCCATGGTCACTTCTCCTCTTTGTTGAATTTTCGCGGTGAAACCGTTACACATACGCTGTGTAACGGCCAGAAGGTTCCGGAGAACGTATGACGGCGGATTGCACAAATTTTCCCCCCTCCTACCCATGGAAAAGTACCCCCGGGGGCGACGCCCCCGGGGGTACTTCCAAAGTTCTTTTTGATCCTTTTTCTTTCAAGAAAAAGGATGACTGCCCGGCACTCAAAACAGGATTCCCCCCCAGCGGTAGAGGTTGACCTCACCGCCGGAGGCGCAGGCCATGTTGAGGGTGAGGGAGCTGCGGGCGGGGATGCTGCCATAGCGGCGGAACTCCGCCTCCGTGACGGCAAAGCCCTGGTTGTTGACGATCTGCCGGGTGGCCGCGGGCTGGAGGTTCACGCCGTCCCACACCATGGAGGGGCTGCCCCCCGCGCCCCAGGCGGTGTACTGGACCACCGCCAGCCCGCCGGCGCTGACCTCGTTGGCGGTGAGGGTCTGGGCGGTGGAGACGTTGGCGGTTTTCAGGCCCTGAATGTCCATCGCGCCGGCCCCGCTGGGGACGAAGGTGACATTGGGTTTGAAGTCCAGCCTGTCCAGCTTGATACGGAACCTGTAGTTTCCCTTGTGGAAGATCTGGTTTACAGGGATGAAAAAGACGTTGCTGTATTCCATGCTGGTGTTGCCCAGATCAAAACTGCCCCGGGCTTCCATGAGGAGCTGGCCGTTATCCTTGTTGTAGATCCAGAGGGTGTAGGGCTTGGTGCGGTTGTTCGTGTTGTTGTCGCTGTAGCCGCCTCGGAGGTGTACGGAGCGGAGTATGGCGGAGTAGGGGAGGGTGTAGACCATCTCAAAGGTGTCGGAGTTTTTCAGGGCCGTCACCACACTCACCGTGGGGCGGACGTGGGTATCGAAGTCCAGGGCCGCCGCGCCGTTGCAGAACCAGAGGTAGTTGTCGCAGGGGAGGGTTCCGGCCAGAGCGGCGTTGGAGGCCTTGTCGAACCCCTGGAAGAAGAGCCCGGCCTGTCGGAGGCCGGGCTGGACTTCCGCCAGATAGAGGTGGTTGTAGGCGGCCCGCCGGAGGCCGTCCAGGGTGGCGTTCTGGGCGGCCTGGGACGCCTGGGCGATCTGGGCGGACAGCCGCTCCTCCGCCGCGTTGAGGTTGTTCTGCACGTTGGTCACCCCGCTGCTGGCGTTGGACTGGGCCTCGTTCAGCCCATCCTCAATGTCCCGGCACATCTGGTTGAAATCGTCCATCATGATGCGGTCTGATTTGACCCATTGGGGCAGGTGGTGGTTTTTGGTATAATCCATGGTCAGTTCTCCTCTTTCCCGAATTTGTACGGCAAATGGCCGTTACACATATCATGTGTAACGGCCAAAAGTTTCCGAAGAACGTACCACGGCAGATTGCACAAATTTTCTTCCGAACCGGGTGCAGCCGCCTTTTCTCTTTTCCTGACAAGGGGCCCCCAGGGGCAAAGCCCCCGGGGGTCCTTGTTACGCTTGGGTTGTTTGCTGTGGATGGGTCAGATTACACCTCGGGAGTCTCGGGAGTCTCGGGAGTGGTGGGCTCGGTGGGAACCTCGGGAGTGCTGGAATTGTTAGCTCTGATGGTGTAGGTCTTAACCACTTCCTGATCCGCGTAGGTAACCTTCACCACAACGGTGATGGTGCTGACGCCGCTGTTAGTGGCATAGAGGTCAGCAACAGGCACGTTCACCTCAACAGAACCCTTACCGGTTCTGCTGACCAGCATGGTCTCATTGGTGTCCCCAGCAATAGCGTACACGTTGACAGAGGCAGCCTCGAACTTCTCAGCCACAGCGTAAACTCTCAGGGAAGAAGGAGTGGTATCCTTGTTGACAGTGTAACTGTTGCCAGTGATCTGCTCAGTGCCGATGTAAACAGTCGGGGTCAGGTCAACATTCGCGCCGGTGATGGGCTCCACCTCGACGTTCTGGACAACCTTGTTGTCCTGAACGGTGAACACAACGTTCATGTAGGCGTTCTCGCTGATCGACATGGTGGTCAGCTTGGTCTCACCGGGGAGGTAAATCCTGACAGCCGTGATACCACGGATATCAGCCTGGGGATTGACGGTGAGGGTCAGGTTCAGCTTCGTGTCGGGCTTAAACACACCCAGATCAAACACGGCCTCGTTGCCCTCGATGGTCCAGCTGTTGGAGTAGCCGTTCACCATGAGCAGGGGCACGCGGTTGTCAGCCAGGCGCGCATTGCGGGACTGAGTCGCGTTGGCGCTCTTGGGGAGGACAGCGGGAACACGCAGCTTGGCGTGAGCCTCGAGATCAACAACCTTGACGGTGACAACAATGTTGTCATTCGCAACGAAGTCCTCAGTGAAGTTGATGTTGCCGGTCTCCACATTGTAGGTCCACTTCACGTCCACATTGCCGCAGGTAACGTCCACAACCTCGATCATCTTGCCATCGGGATCAACCAGAGACAGGGTGATGTAGTTGGTAACCTTGGTGATGTTCGCGGAGGTCCAATGTCCCTGCGCATTAATCGCCTGATCGGAGTTGCTCTTGACAATCAGCTGGGGAACAGTCTGAACGTTGGCCTTGACAGGAACCTTGAGGGTCACATCGCCCTTGATGTCGTAGAGCTCCCAGTAGCTCGCGCCGCCATTGATCTGGACCTGACGAATCTTAGCGCCAGTCACCACAATTTCTCTGCTACCGGCAGTAATATCGGTGGCAACACCCCAGCCGCCTTCCACCTGGAAGCGGAAGAACTTGGCGTCCTTGGGAATGCGGAAGTTCTCGCCAGTGCTGAGCACAACGCCGTTCTCGCCGGTGAAGATCAGGTTCTTGGTGGGGAAGGTGTTATCACTGTACACGCCAGCGAAGCTAACCTCGTAGCCAGCCTTGATAACGTTGCCCTGGGACTCCTCAACATCTTCCCAGATATCGCGCAGCAGGGCAGCCATCTGGCTGTTCTTGTCGCTCTGCTTCTCGCTGTAGGTCACATCGATGGTGAACAGAGCGTTGCCGCTGCCGTTGTCAACCCAGATGATGTCGCGCTCCTTGGGCACCAGGTTGGAGTGGTTGTCGCCATCCAGACGGGTGCTGAGGGTGATATAGCTGCGGCCATCCTGGATCACCGCCAGGACGGGGCCGGTGAAGGAGATCTGCTCGTGGCTGCCAGAGCCAACGATCTCAACCTCGAAGCGGTCGTTCATGCCAGCCACCTTGGTGACAGTGCCGGCCCGCAGCTTGAAGTTGGAGGTGTTGCAGTGAGTGGTGTCGTTCGCGTTGTTCACCTGAGTGGGATCAACGGGGGTCAGACGATCCACGGTGAAGGTGCCGTCATCCTGCTTGGCCATACCGTAGGCCTTGTAGAAGCCGGCGCCGACAGTGCCCACGCCCCAGCTCAGGGTGGTGGGAGCGATGCGGATATCGCCGCCCTCCTTGGCGCTGATAGCGTACAGGTACTGGCTGCCAACGGCCATGCGGCTGTTGGACTGGGTGTTGATGCCGCCGATCATGTCAGCGCGGCCCAGGACAAAGACGTAGTCGTCGGGCTGGGCAATGTAGCTGGTGCTCTCGATAACGACAACCTCAGCAACCCAGTAGTTCAGCTTATCCTTGTCGGTGGAGGTGTTGCGGGCGACGGAGTACATGCTGCGGATGCCGGAGATGGCGGGCAGGTTCTGATAGCCCACGAAGTGCTCCACGCCGCTGTTGGTGACGATGTAGTACTCGGTCTCGTTGTTGGCGTCAACTCTGGGGTTGAAGCCAGCCTCGACGTTGGCGTTGTAGACGTTCTGCTTGGCGCTGACGCTGGTCCCGACAAGCTCGACATAGTCCACAGAGAAGCCGCTGTTCAGGGTGCCGTTGGCGTTGTAGGAGCGCTGAGCAGCGGTGCCCAGGTTCACAGTGCCGTCAGCATTGACCACATAGCGGGCAATGTTGGTGGTGGCGTTGCGGAAGATCTCCTCGGGGTTCGCGGGAGTCGTGCGGAAGCCCAGGTTGGAGATAGCGGGCTGGAGGATAACATAGTTGGACCAGTTACCAGTCGCCAGGGGGTTCCACAGGCTCAGGTTGCCCTCATTCCAGTAGAGGTTATTCACATAATCAGCCGCAATGGACTTCGTCTCGCCAGGAGCAATGTAAGCCTTCAGGGCCATCATGGCGGTGTTCAGCTGGCTCCAGTTGTTGACCCCATTAATGCCGTTGGCATTGTTGAAATCTCTGACGTTCAGCAGGAAGTCGTTGCTCAGGGGATTGTTCACCACGCGCTCGGTGAGGGCGGCGTCGCCGGCCTTCAGCTCAGCGGTGAGAACGTCGTTCTTGACGTAACGGCCATTCTGGAGGTTGCCGTAGTACAGCTCGGTAATCAGGGCGTACTTGGTGCCGTCCACGGGCTCATAGGCGCGGATGCGGCCGAAAGCGTCCAGATACATCCGATAGTTGACAGTCTCGCTCATCTGGTCAATGCGCTGATCCAGACGGGTGGCGTTGTCGATCTCGGACTGGCTGTAGGTCTCGCCGCTCTTGGTGGTAGCAGTCACCTTGCGGGAGTACATGTCGTTGATCTTGGTGATCTCGTCCTCGGCGGTGTTGGCCTTCCAGATGAGGGCCTGGCCGTCGATGACGGTGTGCAGAACGATGTCGCCCTCGGCAACAGTGTTCATGTAGCGGCCGGTGTAATCACCGTTGATGAGGTCCAGAGCGTAGTAGCGCAGGGTGCTCTCATCGTTCTTGGTGTAGGTGTTGACAGCCTTGTCAAGAGTGAAGGTGGTCTTGAAGGCGTAGTCGGCAGCGCCATCGCCGTTGTTGTCGATGATCTTGACCCACTCGCCGTCGTTGGCCTTATCCCACTTCTTGTCCACAGTCTCGTTGATGTACTCGGCCTTGAAGGCGCTGTAGGACATCTCGTTGGACTTGTCGCCGGTGTAGTTCCAGTTGCCGATGACATCCTGGCTGTTGGTGCCGACATACACGCTGCCGGACACGCCGAAGGTGGTGCCCTGAACATCGTCAGCCATGCCGAAGATGCCCTTGATGACGGACAGATCGTCGTCGGTGAGCTCATCCTCAACCTTGAAGACCTTGACGTACTCTACGGGGTAGCCGTAGCCGCCGACCTCAGCATAGTCAGCCTTGTTGGGGTTGGGGAGGCTGGTGTTGCTGCCGCCCACGAAGACGCTGTAATCGTTCTCAACAGCCAGAGCGGAGATGTTGGTGCCGGTGTAGCTGTCGAAGTGGGTCTCCTCAGCCTTCGGATCAGCGAAGGTCACGCGGACCTCGATGCGGCGGTTGGCCTCGTGACGGGTGCTGTGATCGAAGTCCACAAAGAACTCGGTGTCATCGTTCTTGGACAGGCCGGAGACCTTGGAGAACTTGGAGGCGGAGCTGATGTCCACGTTCTCACCGTTCTTGTCGGTGTTG
>ERZ777011.3408-NODE-3408-length-10182-cov-2.467167_pt1 | contig 10182 bp, 8 predicted proteins | sample MGYA00374964_ERZ777011 | MGnify/ENA primary metagenome ERZ777011 (study PRJEB29310, sample SAMD00008975) | mouse gut metagenome | study: EMG produced TPA metagenomics assembly of the Metagenome analysis of fecal microbiota from mouse which was promoted...
CCATCAGGACGGAAGCTGCCCCTGTCACATGCGGCGCTGCCATGCTTGTGCCGGACATCCCGGTAACGCCGCCGAAGATGCCGCTGGAAAGGATATTTTCCCCCGGCGCCATCAGCTCCAGCGCCTCGCCTCCGGCACTTCCCTCTGCCACAAGCCCCTCTGCCGTGACAGAACCGACTGCAATCACTTCATCATATGCCGCAGGGTAGGCAACGGTCTCCTCGTTTCCTGCCGCCGCAACCAGAAGGATGCCTGTCTCTGTGGCTCTCTCAACCGCTTCCTCTAGTTCTTTCACGTTTTTTGTGATGCCGAAGCTCATGTTGATGATGTCCACATCCTGCTCTACCGCCCAGTCGATTGCCTCTGCAATCCATCCTGCCGGCGCTTCCAGGTTCTCATCCAGTACACGTGCCGAGTAAAGCTCCACGTCCGGATTGATACCGGTAATCCCCTCATCATTATCCAGTGCCGCGATAATCCCTGCAACCGCGGTCCCGTGCCCGCTCGGATCCTCGTAGAGTACATTTGGTTCATCCTCCGGGATGAAGTTTTTCCTTACTGCGACCGGAAGGTCTGTGCTGAAGTTAATCCCGGAGTCAATAACCGCAATCTTTATCTTCCTGGCGGAGTCCTCCGGACTTCCCGCTTTCCCTGCCTGTATCATCTGCAGGTTCCATGACATGCCGCTCTGGTTCCCCGGATTTCCGTGGTTTACCTTATCCTTTATTTTTTTCTGCTTTTTGTCCTTGATTTTGCTCCCGAAGCCACGGACAATATCCTGACCTTCACCGGACGGGCTGCCTCCCGGGTTCCCCGGATATGCCTCCGCCTTCTCTCCTGCCATCCTAGCATACCCTGCCCATGACAGACTGCCTGCACTGATGCATACTGCCAACAGCAATGCTACTATTCTCCGGAAGCCTCTCCTTTTTCTTTTGAACCTTTGAACCCCTTTTTCCATAACTCTGCTCTCCTTTTGTATTTTGTTTTTGCTTTTATATAAAAAACACCCCCGGCTGCAGCCAAAGCATTGCAGCCGGGGGTAACCTTCCAAATCCTGTCTTAAGAGAAACTCCGTTTTCCTTTGCAGATTTCCCTCTTCTTACTCCCACATCTTACATCCTTACGGTTCCGTAAGTCCGCTCTATCCTACCTTTTCACAATAACACATTCTCCTTTCCCTGTCAATGATTTCCTCCCTTAAGTTTCCTCCGTGTATTTCTATTTTTCGCAGCAGCATTTCCCGACATAAGGAGAAAACTCCAGACGGACAAAGTAGCCCCTGTCATGGTCGCAGACCGGACATTTTTCCGGTACCTGTTCTCCTTCATAGATATGTCCGCAGTTTAAGCAAATCCATCCGGTCTTCACATCCGAAATAAACAACTTATTTTCTTCTAACAGCTGCGCCAGCTTTCCAAAGCGGTCTCCATGCATTTTCTCAATCTGCGCAATCATCTGGAAGGATGCTGCTACCTTCTGGAAGCCCTCGTCCCTTGCCTTCTGGGCAAATGCCTGATACACGTCATCATGTTCTTCGTATTCGTTATGCTGCGCCATCCGCAGAAGCTCGGAAATACTACTGCTGATATCAATCGGATATCCTCCGTCGATATGGATGGTTTCGCCCGACAGCTCGGAAAGATGATCATAAAATACCTTGGCATGCGCCTTTTCCTGATCTGCCGTATAGGTAAAAACGGCCTCTACCACATGGAGTTTCTGCTGCTTTGCCTGCTCTGCCGCGAAAGTATAACGGTTTCTCGCCTGGCTTTCTCCTGCAAATGCACGCATTAAATTTTCCTTTGTTTCACTTGTTTTAAAGTCTACTGCCATAATCTGCCTCCATTTCTTTTCTGTATGATATCAGCTACAGTATGTGTAAAAAAAGGAAAACAATTCAAAATTTTTCCCTCTTGCCGGTTCGGATATTTCCTGTTATAATAAATACAAACATTTGTTCTTTTTGATATCCTGAGGGGATTTCTGCATTTCAAAGAAAGGAGGCATGCCATGGCAACGCCGGTCATTTATCATATCGATGTCAATTCTGCCTATTTAAGCTGGGAAGCATACCACCGTCTGCATGACCTTGGGGAGCAGACAGACCTGCGTACTGTCCCTGCTATTATCGGCGGCGATATTGACACACGTCACGGCATTGTACTGGCAAAGTCCATCCCGGCAAAGCAGTACGGCATCGTTACCGGGGAGCCGGTTGTAAAGGCGATGCAGAAATGTCCGGGTCTTCTTGTCGTAAAGCCGGATTTTCCGCTGTATGTCAGCCGTTCCCGCGCCTTCCTTGCTCTTTTGCGCCAGTACGCCCCTGTAGTAGAGCAGTTCAGTATCGACGAGGCATTCTGTGACATGACCGGCACCGAAGGGCTGTATGGTTCTTTGGTTGATTTTGCGCATCAGCTGAAGGACCTTATCCGGGAGGAGCTCGGTTTTACAGTAAATATCGGCGTCTCCTCTAACCGCCTGCTTGCCAAGATTGCCTCCGACTTTAAAAAACCGGACCGTGTACACACCCTGTTCCCGGAAGAAATCCGGACAAAGCTCTGGCCTCTCCGGGTAGACGATTTGCTTTATGTCGGCCGCTCCACCGCAGAGCGCCTCCACGCCTTAGGCATCCACACGGTCGGCGAGCTTGCCTGCACCGAAGCCTCTGTCCTCACGGCGCACCTCAAAAAGCAGGGTAGCTTTATCCATGACCTTGCAAACGGAATTGACGCAAGTCCCGTCACGGCAGAGCATGCCGCCCAAAAGTGTTATAGCAATTCTACTACCCTGCCCTCGGACCTGACCAACGGCGCCGCTGCAGAACGGGTTCTTCTTGCCCTCTGCGAAAAAACAGGGGCGCGAATCCGTGCGGACCGCGCCTATATTTCCATGGTTTCCATTACCATTAAAGATTCTGATTTTCGTAGCCGGAGCAAACAGCTCCAGCTTCCCGCGCCTGACAATACGACCGAACAGCTTTATGCTGCCGCCAGAAAGCTGTTCTATGAGCTCTGGGACGGCGCGCCTATCCGCCTTCTTGGCGTTGGCACCGGCCATGTCACGGAAGATAATTTCTTTCAGTATGACCTGTTTGATTCCGGACGACGTGAAAAACTTTCAAAGCTTAATGCGGCTGTCGACCAGATTCGTACCCGCTACGGGGACACGGCATTGAAACGGGCATGCTTCCTTAACACAGAGCAGGAGCCGCCTCGTAAGCCGCCTGGGGCATAGCAGGCACGCTGGCGCCTACTCCTCGGCCTTCTCCTCCGTCAGAGCGGTCAGCCCTGCAATATCCTCCACCGGCAGCGAAAAGACTACCGCCTTTGCTTCCGTATGCGGGCCCGCCTTCTCCATAATGGCACGCATAATGTCTCCCTTATCCGACTTTCTCGCTGCAATATAAATCATTTCCTTTTCAGGGGTAATGGAAACGCCGAAGAACTTTGCCTCAGACTCCCGCCCGGTTCCCTTGGCGTGAACTACCGTACCGCCCTTGGCGCCCGCCTCTCTTGCCGCGTCCATCACCATATCCGAACGTCCCTTTTCCGAAATTATCATAATCAAAGAATACACTGCTTCTTTCATTTTCACTTCCTCCGATGCTATGGTTTCCTGTCCTTCCGTTAAATATTTCATGCTTGAAGTTCCTGCAATGCTCTCTATCGGGATTGACATGGCGATTCCGGTTCCGGGGAGATTAATTCCCATACGGCTTATCAGCCCGGAAAACAACGATTCCACGTTCCCGGCGGCGGCAACGGTCTGCAGCACTACCTTTTCATTATTCTCAATCCCAAGATAGTCCAATATGCTCTTGCTGGCGGTTCCGCTGCCAAGCATGGATGTCAGCCGGGTGATGCCGTTCTGCCGGAAAAACTTCACATATTCCTTTTCGTAGCTGCGCTTCAATATCACCAGTACCATATTATAGCTGCTCATCGTTTTCCTCCATTTCAAAGATTTCATTATCCACAAGAATCTCTTCCTTCACCGTTTCGGTCTGGCTTCTGCGGGATTTAAGCTTATACACAAGACCAAGCAGCTGAATCGTAATTAACGGCGTCATAGCAACCATTGCCACTACTCCGAACGCATTCGAAACCACATCGCCGCCTGACGCCGTACACACACCAATGGACATCGGGAGTAAAAAGGTCGCAGTCATCGGACCGGAAGCAACCCCGCCCGAGTCAAACGCAATTGCCGTAAAAATCGGCGGCACAAAAAAGGACAAAAGAATGGCCGCCAGATATCCCGGCACCAGAAAATGCATAATCGGAAGTCCCGCAATAATGCGTAACATGGAAAGCCCTACAGAAAACGCCACACCAATCGAAAGGCTCCGGCTCAGCGCCTTCGGCGGAATGGAGCCCGATGTCATTTCATACACCTGCTTATTCAGTACATGCACCGCCGGTTCCGCTTCTACAATAAAATAACCGATTATCATACCGACCGGAATCACAATCCAGTTATACGTAAGCGCTCCTAACTGTCTGCCAATATAGTTTCCCACCGTCATAAAGCCGACATTCGCGCCGCACAGAAACAATACCAGCCCAAGAAACGTATAAAGAAACCCGACGCTGATACGGTAAATATTCTCTTTTTTCAATTTCAGATTAAAAATCTGGAACAAAGCAAAAAACGCAATAATCGGTAGAAGTGCCTTTGCGACCTCTGCTATGTATGCCGGAATCCCCGAAGAAAACAAACGCCATAAATCCCTTGACGTTTCTACTGTCGGGATTTCCACCGGTGTATAGGTTCCGCCTCCTGCCTGAAACACCATGCCGAGCAGCATTACCGCAAGAATCGGACCGACCGAGCAGAGCGCTACCAGACCAAAGCTGTCGTTTTCGGCATTGCTGTCACTTCGGATGGAGGCAATGCCGACACCTAACGCCATAATAAACGGAACGGTCATCGGCCCTGTCGTCACACCGCCTGAATCAAACGCTACTGCCAGAAACTCCTTCGGAATAAACTGTGCCAGCACAAACACAGCGGCATAAAAGAAAATCAGCAGATAAGACAGCTTCCATTTAAAAAGAATACGAAGCATGGCAATCACCAGAAACAGACCGACCCCGCCCGCAACCGAAAATACAATAACTTCATTCGGAATATTCGGAACCTGCTCTGCAAGCACCTGTAAATCGGGCTCGGAAATCGTCACAATCGCACCTACCAGAAAGCACATCAAAATAATAAACCAGAGCTTTCTGGACTTTGTGACTGCCGAACCGATATGCTCACCTGCCGGAGTCATGGAAAGATCCGCACCAAGCGTAAACATCCCCATACCGATAATCAGCAGGATAACGCCGAACACAAACGTCATCAGCAAATCGGTCGGAATCGGGACAATGGTAAAGCACAGCAAAAAAACAATCAATGTAATCGGCAGCACAGATGCGATGGATTCCCTGACCTTTACAAGAAGAATCGTTCTGTTGGTCTTAAACACTCGTATACCTCCTTTTCTTTTCCATGCTTATTTTAACATAGTCCCGGCAAAAATTACAAGACCCTCTGCTGTTTTGCATTTGTCCGAAGGACCGCGTTTTTTAGCGCATGCAAAAATAAGACAACTATATTCCCTTTACAGTAAACGATGTCCTCTGCTTGTAAGCCCAGGCCACGCTTCGTGTGGCAGTCCAAACTTCTCCAGGACATAAAAAACTGCCGCACAAAGCGCGCGGCAGTCGGGATAACATTCGTTTCATTGCCCCTAAAAACAAAGGCTTCCTCACTACACGTTATGCAGTAAGGAAGCCTTACAGACCTCTTCTGTTCCTAAACGCTCCGCTTTCCCTTCCATTCACTAAGTAGCGTGGAGCCAAGAATCAATACCGCCCCAAGGATTCCGGCCAGGCCGGTTTCCTCCCGCAAAAGTACAATGGAAAGCACCACGGCAAATGCCGGGTCAATGTAGCTGTACACCGCAACGGTCTGGCTGCTTAACTGCTGCATGCTTCCAAAGTACAACCAGTACGCCGCCCCCGTATGTATTGTTCCTACAATAAAAAGCAGCAGTCCCTGCGGCAGGGACAATGCGGAAAACGCTCCTGTGCCATCCACTGCAAGCGCATAAGGCAGCACGATGAGCGCCGCAATCCCCAGCTGCAGAATCGTACTGTCATAGGCAGAAATCTTCTTAAAAAACTTATTGGTCAGCATGACCGTGGCATAAAATGCCGCTGCGCCAAGTCCGCATGCAATCCCCTTCGCATTCACGCCGCCGGAGGCGTCTCCTTGGAAAATACCGGATACCAGCAGCATCCCGGCAAGCGCTCCCAGCACACAGACAACCTTCCTTACCGTCAGCCTCTCCTTTAATACAACTGGCGAGCAGACGATAACAAGCACCGGCGCCATATAGTAGCACAGCGTCGCAGCCGCCACCGTCGTATAACGGTACGCCTCAAACAGCAAAATCCAGTTGATGCCGATGGCCGTACCAGAAATCAACAACGGCAGAAAATTCCGCTTTACTGCAGCCTTTTCCACCCGCTTCCCGGAGCAGAGTACAACAAGCAGTAAAAACACTGTTCCGATACTTCCTCTTGTGAATGCCATCCAGGAAGAGGACAGCGGAATATACCGCCGGAATACCCCGATAGAGCCGAACACCAGCATCGCCAGGGAAAGCTTAATTTTTGCACTACGCTCTTCTTTTTCCATTTGTGTTTCCTTCTTTTACAGACCCTCGCCGGCGTTCTGTAAAAATGCCTTCAGCTTCGGGCTCTGCGGGTTTGCAAAAATCTGTTCCGGCTCGCCGTATTCCTCAATCACACCGTCAGCCATATAAATTACCCGGTCGGCTACCCTTCTTGCAAATTCCATTTCATGGGTAACGACAATCATTGTGCGCTCCGAAGACTTCAGACCACGGATGACGCGAAGCACTTCTCCGGTCAGCGCCGGGTCTAACGCACTGGTCGGCTCGTCAAAGCAGAGAATGTCCGGATTTAATGCCAATGCCCTTGCAATCGCAACACGCTGCTGCTGGCCGCCGGAAAGCTCACACGGGTATGCCTGCTTTTTTTCCAAAAGCCCTACCTGCCGGAGCAGCTGCTCCGCCTGTACGTTCACTGCCGCAAGCGCTTCCTTTTTCTCCTGTTTGGACGCACCGCGCTCCTTCAGCGCCTCTTTTATCTGAAGCTGCGCCGCAAGAGTTACGTTCTGCAGGACATTATACTGCGGAAACAGGTGAAAGGACTGGAATACAAGCCCAAAATGCAGACGCTTTTCACGGAGCTCCTTTTCCTTAATCTTCTGCTTATCCTCCGCATCAAAAATGCAGGCGCCATTTACGAGTATCCGCCCCTCGTCTGGTTCCAGCAGAAAGTTCAGACAGCGCAGCAACGTCGTTTTCCCGCTTCCCGAAGAACCGATAATTGCCAGCACCTCTCCCTTTTCCATGGAAAAATCAATTCCCTTTAAAACCTCTTCGCCGTCAAAGCTTTTTCGAATATTTTTAACTTCCAATACCGCCATTTTGCTATCCTTTATAATAATCCAGTTTCTTTTCAATCCGGTTAAACAGCAGGGTCAATACACCGGAAACCAACAGATAGAATACGCCGATATAAAACGTCGGCCAGATAATTCCTTTTACCGCAACAATATCCTGCGCCGCCATGACAAGCTCCGTAACGGAAATAACACGGGCAAGGGAGGTATCCTTCACCAATGTAATAATCTCATTTCCCATCGGCGGCACAATCCGCTTAATCACCTGAAACAGCACTACTTTAAAGAAAATCTGGCGCTTTGTCATGCCAAGCACCAGTCCCGCTTCATACTGCCCTGCCGGAATGCTTTCAATTCCTCCGCGGTAGATTTCCGAAAAATACGCCGCATAATTGATAATAAACGCCAGAAGCACTGCCACCTCCCGTGGCAGTGCCCTTGCGCCGAACATCAGTCCCGGACCGTAAAACACCAGAATTACCTGCAGCATTAACGGCGTTCCGCGGATAATCCAGACGAACGTCCTCGTCAGGAAGCGGAGCGGCTTAATCTTTGACATGGAACCAAACGTAATGACAAGACCGAGCGGAACCGCGCCAAGAAGCGTTACTGCAAAAATCAGCATTGTTGTCTTAAAGCCATTTAACAGCTGCATCGTAACGTCAATAAATGACATAGTCTACCTTCTCCTTTGCGGAATCCTTTACTTAAATGCCAGATTCTCGGACATGTCATACCTTGCTGCTATCTCTGCCAGCGTACCGTCCTCTACAAGCTCGTCAATAATCTTGTTTACCTCTGCAAGCAGCTCCTTGTCCTCTAAACGGAAGCCGATGGCATATTCCTCCGGCGTCAGCTGTATCTCTTCCACAATCATCAGATCCTTGTAATCCGTATCGTCCTTAATCACTGCCTTTGCCATGATATAGTCCAATACTGCAACGTCCGAGGTACCTGCCTTAATCTCAAGAAGCGCATCCTTCTGTGCTGCTGCCGGTATGTAATCGTTTTTAGAAAGCGTTGCATCTGCCTGGATTGCAGTCTCTCCTGCGGAGCCGCTCTCTGCAATCATTTTTGCGCCTGCCATGCTCTCCGCGTTGGTATACTTCTCTGCATCAGCCTTGCGGATAATCGCTACCTGGCGGTTGCTGACATACGCGGTAGAAAACGCCATATTCTCCTTCCGGTCCTCCGATACAGTAAGACCGTTCCAGATACAGTCGATTGCCTTGGACTTTAACTCCGTCTCCTTCTGCTTCCAGTCAATAACCTGAAACTTCGGCTCTACGCCAAGCTTTTCACAGACAGCCTTTGCAAACTCCGTCTCAAAGCCGGTCAGCTCACCATTCTCATCATAGTAATTCATCGGCTCATACAGCGTGATTCCCATAATCATCTTGCCATTATCCTTGATATATTCAAGGTCGGTCTTTTTGCTGCCGCAGCCTGCAAACGCAGACAGACATAACACAGCCGTTAATAAAAATGCAATTTTCTTTTTCATACTTTCTCTCCTTTTTTAAAGTAAAGCGCTAGCAGGCAAAAGCCTGCCGGCATTTTTTCATATTAGCACGAAAGCCGCCTTTTGTCAAGCTTCGGGAAACTCAAGCAGGGAAACTTAAGCAGAAGGCTGTTGCAAAAAAGCGCAGCGACTCTAGGCGTAGTGGCTTCTTACAAGCGATAGAAAAACACGACTAACTGTAAAAGGGAAGAAGTGCAGCCTTACTTTTGCATTTGTCCGAAGGACCGCGTCTTTCGCGCAGGCGGAATCACCTCTTAGAGCCGGTTAGGCGCGAGGACACCCCCGAGCGGCTTAACGGCTCTTAGAGGAAGTCCGGCGGAGCGTTGCGCATGCAAAATAAGGCTGCACTTCTCCCTTTTACAGCAAAGAAAAGCCTGCCGCTTGTAGGAAACCCCTACGCCCGGAGCCGCTGCGCTTTTTATTTTGCAACAGCCCCTTAGTACGCCTTCCCCCAGTAGACAAGTGTCTTTGCAGGCTTCCCGCAGCAGACACAGGTTTTCGCTACCTCCTCCTGTACAAACGGCATACAACGGGAGGTGACGCCTGCTTTCTCCTTTAATGCCTCTTCACAAGCAACATCGCCGCACCACATTGCCTTGATAAAGCCGGACTTATGCTCCGCGATGTCAAGCAGCTCTTCCATATGAACCGCGGTATAGGTATGCTGGTCGCGGTGTTCTCTTGCACGTTCCAGCATCTCCTTCTGCATCACCGAAAGAAGCTCCCTTGTCTTTTCCGCCAGCTCGCTTAACAATACGGTCATCTTTTCGCCGGTATCACGCCTTGCAATTACTGCCTGACCTGCCGCAATGTCCTTCGGGCCGATTTCGATACGAAGCGGCACGCCGCGCATCTCATGCTCCGCAAACTTCCAGCCCGGAGAACGGTCGGAGTCGTCTACCTTGACACGGAAGTCCTTTAACATGGCTCCCAGCTCATATGCCTTATCCAGCACACCCTCTTTGTCCTGGCGTACCGGAATCACCACTGCCTGCACCGGAGCAATCGCCGGTGGAAGCACCAGACCGCTGTTGTCGCCGTGTACCATAATCACCGCGCCGATTAAGCGGGTCGTCATGCCCCATGAGGTCTGGTGCACATATTGCAGTTTATTTTCCTTATCTGTATACCGGATCTCAAATGCCTTTGCAAAGCCGCTGCCAAAGTTATGGCTC
>ERZ777011.3410-NODE-3410-length-10180-cov-3.467457_pt1 | contig 10180 bp, 8 predicted proteins | sample MGYA00374964_ERZ777011 | MGnify/ENA primary metagenome ERZ777011 (study PRJEB29310, sample SAMD00008975) | mouse gut metagenome | study: EMG produced TPA metagenomics assembly of the Metagenome analysis of fecal microbiota from mouse which was promoted...
GGCATTGTTATCTTTAACCTGTCCCGCTATGCCGGGTTCGGACTTTCTGCAAAGCATAAGATTACACTGACAATGGATTTCTTTCCGGATTTCTCTGCCAGGCATCTGCGTCATACCCTGCAGCAGATGCAGGCAGATTGTGGTTATCGGGGGATTCAGGATATTCTTTCCGGTTTTCTGCCGGAAAAGCTGGCTGCGTTTCTGATCGAACGGGCCGGGATCCCAGGCAGGCTTTCCTGTGATTCCCTGACCAGTGAGCAGTTATGGACTCTGGTGCAGATCTGTAAAGCAACGACAATACAGATTACGGGAGTCAATTCCTTTGACCAGGCACAGGTGACTGCAGGAGGAATACCACTGAAAGAAATAGATCTGGCTACCATGGAGTCGAAGCAGCAACCGGGCTGTTATCTGACCGGGGAACTGCTGGATGTGGATGGTATCTGCGGCGGTTATAATCTGATGTGGGCCTGGGAAACCGGAAGAAGGGCAGGGAGAGCAATATGAAACGAATTCGGATCAACCAGATTAAATTACCGGTCTCTCATACAGTTGAGGAGCTGGATCGTGCGGTACAGAAGCTGATACATAGTACAACTCCTTCTGAATATACGATCGTAAAGCGTTCGCTGGATGCCCGGGACAAAACAAGACTTCTATATATCTACTCCGTGGAGTTGGCACAGGATGTGGTCAGTCCAAAGGTACTATCCCGATTGAAGCAGAATGCAAACATCATACTGACAGAGCAGAAGGCGTATTGCTTTGCGGATATGGTTACCGGTGAAACCGCAGCATCATCCACTCCCCATACGACTTCCGCTTTCTATGCGGGAGGGCTGCGACAGGGGCAGGCACTGAAATATCCTCCGGTCATTGTCGGAACCGGACCGGCCGGCCTGTTCTGCGGATATCATCTGGCAAAGGCAGGGTATCAACCGATCCTGATCGAACGTGGAATGCCAGTAGAGGAACGGATCCGGGAAATTGAAGCTTACTGGGCCGGGGAACCGTTAAACCCGGAATGTAATGTTCAGTTTGGAGAGGGGGGCGCCGGAACCTGTTCGGATGGAAAACTGAATACCATGATCAAGGATAAGACGGGACGGATCCGGGAGGTGCTTCGAACCTTTGTGGCGTTCGGGGCACCGGAGGATATCCTGTATGTGAACAAACCCCATATCGGAACGGATGTGCTGCGGGATGTGGTACGGAATATGCGGAATGCTATCATAGAGGCAGGAGGACAGGTGTTGTTTCAGACCTGTCTTTGTGATATTCAGACAAGGCCGGAGAAGAACAGTGACCAGTCCGGTAGACTGCTATCCGTTACGGTGAGACAACAGGGAGTCCTGAGACAGCTTCCCTGCGAATGTCTGATCCTGGCTATCGGTCACAGCGCCAGGGATACCTTTGAACTGTTATACAGACGGGGGTTTGAACTGACGCCAAAGGCCTTTGCAGTAGGACTGCGGATCGAGCATGAGGCGGAGATGATCAAACGGGCCCAGTATGGCTGTTCCCGGGAAGCCGATATCCTTCCGGCCGCAGATTATAAACTTACCTTTCAGACACCTGAGGGAAGGGCAGTCTATTCCTTCTGTATGTGTCCGGGCGGACATATCGTTAATGCCTCCTCAGAACCGGGACAGATCGCAGTGAACGGTATGAGCTATCGGAGCCGGAATGCCCGCAATTCAAACAGTGCGATCGTGGTGAACGTGACACCGGCAGATTTTGACGGGAGCGGCCCTCTTGCCGGTATGGAGTTTCAACGAGCCTGGGAGCGTGCGGCCTACAGGGCGGGACAGGGCAGGGTTCCGCTTCAGTTGTTCGGGGATTATAAGGCCGGTCGTTCCTCCGCTACTCTAGGGGGGATCATCCCGGATATCAAGGGACAATTTGCATTGGCGAATTTGAATGACTGTTTGCCTAAATTCGTGAATAATGCTATAATAAAGGGAATTATGTCTTTTGACAAACAGATTCCCGGATTTGCCAGAGAGGATGCCGTACTCTGCGGTATTGAAAGCCGGACCTCTTCCCCGGTACGGATTCAGAGGAATGAAGCGTTTGTCAGTAATATTGCCGGTGTGTTCCCCTGCGGGGAGGGAGCCGGCTATGCAGGCGGTATCACATCGGCGGCGGTCGACGGGATCAAGACTGCGGAGGCAGTGGCAAAAAGCTGTTATCCGCATTATGAATAACGAGATAAGAGATAGCATATAAGGAGTTAATCATGAGTAAAGTACGAGAGGAATTAGCCAGAAAGAATCGTATTGTGATCAAGATCGGTTCTTCGTCACTGGTACATAGCAATACACAGAATCTGGATTATGGTAAGCTGGAAAAGCTGGTGCGGATGCTATGTGATCTGCGAAACCAGGGAAAGGATGTGATCCTGGTTTCTTCCGGAGCCATCGGTGTCGGGGCCAAGTCCTTAGGCCTGTTTGAACGTCCGCGTACCACCTCATTGAAGCAGGCTTGTGCCGCAGTGGGACAGGGACAACTGATGATGGTCTATCAGAAGCTGTTTTCCGAGTATCATCAGATGTCAGCGCAGGTTCTGCTGACCTTTGATGTTATCACCTCGGATGAACGGAGACGGAATTCGGTGAATACCTTTAATGAGTTATTACAGCTTGGTATTATTCCGGTGGTAAATGAAAATGATACGGTGGCTACCGAAGAGATCGAATTCGGAGATAATGATACGCTGTCTGCCATTGTTGCGGCACTGGTAAAAGCGGACTGCCTGGTGGTGTTGTCAGATATTGACGGACTGTATACGGATGATCCGCATTATAACCGGGATGCAGTTCTAATCTCAGAGGTACCAGAGATCAATGACGATCTGCGGGCAATGGCAAAGGGGGCAGTGACCGGACTTGGCACCGGGGGTATGGCTACCAAGCTTGCAGCTGCTTCCATTGCGACAGCAACCGGTGCGGATATGATCATTCTGAACGGAGAACGGATTGAAATACTAAATGAGCTGTTTCAGGGAAGGGATGTAGGTACAGTATTCCATGCACATCCGGAGCTTCATTTTAAAATCGAGGACTATTTAAAGGAGGTTCACAGATGACCGATGAACAGGTAGCAAGAATTAATGAATTATATCATAAATCCAAAACCCCTGACGGTCTGACAGAAGCCGAACAGGCGGAGCAGGCAGGTCTGCGGCAGGAATATCTGATGGCGATCCGCAGGAATATGCGGCAGACTCTGGAGAATACAGTGGTGGAATATCCGGATGGAACTGTGAAAAATTTAAAGGAAGTTGGAAAAAAGCATGCAGACAACAAATAAAAAGATTACAAGAAATACCATAAAGGAAATGCGTCTGGCATTGTCTGAAGAAGAGGTGCGTACCCTGTCCGAGGAATGTGTGACGAAGGTACTGCAGTTTCCGGAGCTGTTAGAGGCCCGGACCGTATGCGTTTATATGCCGATCGGGAATGAGATTGATACCAGTGCGATCATCCAGTATTGTCTGGAGAACGGAAAACGTGTGGCGGCTCCGAGAATTGAAGGAGAGACCATGGAATTCTATTATTTTAAGCAACCTTCGGAGTTAAAGCAGGGAGCCTTTGATATATGGGAACCGACAGGCATGGAGAAGGTTACGGATGAGGAAAGCCTTGTGATCATGCCGGGAGTTGCCTTTGACTTGAACTGCAACCGGATCGGTTATGGGAATGGCTTCTATGACCGCTATCTTTCCGGACATCCCCGGATGAAGAAGATTGCCCTGGCCTATGAATTCCAGATCGTGGGAAAGATTAAGCAGGAGATTCACGATGTACGGCCGGAAATGATCGTGACGGAGAGCAGGGTGATCATGCAGCCGAAGGAATTTGACCTGGAGCAGGTGTGTAAAGCAGCAAAGAAGGCAAGCCGTAGTCTGAATCTTTTAGATACTGCCAAAAAGAATGCCTGTCTCTTAAAGGTGGCAAAGGCGATCGAGGAGAATCAGGAGCTGATCATAAAAGCCAATAAGCGGGATATTGCAGCAGCCAAGAAGAATGGTATGGCGGAGGCGTTACTGGATCGCCTTTCCTTAAATGAAAGCCGGATTCAGGGAATTGTAGAAGGAGTAATCCAGGTGGTTTCCCTGACGGATCCGATCGGAACACTTATAACAGAGTTTGACCGTCCGAACGGACTTCATGTGGAACAGGTCCGGGTTCCTTTTGGTGTGATCGGTATTATTTACGAATCCCGGCCGAATGTGACAGTGGATGCCTTTTCTCTTTGCTTTAAGACGGGAAATGCAGTGATTCTGCGGGGTGGCAGTGATGCCATTCATACCAATATGGCATTTGTATCCGTTATCCGAAAGGCACTGAAAGCTATGGAGGTGGATGAAAATGCGATCAGTCTCCTGGAGGATACCAGTCGCCAGACGGCCAATCGGTTTATGAAGATGAAGCAATATATTGATGTCCTGATCCCAAGGGGCGGAGCAGGCCTGATCCAGGCTGTAGTAGAGCAGGCTACCATACCGGTGATCGAGACGGGAACCGGTAACTGTCATATCTATATTGACCGTTATGCTGATATAGAGAAGGTGATACCGATCGTTCATAATGCCAAACTACAGCGCCTGGGCGTATGCAATGCCTGTGAATCTCTGGTGGTTCATGAGAAGATTGCGGATGAGGTCCTTCCGCTCCTAGTGGAGGATCTGCAGAAAGAGGGCTGCGAGATCCGCGGGGATGCAGATGTCTGTAAGGTTAATCCGCTGGTGAAGGAGGCAACAGAGGAGGATTATGGTACGGAATATCTGGCAAAGATCATCTCTGTGAAGGTGGTACGTTCCATTTATGAAGCGATTGAACATATCAACCAGTACAGTACCGGGCATTCCGAAGCGATCATTACGGAAAATGAGACTGCCGCAAAGGAGTTTACGGACGGGATTGATTCTGCATGCGTATATGTGAACGCATCCACCCGGTTTACCGACGGCTTTGAATTCGGATTCGGTGCAGAGATCGGGATCAGCACCCAGAAGCTGCATGCCAGAGGGCCGATGGGACTGTTAGCACTGACCTCCAGCAAGTATGTGATCCGGGGAAATGGACAGGTGCGGTAGGAAGATAATTCAATCGTGTTACGAAAAACATGGGAGTCATTATTAAATGCAGAAAAAAGAGGTTAAAAAGAAAAAAGGACGGTTATTTGGAATTATAGTTCTTGCGATCGCTTTATTTGCCGGAAATGTATTACTTTTAATTATTTTGAAAAGCGGAATATTAAAGGAATTCATTCCGGTCACCAGTACGTCTTTTCAAAGCTATAGCGCATTTTATGAAAAAGTATCAGATTACTATCCGGCTGAATTACCAGATTCTGCCAGTGAACTATCTTATTACTATTATAGCGGACATTTTGATGATAAATCGGCAGTTGTATTTGGGGTAAATGAAAGTGATCTGGCTGATTTAGAAGCGTATTATACAGATTATTTTTCAAAATTTAGTTTTGTGGATAAGAAACAGATGGATGTACCATTGACAGAAGATTTTACTGAAAATGAGGGAATTCAATTTCTGGATACATTTCTGGAGGAGGATGTACAGGGCTATAAAATAGTGGCTTATATCAGAACCGGTGACTCAAAACAAGATACCATGATGGGAATGCTTAGTAATGATACAGTCGGAAAGATCATTCTATTTAACTGTGTAGATACGCATCAGGCTCCATGATTGTAGAAGTTAATTTCAGGATACTATTCTATTTCTGTGCTGATTGAAAAATCAGACCATGCATGGTAGAATATGACCTGAGGAGTGGAGCAGTGCGTGATATGGTCTAATATACGCGAACACAATGAGCCAAGTGGCTGCGAAGCAGACATTTGGCTCATGTGCGCAAACCATGATGGAGCCAAGCGTAATCATGGTTTAATATTTATACTACTGAACCAAATAATCTGGAGGAAAAATAAGAATGAGTGATTTAAGCACCTTTACCGGAACCAGCCACTATATTGCATCACCGGAGCTGATGCAGGCAGTGAATGTGGCAATGGAGCTGGAGAAACCATTATTGATCAAGGGAGAGCCGGGAACCGGTAAGACCATGCTGGCGGATGCCATCGGGGAGGCGACTGGAAAAAAGCTTTTTATCTGGAATATTAAATCCACGACCAAGGCCCAGGACGGATTATATGTCTATGATACCATCCAGCGTCTGTATGACAGCCAGTTTGGAGAGGAAGGTGTTAATGATATCGCACATTATATCAAGCTTGGCAAGCTGGGAGAGGCCTTTCAGTCAGAGGAGCAGGTCATACTCCTGATTGATGAGATTGATAAGGCGGACCTGGAATTTCCTAATGATCTGCTCTGGGAACTGGATAAAATGGAGTTCTATATCCATGAGACAAAGGAAACCATCCGTGCAAAGCAGCGTCCTGTGGTGATCATTACCTCCAATGCAGAAAAGGAGCTTCCGGATGCCTTTCTGCGCCGGTGTATTTTCCATTATATTGAGTTCCCGGACCGGGAGCAGATGACAGAGATCGTGAATGCGCATTTTGCACAACTGGACGAGCATTTATTAAAACAGGCCATGGATACCTTCTACTGGATCCGCAGTCTGAAGGATATCCGGAAGAAACCAAGTACCTCGGAACTGATCGACTGGATCCGGGCATTACAGCTGGGCGGAATGGATCCGGACAAGCTTCGGACCGAGATGCCGTTCCTTGGTGTACTGGTGAAGAAGGATGAAGACCTGGATGTGATCAAACAAAGGAGACTGGATTAGTGTTCTTGTCATTTTTTTATCTGCTCCGGAGCAAGGGCATTGACGTGTCGGTAACGGAGTGGCTGACTTTAATCGAAGCACTGGATAAAGGACTCTGTCATGGAAGCTTTACAGAGTTCTATTATCTTTGTCGTATGACTCTGGTAAACCGGGAATCGGATTTTGACAATTTCGATCTGGCCTTTGGTGAGTATTTTAAAGGATTGAAGGACGAGCATGATATCCCGCCGGAAATCATGAAGTGGCTGGATAAGGGGGATATGGATACCTCCCAGTTAAATAAGGATATCTACAGCTTTGACCAGCATCGGGATGCGAATACCGTGAAGCGGATGTTCCGGGAACGGGTTACGGAACAGAATTCAGAACATAACGGCGGGAATTACTGGATTGGAACCAGCGGTGGTTCTGCATTCGGGCATTCCGGACGGAATCCGGGCGGGATCCGGGTGGGTGGTACACCGGGAATGCATACCGCCTTTTCTGTCATGGGCGAACGAAGGTATCAGAGTTTCCGCAATGACCGGGCCTTAAGCATGCGACAGTTTCAGGTGGCATTCCGGCGATTGCGACAATATTCCGCCCGACTGGATGTGGCTAAAACAGAGCTGGATATTGATAAGACGATTGACAGTACCTGTAATCAGGGCGGTTATTTAAAACTGGAATTTGAAAAGCCGCGGAAGAATACAGTAAAGCTTTTGCTGTTATTTGACTGTGGCGGAACCATGTATCCCTTCATGGAGCTTTGCAATAATCTGTTTCAGTCCGTGCATAAGGCCAATCATTTCAAGGATGTTCAGACCTATTATTTTCACAACTGCATTTATCAGAAGGTCTATAAGACCCCGGAGTGCGAGATCGGTGACTGGGTAGACCTGGAGTATCTGTTCCGGCATTATGATAAGGATTATAAAGTGATCATTGTCGGAGATGCACAGATGGCACCGGAAGAACTGTTAGACATAAATGGAAACTACCGGGGGCCGAATGGCGGAATGAGCGGATATGAGTGGTGTCAGCTTTTAAACAGTAAATACAAAAAGGTGGTATGGCTAAATCCCCGGTATCACGGGAATCTGACCAGTCTTAGCTGGATGGAATCCGAGCACCGGCTGTCACAGTTGTTTCATATGTATCTTCTTTCCGTGGATGGCCTGAAAGAGGCGGTTTCCTACCTGATGGCGCCGAGATAGCAGAATCGGCTGGACACAAAATGATGATTATGAACAGGTACTGGAGGAACAGAAATAGGATTTGCGAAAAAGCATCATAGAAATGAATATAGTTCAATAAACTTTAACAAAGAATACAGGTTGGAATCAAATGAAACAAAAATGGGGACTGGTGCTCAGCGGTGGCGGAGCGAAAGGTGCTTATCAGATCGGAGTCTGGAAAGCAATGAAGGAATTACATATGGAGGAATGGATCGGAGGAATTTCCGGAGCTTCTGTGGGAGGTCTGAACGGAGCATTATTTGCCTGCGGGGATTACGAGCGGGCAGAGGAAGCCTGGAAGAAGGTAAATATGTGTTCTATCTTTGATCCGGACTGGACATTGATCGATGGAAAGGAGGGGGCATTTTCCAGAGAGGAGATGCTGACCCTGATCCGATCCTATCTGGATATGTCCAAGCTGACTGGAAGCGACCGCCCGGTATGCTGCAGCGTCTCAAGAGTATTGCCGGAGCATAAATTTGCCGGAGAATATAAGCGTATGGATGGAAAGACCAGGTATGCCATCGAACAGTTGCTGCTGGCAACCTCTGCTCTGCCAGTTATTTACGAGGCAGTGGATTATGAAGGGGTACTGTATCGGGATGGTGGCCTGACGGATAACTGTCCGATCAGGCCCTTGTATGATCTGGGTTTCCGGAAAATGATGATAATCGGATTAGACAAAGAGATGCGGCGTTTTGAAACGGACTATCCGGATGTGGAGTTTCTTTCAGTTTATCCCAGTCATCCCCTGGGCGATTTATGGGACGGTGTTCTGAATTTTCATCAGAAGTATATGGAATTTATCAGAAAGCTGGGGTATAAAGACGGACTTCGAATTTTCCGTGCCTATCCGGAGGGAACAGTGGATACAGTAAGAATGCAGCAGTTGGCGGAACTGGATTACCAGGAAATCATGGCAGACATGCGTCGCATGGATTTACAGATCGAGGTGGATGGACATATGGATACCATGAAAGGAATCCTGAACCGGTACGGGGTTGATCTGTAAATCGGAAATGCGCATTTAGATTTACGGGTATTTTCTGAAATGAAAGGAAGAACATGAGAGGAACAGGACATGAAGGAACAGGGACAGTTAGAGGCACAACGACAATTTGATATGATGGAACAATGCAGACAGTGGATATTAAAGCTGTGCGAACGGGCAGGCAGGCCGCTGACCTATCACATTTCAACGTTCGGCTGTCAGATGAATTTTAAGGATTCGGAAAAGCTGGCCGGTATCCTGGAGCAGCTGGGGTATAAAGAAACAGACTCGGAACAGGCGGATTTTGTGCTGCTAAATACCTGTACGGTCCGGGAAAATGCGAATCTGAAGGTCTATGGTCATCTTGGAATGTTAAAATCCTATAAAAAGAAAAATCCTCATATGATGATCGCTCTATGTGGTTGTATGATGCAGGAGGAACTGGTCGTTGCAAAGTTAAAGAAAAGCTACCGTTTTGTGGATATTATTTTTGGTACCCATAATGTCTATAAGCTGGCAGAGTTGATTCTGACCCGGCTGGAAACCGAGCAGATGGTGGTGGATCTGTGGGAGGATGCCCGGGAGATCGTAGAGGATCTGCCGGCAGTCCGAAAGTATTCATTTAAGGCCGGAGTCAATATTATGTTCGGCTGTAATAATTTCTGCAGCTATTGTATCGTACCGTATGTCCGGGGAAGGGAACGGAGCCGGGAGCCGGAGGATATCATCCGGGAGATTAATCAGCTGGTATCGGATGGGGTGGTTGAGGTCATGCTGCTGGGACAAAATGTGAATTCGTATGGGAAAACACTGGAGCAACCGGTTTCCTTTGCAGAATTACTGCAGAGAATCGAGCAGATCGAAGGTCTGCAGCGAATCCGCTTTATGACCTCCCATCCAAAGGATCTGTCAGAGGATCTGATCGAAGTGATGCGGAATTCAAAGAAGATCTGCCGGCACATGCATCTTCCGGTACAGTCCGGCAGTACCCGGCTTTTGGAACAGATGAACCGTCGCTATACAAAGGAGCAGTATCTGGAGCTGGTTGACAAGCTGAAAGCCGCAGTACCGGATATTTCTCTGACCACGGATATCATTGTCGGCTTTCCGGGGGAGACGGAAGAAGACTTCCAGGAAACCATAGATGTAGTGCGAAGGGTGGAATATGACAGCGCTTATACCTTTATCT
>ERZ777011.3411-NODE-3411-length-10179-cov-55.336132_pt1 | contig 10179 bp, 10 predicted proteins | sample MGYA00374964_ERZ777011 | MGnify/ENA primary metagenome ERZ777011 (study PRJEB29310, sample SAMD00008975) | mouse gut metagenome | study: EMG produced TPA metagenomics assembly of the Metagenome analysis of fecal microbiota from mouse which was promoted...
ACCGGTTCCATCACAGATGGCAACCGGTTGTCTTTTTATATGCCTATATCATCAGATTATTAACGTTTTAATTGGTCAATACACAAAATTATTGTACTTTTGTACCGATCTTGGGTCAATACTGTGACCTCCACTTCTTATATTAGTAAACGTAACTATAAATGGAACTTACAGCTTCGCAACTCGCAGCCCTTGTCAACGGACAGGTTGAAGGCGATGAGAATGTTAAGGTAAACACATTTGCGAAAATTGAGGAAGGACATCCCGGTGCGCTTTCTTTTCTCGCAAATCCAAAATATACCAATTTTATTTATACAACAGAGTCATCAATAGTCCTTGTCAGACGAGACTTTGTTGCTGAGCATCCGGTAAAAGCCACGCTTATACGTGTGGATGATCCGTATGCCACTGTGGCTCATCTTTTGGATATGGTATCGAAGATGAACCAAGTTGAAAAGCGTGGAATTGAGATGCCCTCATTCGTAGCCGAAGGTGTTAATGTGCCTGACGATGCGTATGTGGGCGCCTTTGCATACATAGGTAGTGGTGCCAAGATAGGTGCCGGTGCCAAGATATATCCGCAGGCATACGTTGGTGCAGGTTGCGAGATAGGTGATGGCACTATACTTTATCCGGGTGTGAAGGTCTACGACGGTTGCAAGATAGGTAAGCGATGCATCCTCCACTCCGGTGCTGTAATAGGTGCTGACGGATTCGGCTTCGCACCTGTTGACGGTCATTATGAAAAGATACCTCAGACCGGAAATGTAGTGATTGACGATGACGTGGAGATTGGAGCCAACACTACAATCGACCGTGCGATGATGGGGGCTACCCATATCGGTAAGGGCGTTAAACTTGATAATCTTATCCAGATAGCCCATAACTGCTCTGTAGGTGACAATACAGTTATGGCGGCTCAGGTAGGTATAGCCGGTTCTGCCAAAATAGGCGCTCAATGTATGATCGGCGGTCAGGTAGGCATCGTAGGACATATTTCAATAGCTGACGGTACTCATATAGGCGCACAGAGCGGGGTGAACAAAGCCACTAAGCCCGGCGATCGTATAATGGGTGCTCCCGCCGTTGAGATGGGTGAATATGCCCGCGGACTGGTGTATGTTAAAAAGCTTGGTTCGCTTTACGACAAAGTAAAGGAATTGGAAAAGAAAATAAAATAGTTTCTCAATATATGAATCAGATAACATTAAACGGAGAGTTTACTCTTGTCGGTAAAGGACTGCATACCGGGCTTGAAATTACCGCACGCTTCCTCCCGGCTCCTGAAAATCATGGTTATAAATTCAAACGTGTAGACCTCGAAGGTGAACCTATAATAGATGCTTTGGCTGAGAATGTGGTAGCCACTAACCGAGGCACAGTGATTGCTAAAGGTGATGTCAGAGTTTCTACAATAGAACATTCTCTCGCTGCCCTGTATGCGGCTGGAATTGATAACTGTCTTATCGAAGTAAATGCTCCAGAGATGCCTATACTCGACGGCAGTGCACGCTTGTATTGTCAGGAGATTCAGAGGGTAGGTACAGTAGAGCAGAATGCCGATAAGGATTTCTATTATATAAAGTCTAAGGTAGAGGTCCGTGACGACACTACAGGTTCGTCAATACTCGTACTCCCTGACGATGACTTCTCGGTGGATGTAAAAATCGATTTCGATTCAGTGGTGCTTAACAATCAGTTCGCATCACTTGAACACATGGAGGATTTTAAGGATAATATTGCGTCAAGCCGTACATTCGTGTTCGTGCGTGAAATCGAACCTCTTGTGAAGGGAAATCTGATAAAAGGTGGCGACCTTGACAACGCTATCGTGATATATGATGCTCCCATGGATCAGAGCGAACTTGACCGTCTTGCCGACCTTATGAATGTGCCTCATAAAAATGTGCATGAATTCGGTTATATCAATGACACACCCCTGACTTCCGAAAATGAGCCGGCTCGCCACAAGCTTCTTGATGTTCTCGGTGATCTTGCTCTGATAGGTCGTCCTTTGAAGGGTCGTATCATTGCTACTCGCCCCGGTCATTCCATTAATACAACTTTCGCTAAGAAGATTCGTCGTGAGATCAAACACCAAGAGGTGCAGGCTCCGATCTATAATCCTAACAAGGAACCGTTAATGGATAATAACCGTATACGTGAGCTGCTTCCTCACCGTTATCCATTCCTTCTTGTTGACAAAATCATAGAGAAAGGCACCAACTACATTGTCGGCGTGAAGAATATCACTGCAAACGAACCTTTCTTTGTGGGTCACTTCCCGCAGGAACCGGTTCTCCCCGGTGTGCTTCAGGTAGAGGCTATGGCTCAGACAGGCGGTCTGCTCGTGTTGAGCGGTCTTGACGAGCCTGAACGCTACTCTACTTACTTCATGAAGATAGATAATGTCAAATTCCGTCAGAAAGTGGTTCCCGGTGACACATTGCTTTTCCATGTGTCGTATATGACTGAACTTCGTCGCGGCTGTGCCATGATGAAGGGATATGCTTTCGTTGGCGAGAAAATTGTGACTGAATGTGAGTTTATGGCTCAAATAATTAAGAATAAATAAATCAGAATATAAATGAAACAACCTTTAGCATACGTTCATCCCGCAGCCAAGATACATCCGAGCGTGGTTATTGATCCGTTCGTCACCATCGACCAGAATGTGGAGATTGGCGAGGGAACCCGAATCGGTTCCAACGTTACTATTATGGAAGGCGCCCGCATCGGGAAAAATTGTACAATCTATCCCGGAGCTGTCATCTCAGGACCTCCTCAGGACCTCAAATTCAAAGGTGAGGATACCGTTGCCATAATCGGTGACAATACTGTGATACGCGAATGCGTGACGATACACCGAGGCACTGCCTCCAAAGGTAAGACTGTGGTAGGAAATAACTGCCTTATCATGGCTTACTGCCACGTAGCTCATGACTGCGTTGTAGGTAATAATGTCATCATGTCAAACGCCGTTCAGATAGCTGGCGAGGTAGTCATTGACGACTTTGCAGTGATTGGCGGTGGCGCTCTTATCCATCAGTTCTGCCATATCGGTCCGCATGTAATGCTTCAGGGTGGCGCGCTTGTAAACAAGGATATTCCACCTTACGTGAAGGCAGGTCGCGAGCCCATCGCATACGCCGGTATCAATTCCATCGGTCTGCGTCGCCGCGGATTCTCCAATGAGACTATCCGTGATATTCAGGAGACTTACCGTTACCTTTACTTGTCCGGGCTTAATAACTCTGACGCTATCGAGCGTATCGAAGCGGAATTGCCTGCAACTAAAGAGCGTGATGAGATCATCCTCTTTGTCCGCAACTCTAAGCGTGGCATCATAAGGGGTTACGTATAAGTATCCTCTTCCTCTGGAATATAAATTCCGTTAATCTCCTCGGCTGAGGAGATTGCCATTCATTACACGTTATCTACTATAAAACAATTGAAATATGAGAAGGTCTCTCCCCCTCCTCCTGTTACTGCTATCAGGCATCTTTGCACCTTTCAACTCAGGCGCAAAGGTGCCTTTTAATGGTAAATCGGGGGTGGTTTTGCGGAATTCGTTATGTGAGAATTATCGTCCGCAGCATATTGTCAGTCCGGAGCGGATATCAATGAATATCTATGATCCGTTTGACGGTGTAACAGTAATTGTCAGCTCCGGTGTCCTGCCTGAGGGGTATAGTTGGGGCACTTTGGTGCCTTCCGATTGGTGGAAATATTCCCCGGACAAAGATGCCGTCGAGGCAGATCTGTTTAACAGATTCCCTCTGAATAAAAATGTGGTGGAATATAGAAAAGACCTGACACCGGGCATGGTTACCGAGCCGGTATATTCAAATAAGTATTGGAAAGCCGGAAAGGGTGTGATTTTCGGTACTCTGACAGAGCTGTACTCGCCTCCTGAAGAGTTTAAGGGTGAGCTTGCGAGAACCTATTTTTATATGGCAATCATGTATCCATCCTCGATATGGACACCGAGGGGATTCATGATGATGGATACAAATACATATCCCGTATTCAACAGCTATGCCAAAGCCATGTTAATGGAATGGCATAAGTCATATCCTGTGAATGATAATGAGCGGATAAAAAACAATATAGTGGAGGGCTTGCAGGGTAACCGTAATCCGTTTATTGATTTTCCCGATTTGCCGGAATACTTATGGGGTGACTATGCAGGGGATTCATATATTGTTCCCGGAGAACCTATGCCATTGCGTGGAGTGTATACTCTCGATGACGAAAGGATTGATCTTATATCCCCACACGTGCCCTCAGATGCAATCTGGACTATAGACGGGCTGCCGGCACAATCTTCTACCTATACCCCGGTAGAATTAGGTGTCGGAAAGCATAATCTTAAATACCGTTCGCCATCGACCGGTGAAAGCGGGTATCTGATGATAACTATTAATCATAAATAATAAGTCACGGATATGAGGAGCAAATTTGTAATAAACGGTTTATTCAGTATCCGCATGGTTAAAATAATGTCTGTCGCTATCCTTTTATTTGCAGGGATTGCGATTACAGGTTGTGAAAAATCCAATGAAAATCATCGTGGGGAGGTTCCCACTGATCCTGACAATGGCGGCAGAGATGAGCCGGTAACACCGCCGGCTGATCCCGATTCGATAGAGCGTCCCGGGATTGGCGACAAAGGGGATGATTACTCAAAAGAATTGGCTGATGCCACTTGGCGATATGTGGGTGGAGATGTGGAGTTAAGGTATTCCACTGGTGGCATTTTGTTCTCAATCAAGAATCATAAATCAACTAAGACCATAAAGATAACTGACATAGACGGCACAAACAGGCTGTCGTGTGAGATGGGCGCCATTAAGAGCGATTCAGTCCTTACCGAATCGTCGCTAAATGTCAATGGTGAAAAAATAGAATTGTCCAGAATAAAATTCAAGAACGCATCCGGCGATACGGAATGGTATCATATAATGACTGCCGATGGTGGCAATCATGTGTTGGTTGTTCCGGTTGGCGATTGATAGGGAATAAAGTCTCAGTGACTATAGCGATAGCACTGCATTGACTTATTTTTCCATCATTCGGGCAATGGTGCGTTTGTCCTCACGTTCCTTAATGGATTGACGTTTGTCATACTCCTTCTTGCCTCGTGCGATTCCTATGACAAGCTTTGCAAGCCCACGATCATTAATAAACAGACGCAACGGCACGATGGTGTAGCCGGCTTCCTTACCGCTTTTTTCAATCTTTGCTATCTCCTTGCGGTTGAGCAACAACTTGCGGTCGCGGCGAGTGGAATGGTTGTTATAAGTGCCGTAGAAATATTCAGCTATATACATGTTTTTAACCCATACTTCACCGTTGTCAACATAGCAGAATGTATCGGCTAATGATGCTTTGCCTTGACGCAGAGCTTTAATTTCGGTGCCTGTTAGCACTAACCCCGCTGTAAATGTGTCTGATATGGCGTAGTCGTATGTGGCTCGCTTGTTTTTTATGTTTATTTCTTTCGGATTCATGTGTTATTTTACAATATTAGTGAGAAAAGAAAGTAAAAAAAGTATAGTGGCAGCAATACGCCCAATATCGCTATTATCATAAAGATACCGATCTTTTCCTCCTTTATGTCCATATATTTTGTAGCTTTCCATTGGATTAACGCCACATAAAAAGGCAGGAAGAAAAGCATCATGGAGGTTACCGGAAGGCAATTGACTATAAGCGATATAAGTGCGAGCAGACCGAGTGTGTATAGCGTGAATGTCTGGCATTTACGCTCATTATATCTGCCGTTTAGAGTGGATTCCACAAAAATTGAAAGTATGAATGTCCCGAAAAAGTAGGCTATGAAGTATACCAAAAACGTGACAAACATTCTCAGGAATAGCACTATGAAAGGGATATATTGATGATATATACCTTGAATGAACACACTCGCCGCAGTTACGGCAATCAGCGGATAGTATCCCGACTTGGCTATTTTGCGAGGATTCTCATTGGCACTATCAATGTCTTCCCACCCATTGCCGGGGGAAAGTATCAGTTGAAACATGTTCATGAGATATTCCTTCATACGCTAAAAATTTCGCAGCTACAAAATTACAATAAATTTGCCATCTATCCGTCAGTTGGCGCATGTAATTTTTATCCTAACCTGCAAATTGGAGATTTGCGATGGTTGAAATTAGCGGAAAGTACCGGGGCGAACGGCGAGAAGAGAGTGCGTGCTCCTTCGGGACATGATTTCACGCAGGCGCAACATTTTATACATTTTGAGGGATCAACCGTAAGACAGTCATCGCTTATGGCAGCCGTGGGGCATACTTCTATGCATGTGCCACATCTGTTGCAGAGTTGGGTGTCTACAGTAGGCAGATATTGTTTGGGGGCTTCCTGTTGTTGGCGCATATACTCCTGCACGAAGTTACGGAAGTTTGCCAATGACTCGGCAGGGGACGGTTCGTCAGTGATAGTTATGGTGTTGACAGGATTCAGGCTATTGTCGAGGAAGCGTTTGGCAATAGCCATACCGAAATTTTCAGCGATGGCAATATCCTCCTTGTCGGGTCTCCCCACGGCAATCGGGTTTTCAGCTGACGAGTAAGTGTGTTCACCTACAAACGCAGCAGCTCCGACCGGGACAAAGCCAAGAGAACTTACGAACTCCGACATATCGTTAAGGGCGTTTTCAAATGCACGATTGCCATAGACAGCCACAATGATGCATGGTGTTCTGTCAGCTTTCAGGTGCTTCATACGTTCCTTGGCGATAGGCGCCATTTTGCCGCCATAGACCGGTGCCGAGATAATAGCAATCCCATTGGCGTCAAGTGGTGAGTCACCGTTTGCGGGAGCGTATGTTACATCAGTCTCTGTCACACTCCAGCCGTTAACTGACTGCATACCACTTATAATACCATTAGCGACCTTGGTAGAAGTCCTTGTAGGGGAGAATGTTATATTGTATAGTTCCATGATTTTAGCAAATGAAATATGATAGTAACACAAATATAGGAAAATCCGCACTATTATCGTCACATACCCACTAATTTTCTTGAAGACATAGTGCGAGTTTTGATCTATAATATCTTCATAATATTGGCAGGAGCTCTACCAGCTAAGTACTCTTCCTTCATCCATTCCATGTATGGGGCGACGTGTTCATAGAAATGGTAATAGCCTTGACACAGATAGTTGAGTCCGGGATTTCCATAGCAATCGTTGATGAACCTGTTTTTGGGACACTCACCGTGACAGGCAAATAAAAAGCTACATTCTTTGCACTGCCGAGGCAGCCGATTGCTTTTCCATTTGGCAAAATCCTGTTGCTTATTCCCATAGAACATGGAGATAAGAGAGTCATTATGTACATTGCCTAACCTGTATTCCGGAAAAACGAAGTGATCGCATGAATAGATATCCCCGTTCCTTTCCACAACACCAACATTCGCACACTCTTTTCCAAAGGCACAGATGCCCGGCGCTTCTCCTACCCAATTGGCAAGTATGCTGTCAAATATCTCTACAAAGTATTTGCCAACATCATTGCGTACCCATTCGTCAAAGATGGCACAAAGAAAGTCTCCCCACTCTTGGGCACCAATACTTTCTTCCGTAAGTCCCGTGAGATCCTCATTTTCACCTTTTAAACTTTTAAGGTTTTCACCATCTTTTCTTTCAACTATAGGGGCAAACTGTATGTAGGTGCAGCCTATATCCTTGAAAAAATGATAAAACTCCAATGGATGTTTGACATTATATGCATTGACCACTGCCATGCCGTTCCATTCAACATTGTGTTTTTTGAGCAGTTCGATTCCATGCATCACCTTCTTCCATGAAGGCCCTCCCTGTTTAGTTAGGCGGTAATGGTCATGCATTTCTTCTGTGCCGTCAATGGAGACACCCACAAGAAAATGGTTTTTCTTCAGAAATTCACACCATTCGTCTGTGAGTAGTGTACCATTGGTCTGCAATATATTGTCTATTTGTCTTCCTCGTGCATATTTACGTTGATATTCAAGTGCTTTCTCATAATATGAAATGGGTAGAAGGAGTGGTTCGCCCCCATGCCATGTGAAAAGCACCTGTGGAACAGTTTGAATTTCGATATATTCTTTGGTGAATTGTTCCAATAGCCTTCCATCCATGAAATTAGTCATTCCATGGATTAAATTGTTTTTCGTGTGCTCGGGTGAGCTTATATTTTCTTTGTTATAATATTTTTCTTTTTCCAAGTAGTAGCAATACTTGCAAGCAAGGTTGCATTTTGCCCCGACAGGCTTTAGCATTACATACAAAGCTCTGGAGAAAGGTGCGATAATGTCATTTAAATTATTCACTCTTCATTTTAGCTTAATCCAAATTCCTATTTCAAGTCATCATCAGGCAGAGGCCAGTTGGGCGATGGTTTGCGTGCCGCTCTCATTGCCTTGTCAAATTCCTCAACCATCTCCGGATATTTTTCAGCGAGATTATTGCTTTCGGTTGGGTCTTCTCTCAAATTATAAAGTTCGAGAGGAGCGTTTTTCTTAATTGTAACACATTTCCAGTCACCCTTTCGAGCTGCACGTTGTTTGCCTGGGAATTCCCAATAAAGCAGTCGGTCGTCGGTATTCACAGGTTTGCCATCTTCGTATGATTCCTTGCCATAGAAGAGAGGAAGAATGTTGATCCCATTGTAACCTTGCGGTAATGTGTTTTCCGAATCGGTGAGGGCAGCGAATGTTGGCATTACATCGGGGAAATAGATTATGTTGTCAAGAGTCTGCACCGGTACTTTGTTGGGTTGGTTCACAATGAAGGGTACACGGATGCCACCCTCATATAATTGAGCCTTACGACCACGAAAACCGGCGTTGCAATTAAATAGTTTCAGCGGGGCTTGTATTGCGGCACCATTATCGGAGGCAAATATGATGAGAGTGTTATCGCGCAACTTTAGCTTGTCGAGTGCTTTCAATAACCGTCCAATGGCAGCATCCATGTGGGTGACGAGCGAAGCATATCGCTTGTCGTTCATGTCCCATGATTCATCATCATACCAAGACGTGTTGTCAATGATATATGGTTCATGTGGCGCATCGTATGCAAGATAGAGGAAGAACGGGTTATTTTTGTTCCGTTTTATAAAGTCAATGGCATCGTCGGTAGAGATGTCGGTGTTATGCTTTACGTGCTTATCGTGTTCGTTTTCCTTTATATGGATGAGTTTGTCGTTATCGAAACGGTTGTAAGGGTAGTAGTAAGGTGAATTGGATTCAACGGTGCTTATAAGCCACCCGTGGAACTCGTCGAAGCCACGATAGATGGGAGATGCCTTTGGGTCGTATCCGTCAAGATGCCATTTATTTACAAGACAAGTTTTGTATCCTGCGGCTTTCAATACAGTAGCGATAGTGGTGTCGGTAGGAAGTATGTTGGCTCGGCGTACGATGGATGTGTCCCCTTTGGTGTTAATCTTGTAGCCGGTAAGCCCGCCCGCTGTACACATATTGTCACGGATTGTCGTATTGCCGGTGTTCTTCCCCGTGATTAGTGAACAACGGGAAGGGGAACTGATGCCGGACCCTGCGTAGCATTGTGTGAATCGAGTCCCAGTCTCGGCAAGTTTGTCAATATTGGGTGTCTTGATATATTGACTACCATAGCATGAAATATCTCCGAACCCAAGATCGTCGGCAAGTATGAAGATGATGTTGGGACGGTCAGGGGTAGCCTGCTTTTTGGAAGCAGAAGCCGGAGTCGCAGCATTGACTATCTGACTTGGTATTGTGGCAGCAAGCAAACCGCAGTAGTAAAATAAGTTCTTTTTCATGGTCCTACATAATGCGTTATGATTCACAAAGCGGATAATAGATATAGTTTAATGTGAGAGATGGAGAATAAGACTTCGTAATTTGCAGATCTAAATCTATAATTGCGAAAGATCAAAGGTAAAACTTAGAAGCCTGAACAAAGATATAAAAATAATATCAGATTTTGAGCGTTTTTTCTTAAATCAGTTCAATAAACGAATAGGATCGGTTGGGAACTTTTTCATAAAAATGTTAAATCGGTTATTCGGATACTTAAAATGTCCGTAAAATATGTTGTTAAATATATATGGCTTCTAATGAACTGATTTAACATTTTTTTAGTAGATGACAAAAATTGAATTTTGTCGGTTATATTGTTGATTTTTAA
>ERZ777011.3412-NODE-3412-length-10176-cov-2.377729_pt1 | contig 10176 bp, 7 predicted proteins | sample MGYA00374964_ERZ777011 | MGnify/ENA primary metagenome ERZ777011 (study PRJEB29310, sample SAMD00008975) | mouse gut metagenome | study: EMG produced TPA metagenomics assembly of the Metagenome analysis of fecal microbiota from mouse which was promoted...
AACCCCGGCGATAAGGTGCACAGACTGGAAACGATCACCAAGATCGTATCCGGTATGGATGAGGAAACTTTGGACACGGTAGCCAGAGTATATGAACTTGTCGTGGATGCAGGCGTATACCGTGCCGAGTCCATTAAGGTGGCGGAAGCGGCCAAAGTCATTGAAAACAGTCAGAGAGATATCAATATTGCGTTTATGAATGAACTTTCTATCATTTTCCATAAAATGGATATCGATACGAAGTCTGTCCTTGAAGCAGCAGGCACAAAATGGAATTTCCTGAAATTTATGCCGGGGCTTGTCGGCGGACACTGTATCGGCGTCGATCCCTATTATCTGACTTATAAATCGGATGAATTAGGATATCATTCCCGGATCATTCTGGCGGGAAGACGGATCAATGACGAAATGGGAAAATATGTGGCGGAATGCCTTGTAAAGAATCTGATCAAAACGGACGTCCCGGTCAAAAAGGCCAAAGTGGCGATCCTTGGATTTACCTTTAAGGAAAACTGCCCCGACACAAGAAATACCAAAGTGATCGATATTTATAACGAACTGGGAGAATACGGGATCAGTCCGCTTGTAGTGGATCCGTCTGCGGATGCGGCCGAAGCGGAACATCTTTACGGCATTACTTTCGGCAGACTGGAAGATGTAAAAGATATGGATGCCGTAGTCATTGCGGTTTCCCACAATGAATTCCTGAAATTAACCAAAGACGATATTTCCGGTTTCTATCATCCGAAACATAAAAAGAAGGTGCTTATGGATCTGAAGGGGATGTTGGACCGGAAAACGTATCTGACAGACGATTATTTATACTGGAGATTATAATAAGTGAACGCGATCATCAACAATGAACGTAAAAGATCTTTCGTTATTTTCATGATCTTACTGCTTTTTTTCCTGGGAATGTTTGCAGTTTACGGATTGGGCGTTTATAATGATTCCGAGCAGTATATCACCATGCATATCCACAGAGAGCCGCTCTATCCGCTCTTTCTGCTCCTGTGCAGGAAAATAGCCGGAGAGAGCGCAGGATTGGTATTTTCGGCGCTTATACAGAATATACTGACCGTGTTCGGTATTTTTTATCTGGTGAGGTATCTGCAGAAGAACTTTTCCCTGACCATATGGGGAGAACTGATTCTTCTTATCCTGGAGCTGCTGCCGCATCTGGTGACCAAATATGTTTCGGCGCTCGGCATCTTTTTGGAAAATTCCATTATGAGTGAGGCGCTCTGCATACCGCTTTTTCAGTTTTTCTTATTGTTTACGCTGCGGATGCTTTTTGAAAAGAAAAAATCGGATGCGGTCTGTAGTCTGGCATTTGCCTTTCTTTTGTCCATGACAAGAGGGCAGATGATGACGACGATCCTGATCTGGATGATTGCGGCAGGCGTCGTTCTGGTCATGCAAAAACAATATAGGAAACTTGCCGTACCGCTTCTTATCGTGGTTTGTGTATTCGGGGCAAGAAGTCTGTCGGTACACGTGTATAATTACTTTGTGACAGGTTATTTTATGGGCAATACGTACGGGAAAGTCAATACGCTTACGAATGTGATTTATGCCTGTGATAAAGAAGATGGAGAAGTATTTGAAGAGGACAGTGAGGAAAGAGCGTTTTTTGAACTGTTTTATGAGGAGGCGGATGCGCTTACGGCAAGTTACCGGTATGCGGGCGGTACGGTAACGGAGAAGGCCGCGCAATTGGAAGCGCATTTTTCCCGATATTATTTCGGGTTGGATACGGATTACTATACACAGAGCAGTTTATCCGATGCCATGGCGGGAAAAATGTTAAGAAAGCTGCTTCCGGAGTGTTTCGGGCAGTGGCTGTATGATTATCTGCTGTTATGCCGCAACGGCTTTATCAGAAGTATCGCCATCGTGCATAAATGGATTAATCCGGCTGCTTATCTGCTTTATTTTGCAGCGGCGGCATTATCCGTTATCGTATGCAGGAAAAACAGAAAAAGCAGGGCGGTTTATGTGATGGGACTGGCGCTTTTGTTCATTATAGCCAATGTGTGCGCTACTTCGCTTACGATCATGTGTCTGTCAAGATATATGATATATGGATTTTCGCTGTTTTATATGGCGCTTTTCCTTCTGATCGTCGAGTGGCGGCGTAATACGGCCGGACATGCGAAGGAGGCCGGCGGATACTTGGATAAAAAGAAGATGAGAGAAAGGGATGGTAATTGAAATGGGATATCAGGATGTTACGTTTGACAAAGACAGCGTATTTCTCGTAGGCGGCGGAGCCGGTTTTATCGGTTCCAATCTGTGCGAGGCGCTTGTTCATATGGGATATACCGTACGCTGCCTGGATGATCTTTCCACCGGAAAATATGAGAATATCGAGCCGTTTACAAAGCTTCCCAACTTTACCTTTATAAAGGGCGATATCAGGGATCTTGATACGTGCTTAAAGGCGACGGAGGGCGTAGCTTATGTGATGAATCAGGCGGCCTGGGGAAGCGTGCCGAGAAGTATCGAGATGCCGCTTTTATATGAAGAGATCAATATCAGAGGCACGTTGAATATGATGGAGGCTTCCAGACAAAACGGCGTGAAGAAATTCGTCTATGCGTCGAGTTCTTCCGTATATGGGGATCATCCGGTACTGCCGAAGAAAGAGGGGCAGGAAGGGAAAGTACTGTCACCGTATGCTCTGACGAAGAAAGTGGATGAAGAATACGGCAGACTTTATAAGGAATTATATGGACTCGATACGTACGGACTTAGATATTTCAATGTTTTCGGACGCCGTCAGGATCCGAACGGAATGTATGCCGCAGTGATCCCGAAATTTATCAGACAGCTTCTGCATGACGAAGTGCCTACGATCAACGGCGACGGCAGACAGTCCAGAGACTTTACGTATATTGATAATGTCATTGAGGCCAATCTGAAAGCCTGCCATGCGTCCAGTGAGGCGGCAGGCGAGGCGTTTAATATCGGTGCGGGCGGCAGAGAGTTCCTGATCGATATATATTATGATCTGTGCGAGGCGCTCGGTAAGAAAGTGGAACCGAATTTCGGACCGGCCAGACGGGGCGACGTCAGGGATTCCAATGCCGATATTACGAAAGCAAGAGAACTGCTTGGCTACGATCCGCAATATGATTTCAAACAGGGCATTGACCTGGCAATTGAATGGTATAAAGAAAATCTTTAAAGAACCTTTGAGCAATGTCGTAGAGACTGAAAGGTACGGTTAAGAATCTATGGAGTTGAAAATCGGCAGTTATCTGCTGCAGTTTGGCAAAGAGTATCCTATCGATGGCACGATGCCCAGGATCTATAATGCGCAGGGAAAGCTTCTGGAAACCTATTTTATCCGCAACAGGCACAGCCGTCACGCGCCCTATGGGCACGAAGGAAAATATTTTTTCTGGGACAGATACAATTACGGCCTGCCTACGCACTTCTACGGTTCCGATGCAATGCTGCATACACTTGGGACACCGGTCACGAAGTACGGTATGCTGACGGAATCCAAGGTGATTGTACCGCAGGAGTACGAGCTCTTTCATAAACATAAGGGCCTGGAAAAAGAATTTAAATATATCTTCACATATGATGACGGATTGTTGAACGAACTGGATAATGCAAGATTTTACCCGATCGCGGCCGGCATCTGGAACCGGGAGATGAAGGAAGAGCTTTATCAGGTAAAAGAGCAGGATATTTCCATTCTAAGCTCCGATAAGGTGATGTGTCCCCTGCACAGGTTCCGGCTGGAACTGGCGAGAAAATGTAAGAGGGAACATCTGGCGGCTGCATTTGGCAAGTTTGATGGCGGAAGTTATGTGCGGAGCGTGGACGAGTGTCTGGATGCGTTTCGCTTTTCCATCGTGATCGAAAACGATATATCCGATTATTATTTTTCCGAACGGCTGACGAGCTGCTTTGCGGCGCAGACGATCCCGGTTTATTTGGGCGCGCGGAAGATCGCCGACTTTTTTAATCCGGATGGCATCATCTTTTTGCAGGATACCGATCTTGCGCATGCGGCGAAGACACTGGAGCAGTGTACGAAAGAGACGTACGGGGAGCGGCTTTCTGCGGTTTTGGATAATTATAAAAGAGTGCAGGAATACAGCAATATGCAGGATTATCTGTATGAACATTATTTGCAGGAGGGCACGAAGAAAGCATGAAATATAAGGTCGTCGTATTCGGTGTAAAAGATACGTCCGAAAACATTGTAGAGTTTATTCAAAATACTATCTGTCCGGTGGATCTGGTCATTACGATCAGTCCGGAGGTCACGAAGAAGAATCAGGTATCCGGTTATAAAGGACTGTCTGTTTTGACGGAAAAATACGGGATCCCGGTGCAGGAAGCGGACAGCTATTTCCTGACGGACGATAAGACGCAGAAATTTTTGCAGGAGAATGAGTTTGATATCGGAATATCCATGGGATGGCAGAGACTGATCCCGGCGTCGGTGTTAGAGCGCTTCCGGTACGGCATATACGGTTTTCACGGAAACTGCGGCTACCTGCCTTTCGGAAGGGGACGTTCTCCGCTTAACTGGTCGATCATCCTCGGGGATACGAGATTTAACCTGAACCTGTTCCGTTATGATGAAAAAGCGGACAGTCCGAATATCTTCGCTACGGAGATGTTTTCCATTACGCCGCACGACGATATCAGAACGGCGCAGTATAAAAATATGATATGCTCCAAAAACCTGATCCGTAAGCTGTTAAAGGCTTATGAAGAAGAAAATATTACGATCCGTACCGAATCGAAGGATTTTGATTCGTGGTATAATAAACGGACCGCCGTTGACGGGAAGATCGATTTCCATGACAGGACAAGAACGATCCATAACCTGATCCGCGGCGTGGCCGCGCCGTTTCCGGGCGCCTTTGCCTTCCTTGGGGAGAAAAAGGTGACGATCTGGGAAGCGCAGCCCTTTGACGAGATGATCGATTTTTCCGCCTATGCACCCGGTGAGGTAGTGGATGTGTTTGATGACAGACCGATCGTACGGACGGTGGACGGTTCACTTTTGATCGTCCGCTATGAATGTGAGGGGAAGTTGCAGACAGGCGATATTCTCGCCTGATGACAGAGGGGAAATCATGGACAGACCGATACGTATTTTGCACGTGCTTGGCGGAACGGGAGCAGGCGGCGCGGAAAGCCGCATTATGGATCTGTACCGCGAGATGGATAGGACACAGATCCAGTTTGACTTTCTCGTGCACAGCAGCGCCGTAAAGCGGGCCGGAGACGACCCCGCGAAGAGAGAGGCGCAGTTTTTCGACGAGGAGATCGAAAGGCTGGGAGGGCATATTTATGTACTCCCCAAATTCAAAGTCTATAATTATTTTGCGTACCGCAGGGCCGTTAAGGCTTTTTTTGCCGGACACCATGAATTTCAGGTCGTGCAGGGCCATATGACCAGTACTGCCTCCATTTATCTGCCGCCTGCCAAAAAGGCGGGGATTCCCGTTACGGTCGCACATTCGAGAAATGCGGGCGTTGAGGGCGGACTGAAGGGGATAGCGACCAGGGTTTTACGGAGAAACCTTTATCGGATCGCCGATCACTGTTTTGCCTGTTCCAGGCTGGCGGGTATCGATGTATTCGGCAGAGCGTGGGTGGAAGCAGGGCATGTGAAGATCATCCACAATGCGATCGATGCGGGGAAGTTTACGTACCGGCCGGAAAAAAGAGCGGCCATGCGTGAGCAGCTGGGGATAGCGGACAAATTTGTCGTTGGCCATGTGGGACGTTTTAATACGCAGAAAAATCATCCGTATCTGATCGATATTTTCGCAGAGCTTGTACGCATGGAAAAAGACGCCGTTTTAATCCTTTTAGGCGACGGGCCGGACAGAAAGCGGATGGAAGATAAATGCGCGGCGCTCGGTATTCGGGATAAAGTACTTTTTGCGGGTAACCAGAGACAGCCGGAGGACTATTATCAGGCATTCGATATTTTTCTGCTCCCGTCTTTTCATGAAGGACTGCCGGGCGTTCTGGTAGAAGCGCAGGCGGCGGGACTGCCCTGTCTGGTATCCGATACGGTGACGGAAGAGGCACGGGCGACTGATCTTGTGAAGTATTTGAGCATTGAACAGCCGGCGCGGGTCTGGGCGGAAGAGATCATGGCACGTCGATGCTATGAGAGACGGAATACTTATGAGGAGCTTGCCGGCAGCGGGTTTGACGTGAAAATACAAGTGGAAGGTTACCGGGAATTCTATTTATACGGAGACGATTCAAAGTTATGAAAAAAATATTACTGATCGTGCCCTCTTTGCATCAGGGCGGTTTAGAGAAAGTATGCGTGACGACGGCCAGGCTGCTGCAGCCGTATTTTGAGGTGCGCATTGCGATATTTGATTCGAAGGATATCGCCTACGATATCAAGGGCATTCCCGTTTCGGACCTGCGGCTGGCAAGCAGGCCGGGAAAGTTTGCCAAGATATGCAATGTATTAAAACTATGGCAGCTGAAAAGAAAGCTGCGGCCGGATATTGCCTACAGCTTCGGGCCGACGGCCAACCTTGCGAACATAGCGTCCTTTGGTAAGGCAGAGAAGTGGCTTGGCATCAGAAGCTATATGGATATGGGGAACCCCGGAAGGATCCGTCTGTTTTGCAAAAAGGCGGATAGGGTGATCTGCTGTTCGGATGAAATTTACCGGGAAGTACGGGAGAAATATCACTGCGGCAAGGCGGTCGCACTGAATAATCCATTTGACATCAGGCAGGCAGAGATGCTTTCCGTACAGGAAGAGCCGGAACTTCCCTGGACGGATGGACGCATGATCATTTCCATGGGAAGGGAAGACGATGTAAAAGGTTTCTGGCATCTGCTCAAAAGTTTTGCATTAGTCCATAAAAAACTGCCCGACACCAGACTGATGATCATCGGCAAAGGGGAATTTATACCCTACAGGGAACTTGCGAATGCGCTTGGCATCGATGACGCGGTGTATTTTGCGGGACTGAAGAGAAATCCGTATCCGTATCTGAAAAAGGGCAGTCTCTATGTGCTGACATCCTATAACGAGGGATTTCCGAATGCTCTGGTGGAAGCGATGGCGCTTGGCGTGCCGGTGATCGCAACCGACTGTCTGACAGGGCCGAGGGAAATTCTCGAAGATAAATACGGCATCCTGATACCGAATATGGATCCGAAGCCGGATTTTTGCGCGGAAAATATTACGGATGAAGAAGAAAATCTTGCCGTGCAGATGACGGCGCTTTTGGAAAATGAAGAAAAAATGGCATATTACCGGGAAATGGCCAAAAAACGTGCCGGAGACTATACGGCGCAAGGCTATATCGACAAGATAAAGAAACTGGCGAATATCGAGTGATCGGACAAAGGAGAATCGTTTATGTTAGTGAAGAGGAATACGGAAGAAAAGAGCAGGCTGGAAATGCCATCCAGATGGCAGTTTTTGATACTGCTTCCGTTTGCGCTTTTGTATTCTCTTTTTATTGTTTTGGGAGACTGGGAAAAGGCGGAGGCAGGGAGCGGCTTACAGAATGGGGGACGTATCCTGTTATGGATGTTTCTTAGTTATGCAGCGCTTCTTTTTTTATGCTTTATCATATCGCAGAAAGAAGCCATTCTGGGGAGGATCCCCCTCTTGCCGCGGATACCGGCCTGCAGGGTGAGAACGGGAAAATGGTATGTTTATCTTATCTTTTTTTTGCTGTGCCTGGCCGGCTGTCTGCCGTATTTTCTGATGTATTATCCGACGTGGCTCAGTAATGATGCGGTCTGGCAGATAGAACAGGCGTTGGGATGGGCGCCTGCGTCCAATCATCATCCGTGGTTTCATACGATGATCATAAAGTTCTTTTTTATGGCAGGATACCGCATCTTCGGCACTTATACGGAAGCGATGGCTTTTTACACGTTCTGGCAGATCATTATCATGTCATCAGTCTATGCGTTTTTCCTCTATCAATTGTATAAAAGCGGAACAAGGCTCCTATGGCTTGTAGCAGCCGCGGCGTTTTATGCCTTTTTGCCGATTAACGGTCTGATGTCGATCTGCATGACAAAGGATGAATTTTTTACGGCGGCGCTTCTTGTGTTTGCATGGCAGGGGGCAAAACTGGCCGGAAAGAAAGAGGACGTTTCGGGTTCGGATATCCGATACGGTAAAGAGGGAAGGCGCGTTTTCCGGGACAAAGTATGCCGTCTGGCCGGATACTTTGTGTCGGGACTTCTTGTCTGCCTCTTACGGAGCAACGGCGTTTATGTCTTTCTGGGAACAGTTTTTTTCCTGTTGTTATCGAAGTGGATGCAGGGGACGGCTGCAAAGAAAGAGCATAGTTTAAGGGCAGCAGGCAGGAGAGAGTTTCTGGCGGTGTTTACGTGTACTGCAGCCGTGCTGTTATGCTATGGCGTTTATCATGGTCCGATCCTAAAGGCGATGGACGTGGAACCGCCGGATACGATTGAGGCGCTGACAATGCCGACACAGCATATTCTATGTGCTTATGTAAAAGGCGGGGAACTGACGCAGGAAGAGGCTGCCATGATCGGTCAGGTCGTGCCCGCAGACCAGGCAGCGTCCTATTATAATCCTTATTTGTTTGATATCTTCAAAGCGTTTGTCCGGGAGGCCGGGAACCAGGAAATTATCGCAGAGCAGAAATGGGACTATTTCAAACTCTGGCTGCAGGTGGGACTTCGAAATCCTCTGCGGTATCTGGAGGCGGAGGTCAAACAGACCGCGGGATACTGGGCGCTTGATACGGCAGATTACCAGTATGTTGTCGGGGAATATTACATGGTGGATAATCCGTTTGCAGTGACGACACAAAGAAAGCTGTTTACCTATCAGGCGGAGGTCGGCATGTATCAGTTTCTGATGCGTTTTCAGGATCTTTATAACAAAGTATGGAGTCTGGGACTGAACACATGGATCTTCTTTTTCTGCTTTGCCTGTGCGGCATATAGAAAGAAAAACGTGATGATATTCGTGCCTTTTGTGATGCTGCTTGTCACGTTGCTGCTGGCCGTACCGGTATATAACGTGCTGCGCTATGTCTATGCGCTGTTCATGGCCCTGCCGCTTTTGCCTGGCTATAGTTTCCGAACGGATACGGTAAGAAATGACGAAACCGGAACAGGAGGGTATGCAGGGTGAAAAAATGGTTAAAGGCGGCTCTTTTTGTCCTGCCGCTTCTTGTCATGGTCGCGGCAGTCAACTGGTATGTGGACTCCTATGCGTATCTGCGTGTTACTTATGATGAGATCGCAGGAAAGATGATCAGAGAATCACAAAACGTAGTCGGTCTGGAGGAATCGAATTTTAATGACAGAAGTCTGCTGGCGGCCTGTCTGAAGATGCAGGACGGGCCAAAGGAAGTCGTTGTGCTGGGTTCAAGCAGGGTGCTTACGTTCGAACATACGATGTTTGGTACGGACTCTTTTTATAATGCGGGACTTTCGGAGTCTACAATTTATGATCTGCTGGCGGTCACGGGTATTTTGGCGCAGGAAGACAAATTGCCGGAAACGATGATCATAGGTGTCGATTCCTTCTTGTTTAATGCCGCGCATAACAATGACAGATGGCTTGAACTGGAGCCTTACGAAATCTATATGGAAGAACTGCTTGGACGTGAATCTGCCGCTGACCGGAAAGACATAAACGCTGCGGAGGATGGAAAAGACCGCCGGAATGCGCAGGATGCCGGGAAAACGGGCGGAGCGGCAGTACAGACCGGACGGGACAATACCAAATGGCTCTCCCTCGATTATTTCCGTTATAATGTGACCTGTCTGCCGAAGAACGAACGGTTTCTGGTATCCTATACGGGCGATCATGAAGGCAGAGCGTATATCAAGCACTATGACGGGAGTATTGCCTATCAGGAAGAACTGCGCAGTGTGGAGGAAGAAACCGTTATTGCCATGACGAAACAGGCTATGGACGAACAGGTCGTCTACCGGATGACAGATTACCGTATGATCGATGCGGACAGCATGGAACTGCTTGCGGGTCTGATAGATTATTTAAAAGGCGAGGGGGTAGAAGTCATCTTATACTTGCCACCTTATTCCCCGATGTTGTATGATTACATAGAATCAACGCAGCATTACCGGATCACTCTGGAAGTGGAGGAAGCGGTGAAAACCCTTGCGGCGGAGAAAGGAACGGCATTGTAC
>ERZ777011.3414-NODE-3414-length-10172-cov-3.980824_pt1 | contig 10172 bp, 8 predicted proteins | sample MGYA00374964_ERZ777011 | MGnify/ENA primary metagenome ERZ777011 (study PRJEB29310, sample SAMD00008975) | mouse gut metagenome | study: EMG produced TPA metagenomics assembly of the Metagenome analysis of fecal microbiota from mouse which was promoted...
CACCGGACGTTATCCGGCATCCTGCCCTGTGAAGCCCGGACTTTCCTCACCTGTAAAAGTACAGCCGCGATCATTTGTCCTACTTGATTTTTTTATACTAACCTCCATGTTGCCGCTCTGCGGCAACACAAATCTCAATGAAGAATGCCTGTTTTCCAAGGCATTCTTCTAATTTATTCTGTCATCCAATCTGCTCATTCTGCCTGTGAATCTCAGGCGCTTCATACCGATCCATAAAGTCCTCCCCAAGAAATATCTTTTCCTTTGCAAATAAAATTGCATCCGTCACAGTAAACACCGTAATAACCCTGTCAAAAACGAGATCCTTTATATAATTTAATATTTCCATAGGAAATTTCCCATCCAATACAATATACTCCGCAAACAGCTTTTCGTAATCAAGCGCATCCCTGGGGTGGGGTTTAATTAAAACTTGCGCTTTTTGCCCTTCTATGCAGCCATATTCCGCAATTATATCCCTGAAAATCCTCTCTCTGGTCTTTAAATCGCATAAAGGCTCTGACAATATCAAAACCTTGTGCTCATGTCCGGGGCCGTAGGAAAGTTTTTTTTCCAGTTTCTCTCTGTCCGCCACAAAAATTGACACAAGCATCTCTTTTTCCTTTTCCCCGAGTCCCTCTGCCAGGCCCCTGCGGGAAATTTCTCTATATTTCTTACAGGGGTATTTCAGTACGGAAATATCATTGACCTCCATATCCAGGCAATATTTAGCATATCCATTCTGAATAAAAATAAAATTTCTTGCCGCCATCCATGCCTTCAGGCCAAAATGGCCCCGGTTATCGTATCGCGCCGTATCATAATAACGGATACAGTCCAGTCCGTCCTCAAGGGCATGATAATAAATTTTGTGAACATTCAAATAATAGCCTATGGGATCCGAATCGCAGAACACATAAATATCCTGATATTTGCGCAAATCCACAGGCACAAAAGGAGCCTGCAGCTTCCCCATACGCCTTGTATATTTTATTCTGGCAATCATGTTCAGCAGTATGTTTCCTCTGTCCTTATGATACCTTGAAAGTTCCGGAAAAAAATCCTCTCCCTTTTCCTCATAGGGAATGACCTCTTCAAACAACCCCGATTTTTCCGCCCGCTCCTTCAAATCGCCGAAATCATTTGAAAGAGAGCTGAGCATAAGAGAGGCTTGTCCCCGCATAACATTTCCGCCGTTCTCCGGCAGATTCAGTTCCTTAAGGCAAGCAACATATACGTGATAAAAAGTGTGGCAAATATAAATACGTTTTTTCATAACATAAATAATATCATAGAATTTTATTTGATTGCAATGGATATTGGTGTATAATCAGAAGTATTAAGAATATCTTAAATAACTGTTCTGTTTATTGAAACAATATACATTTATTGTCGCTTTTCACATGTTGGCTATCCATCCGCCCAAGAGCTGTGCTTTTAGCTGCTCACTGAAAAGTAATCATTTAACGGAAAACTAAAAGGTGCAAAAAACGGAGGATTCATGAATAACAAAAAACTTGCTATAATCATCGCCCGGGGCGGCAGTAAAAGGATTCCAAAAAAGAATATAAAGGAATTTTGTGGAAAACCAATCCTTTGCTATTCCATTGAAGCAGCCCGGGAGGCCGGGGTATTTGATGAAATTATGGTATCTACGGATGATGTGGAAATTGCCCGGATAGCCCAAAAGGCCGGCGCCAGTGTGCCCTTTTTCCGCTCTGCCGAAACTTCCGGAGACTATGCCTCTACGGATGATGTTATCATGGAAGTGCTAAACGCCTATCAGAGGGTAGGGCAGGTCTTTGGTTCCTTCTGCTGTATTTATCCCACCGCTCCTTTTCTAAGCGGCACAAGACTTAAGGACGCCATGGCTCTTTTAGCGAAAGCGGATTCCGTTATGCCGGTGGTTCCCTTTTCTTATCCTCCCCAGCGCGGGCTTATCATTGGAAAAGAAGGTTTTCTGGCACGGCAGTTCCCCGAATATGCGGCCGCCCGCAGTCAGGACTTACCAAAAATCTACCATGACTGCGGACAATTTTATGCCTGCCGCACAGAACCCTTTTTGCAGGCAGGTACTACCGATGTGGAAAAGCTTCTTCCGCTGGTTTTGACCGAATTGGAAGTGCAGGATATTGATACTTTAGAAGATTGGGCATTGGCGGAGATGAAATATAAGCTATTAAAGGCATAATTTAAATGGAAATAATCGGTCAGCACGCTGGCCAGAAATGAGGAAAATATGAAAACCCTTCAAACTCCCTTTTTTAGGATCAAAGAGCAAAGCCTTCAATACGATATCTCTCTTTTAAAACAATCCCTTGCCGATAACTGGGGCAATTATATTATGGGGTATTCCGTAAAAACCAATTCTCTCCCATGGCTGTTAAATTATCTGAAAAAAGAGGGATTTTATGCCGAAGTGGTATCTAAAATGGAATATGACCTGGCAGCCGGACTTGGTTTTTCCGGCAAACATATCATATATAATGGGCCTATAAAAGATAAAAAAACCTTTGAAGCCGTCTTGCTTGCAGGCGGTTATGTAAATTTAGATTCCAACTATGAGCTTGAATGGATGGAAGAATTAAGCCGTTTATATCCCAACAGGCATTTTCGGGTTGGGCTGCGCGTTAACTGTAACCTTGCCGCCCTGTGTCCCGAAGAGATCCCTGCATCCCAGGAAGGAGGCAGGTTTGGCTATTGTTATGAAAATGGCGTGCTTAAGGCGGCAATCGAAAGACTCTCCGGCCTGCCCAACGTATGGGTATCGGGGCTTCACATGCATTCCTCCACCCAGTCCCGTTCCGTTAAGATTTTTGGCGCCCTGGCTAAATTTGCCGTCGCCATTGCCCGCGAATATAACCTTTCCCTGGATTATGTGGATATGGGCGGCGGTTATTTTGGGGGCAGAGATGATATGCCTGATTACCGGAATTATTTTAAGGAAATCTGCAAGGAGCTTTCCGTTTATTTTGATCCGCAAAAAACCATTCTCATTGCAGAGCCCGGCATTTCCCTTATTTCCAGGGCCGTCACCTTTGAAACCTCTGTTATTGACGTAAAGAATATACGGGATCGGAAATATGTAGTGACAAATGGAAGCCGCACCAATCTGAATCCTCTGGTCACAAGGCATGTTTATCCCCATCATATCGACTACATTTCCGATACTTCTGTCAGAGATATAGAGCCTTGTCAATGGATATGCGGCGCTACATGCATGGAATATGATAAATTATTTGAAATAACAAAAGACGTTGCCCTTCTTCCGGGCGATCAGATTATTTATGATGCGGCGGGTGGTTATACCATGTGCTTAAACCCCCTGTTTATTAATTATTTTCCCGCCGTCTATGTGGAACATAGAGACGGCTCCATATTTACCGCAAGAAAAGCCTGGACCAACGAAGAATATTTACAAAAAAGCTTTGTGGAAAACGAAACAAGGCCGCCAAAATATTGACGCCTTCCTACAAATTTCCCGACGTGCCCTTTTGCGGCACAGACCTTGTGTGAAGATCGCCTTAGGTTAAATGGCCATGTGTTCTTTTCCTGCCTGAAAAAGAGGAGAATCCCTTATGAGACAATTGCATTACAATCCTTCTACTTTGGATAATTTTAGTTGGAACAAAGAAATCAAAATCGGCTCCCGCACTATCGGCGAAAATTCGCCTGTTTTTGTAGTGGCGGAAATTTCAGCCAATCATAATCAGGACTATAATAGAGCGGTGGAAATTATTCACGCTGCCAAGCAAGCCGGTGCAGACGCCGTAAAACTCCAGACTTATACGGCGGATACCATCACCATTGACTGCGACGACCCCTGCTTTCAGATCAATGAAGGAACCATCTGGGACGGAACCACTCTCTATAAGCTTTACCAGCAGGCCTACACGCCCTGGGAATGGCAGCCCAGGCTTAAAGAGGAAGCAAACCGTCTGGGAATGGAGTGCTTTTCTTCCCCCTTTGATTTTACTTCCGTGGATTTCCTTGAGAAAATGGATGTGCCCGCTTATAAAATTGCTTCCTATGAAATCAATGATATTCCCTTAATTCGCAAAATTGCCAGGCTCCACAGACCTGTCATTTTTGCAACAGGCGTAGCCTATCTCGAAGATATCGAGAGGGCTCTTTCTGTTTGCAGAGAGGAGGGAAACCAAGATATTATTCTTTTAAAATGCGTATCTTCCTATCCCACTCCCTATGAAGACATTAACCTGAACGTCATCCCCACTCTGGCAAAAGCCTACGGCTGTCTGGTGGGCATTTCCGACCATACAATGGGAACCATTGTTTCCGCCGCTTCGATTGCTTTAGGCGTCAAAATGGTGGAAAAGCATTTAACCCTGCGCCGCAATGACGGAGGCCCAGATGGAGCCTTTTCTATGGAGCCGGAGGAATTTGCCCGGATGGTAAAGGACATACGTATTTTGGAAAAGGCTCTCGGAACCAGCAAGTACCGGCTTACCGAAACCCAAAAGCTTGAGCATAAGGGTTCCCGTTCTTTGTTTGTGGTAAGAGACATCTCCCCCGGAGAAGCCCTAACCGCTGAAAATATTCGTTCCATACGCCCTGGCAACGGCTTGCATACCATGTATTACGATGAAGTACTTGGCAAAAAAGCAAAAAAATTTCTTAAGAAAGGAACGCCGCTTCAATGGGAAATGATCGATTAATCTATTTTAGAACAGATGGGAACCGACAAATTGCATCCGGACATCTGGTTCGCTGCCTTTCTGTCGCTTTCGCTTGCCTTCAACTGGATATGAAGGTTTGCTTCCTCATCTCCGATAGAGAAAGCCAGGATCTTCTCACAGGAATTTTACGGAGCTCATCATTAAATTTGCCGGCATCATTTTCCGTTATCCGGCTCAAAACCGCCGCCTTTGACCATCCGGATCAGGAACTGCCTGAAGTGCTTTCCCTGCTTACTCCTGTTGCGGATTGTGCCGTTTATTTCCTGGACTCCTATTATGTCACGAAAAGCTACTTATCCGCTTTAAGGCCTTTGATAAAAATTGCTTACCTGGACGATCTGAAACTTTTTGATTATCCGGTGGATTTACTGATTAACTATGATATTGTATCAGCCAAGGCCATGCCAGCCTTTAAATCCTCTTACCGGAATGCCTCCAGACTCCTTCTGGGCGCTTCCTATACTCCTTTGCGCGTCCAGTTTCAGAATAAAGAAACTCCTGTCCGGGAACAGGCATCTCACATTTTAATTACAACAGGAGCCAGCGATCCTTATCATTTTTGCCTAAAATTCATAAACAAAATATGCGATACCATTTTTTATCACAGCCCCGATTCTTCTCTGGAAAAAAATAAAGCTCTGATTGACCCTAAAGCCTACCAAAGCCTTACTCTGCATATTGTCATTGGAAAATTTAACACTGATAAAGAAATCCTCCGCCAGCTTGCCAGGGAGTTTCCCTGTTTGATGCTCCATGAAAATATCAGCGACATGGCTTCCCTTATGCAAACCTGCGATTTGGCTGTGTCTGCTGCCGGCACTACTTTATATGAACTATGCGCCTTAGGTCTTCCCACAATCAGCTTTACAATGGCGGATAATCAACTATCCTCCGCCCGGGCATTTGAAGACGCTCAGCTCATTCCCTACGCCGGAGATATACGGGATAACCCGGAATCTGTGTTCCAGGCTATTTTGAAGTTCCTAACATCAATGTCACTTTGTTTAGAAAATAATATAACAAAAAATCCCGATTTTTTTAAACCTTATTATTCACAAAGAACCGTCATCCACACTCGCATGCGTCAGCTTATAGACGGCAAAGGCGCCTATCGAATTGCTTTATCTCTTAGGGAACTTGCAAAAGAGCATCAAAAATAAAGCTCTTCAAAGTTTACCTGATGTTAATTATTTTTTGTCTCCTCATGATGAAGTATCATTTTCGCAAGTGTGTCCGCATATAGCTGTCTGCCGGCATCTGTCAGATGAACGCCATCTTCCAGATATTCCTCAGCTGTATAACCGTCTATCCCCAAGTCCTGATACGCATTCAGAAACAAAGTTTGCTCTGATTTTGCAACATACTGACATATTCCTACATAATCAAACAATGTTCCATAACCGTTATTAACACTGTTTCCGTCTCCAATCATCCACGTTCCATCAAAAAAGCGGGCATAGGCCGGTGAACATAGGATAATCGTTGCATCCGGCGCAACTTCCCTCAAAGCCACCGTTGCATATCTAAGCGCCCCTGCATATGTTTTTAAATTATAAATTTCATCATTGCTGTCCAGCGGAACAGCGTTAAAGAAATCATTGGTTCCATATTCTACAATAAAATAATCCGTCTTACTAAAATCAACATTTGGATTATCAAATATTCTCTTTGCCGCATCATTGGAAAAAATATCCGTAGATATTTTTCCCTCTATTGCTTTCACTACCCCAACCATACTTCTTGATGTCCACTCCTCGGAGCCAAGAGGGTCATAAGTGTCCATTGCGGCACATGTTCCTCCAATTGCCAGATTATACATATCGGCTTCGCACTGAAGCGCCGTACGGTATGGAATACCTGTTCCATCTCTATATGTGTCGAAAATACTATCTCCCAAAAATACCAGCTGCAGATCTTTTCCCTGAGGCTCAATCTGGTCTTCCACTGTGATAATCTGTTCCTGCTCAGGTTCTACTATCTGGCTCATATCAACTGAAACGCCATCTGGTGTTGCTGCTTCTTCCGGCTCCACCACGATCTCAGGCACCTTATCCGTCTCCGGTTCGGGTGTCGGGGTTACTTCCCGTTCTAATTCTTCTTTTTCCAGAACTTCCCCCGTTTCCGTTATAATAATATTATCGGATGAGAGCATTTCATCACTTTTATTTTCTTCTGCCTTTGCGCCGCACCCAAATATCATCGTAGTCAAAAATAAGACCGCCCCCAGCAAATGTGCCAGTTTAAATAATCTTTTATTTCCCATACTAATCCTCCCTATTTCCAATACCCCTCAAATTGGGCCTTTGGTCCAATTTCATAGAAGTATATTAATTCTTAGCACTAAGAATAACACATAATCCATACAAAAACACATTTATTAGCACATCTTAAATCTTTTTATGTTAACCTTAAAGAATTCTTAATATTATTCGATTAATACTATTTTATTCTTCATTATCATAAATATTCTCAAAGTTTATACTTTATAAATAAAACCTATCCTTTAAAAGGATAGGCTTAATTCCACAAATTTTTCAAATATTTTCTTTCAACTTCTCCAATGCGCTGTTGAATTTGAAGGCCAAAATGAAAAAAACAGTACAAACATAACTACTACCGCCTTATACTGGTTTTTGGTCATCATGTTGGCAGCAAAATTAAGTATGGGCATAAAGAAAAATAACGCAAAATATGCGGTAACATACCAGTAATATCCGCTTGTTACGGGAAATATTGCTTTTATCCAGTCCTTAAGAGACCATCTCCAAAAACCATGCAATTTTGTATTGACCAGACAGTGGTTTTGCCGCTTCCAAAATACCACCCCGACCTAATATGTGCGCCACGACTACCATAAACATAGATAGCATCCGCAAGGCGTCCCTTATTCCCTATATACATAATTTTCCGTACGCTGTACGCCCGCTAAAAGAATAATTGCGCCAATAGCCGCGCAAATACTTCCAAACAAAAGCGCCAGTCCCATGCCAAAGCCGTCAATCAAAAACCCTCCGGCACTGGATCCAACCACTGTTGCAATCGTATTGGTCATGGTAAAGTAAGATTGTCCTTTTACAGCATCCTGGGGATCCATAATCCCTTTTATATAATACACCGGTGCAACAGCAATCACCGCCCATCCTCCCATCTGCATCAGCTGTACCGCATAAAAACCGCCCACACTGGTCACAAGCAGTGTGCCAACCGCTTTTAGGAAAAAGGAGATTCCACAAAGGCGGAACCAAAAAGAAGCAGGCTTTTTCTTTAGCAGCCAGCCAAAGCAAAACATAACGGGCAATTCCAAAATTGCAGCAATCGCCTGCGTATTTCCCATAACAACACTATCCCATCCCTTATCCAGCACAATCTGTAAAGTAAAATTATTCAGTAAAACATGGCTGATATACAGCAGAATACACCCGATTAATGTAACGCAAAATCTGGGATACCGGCGCAAAAATCCCTTTTCCTTCTCCTCCCTGTGCACATCCCGGGCCTTTAGCTCCCGGGGTTCATATACATAAAAATGAATGGATAAAAACAGCAAAAGAAAGATACCGCAGATTGCCAGTGAAATGGAACGCGCCCCCCATCTGGCTACGCACTTCCCCAATATGGCAGCCAATACCGCATAGGCTAAGGAACCTGCTCCCCGGGCAATTCCAAAATCAGTTTTTCCCTCCTTCGGTTCTTTTCCAACCGAAAGCGAATTGATCAAAGGAAGAACCATTTGCAGCAAAACCATGTCCACCGCAAATAGAATGCTTGCGCCAAGACGTGTTATGGGAAAAAGAAAAGCCTGTAAAAAGGCTGTGGCAAGCAGGCTTCCCGTAATAAGATATAACCAGCGCTTAAGCTGCTTTCCCCCTGAACGGTCTATCCATCCCGCAACCACCGGCTGCCCAACGGTAGAAGCCAGACTACAAATGGCAACAATGACTCCTATCTGTCCGTTGGTATAACCATTTTCCAGCAAATAAGCGCTCGAAAATCCTATTAATCCTAAAACCCCCATCCAATATCCGCTTTGGATACAGGCATATTGAACAGTACGTTTATATTTCATAGCCTTCTTCTCCCTGTCATTTGTATTATTTATAACGCCAAAGTAAGCCTGTGCGCGCAAGTCATTGTGACAACTCATAAAAATAAGCTTTTAATACGCTGCGTCTGTACAAGTAAGTTAGCATAGTCCTCACCCTCCAGCACAAAAAAGCCCCGTCCCATGAGGGAGTGTCCATCTGATACGCCTGTCAGTTCATCCCCTTCTTTCAGATTGCACTGCCATGCTGCCAATTTTATATTAAGTGTCTTTTCCACCCTGCTTTGATCCGGCACATACTTTACAGTTCCATTCATGTCAAAATAATGAATCATCATCGGCTTTGTAAAGGATGCTTCAAAAGAGTAGGGAAGCCCCATTCTGTATTTCATATATTCTTCCGCCATGTCCACCCCTGTGCATAAGGGCGTAAACAGATTATGTAAATTGTGCCCGGAGGGCCTTGCGGAAAGCTCCACCACAAAAGGGCCTTCACCGGTCCTAATTACATCCGCGTGAAGCAGGCACTCCTGTAATCCAAGACATTCGGCCACTTCCGCAATATAATTCTTTACCTGCAGCCAAAAGCAGTCGCCGGGCAGCACGGAAAAATACCCAACCGCCTGTCTTGCAGGAGGAGGCGTATTTTCCTTTTTCCGCAGCAGGATCATGAAAAATCCTTCTTTCGTCACCGCTCCGTCTACACCGTATTCCTCACCGCCAACACATTCCTCCAGCACATATGGCTCTTTTCCTATGGCGTAAAGCGCCTCCTTTAGCTGCTGTTTATCGGCCGGCATATATATTCCTCTGCTCCCGGATCCATATCTGGGCTTTAAGATAGCAGGAAACGTCAGTCTTTCTTCCTCCCATGACATAAGCCCCTTCTGTAATGGCCCCTTGTAAAGTTTCTCTTCCTCTACCCCATAGCAATAACATTTCCGCAGATTCTTTTCATTTAATTTCTGATGAAACCAAAGCTTATCCGTGCACAGCACCGCTGCCCTTTTGCTCACCCCCGGCAAGCCAAGCGCATCATTAACCGCCCCCACGGTGGTCAGGTATCTCCCAATCGGCGCTGTCAGCACAAAATCCGGCTTTTCTTTTTTCAGCACTTCAATTGTGACGTCTTCATCTGAAATGTCCACTACAAATTTTTTATCCGCTGTCTTTAAGCCTTCCGCCTGCGGATTTCCGTCCAAAGCCACTACGCTAAGCCCATGTTCATGCGCCTTTTTAATTGTATAAAGCGCCTCGCTGCCAGCGCCGATAATTGCTGCTTTCATTTTTATACCCCCGCATACCGCAAGCTGTGCTTGCGGTACTGCCACCGATAAAGAGTTTGGAAGTTTACTTCCAAACTTATACCCCTTGCATACCGCTTTGCGGCACAAACGATACATGAATTATTTCAGAAGAATCGCCCAAGGCGA
>ERZ777011.3415-NODE-3415-length-10172-cov-2.632500_pt1 | contig 10172 bp, 11 predicted proteins | sample MGYA00374964_ERZ777011 | MGnify/ENA primary metagenome ERZ777011 (study PRJEB29310, sample SAMD00008975) | mouse gut metagenome | study: EMG produced TPA metagenomics assembly of the Metagenome analysis of fecal microbiota from mouse which was promoted...
GCCGATATGCCGCTTCCCCATATACTGCTCCACAATGATTATTCGCATCAATTGCTTCCCCAAATATCTTTTTTGTACGTTCCTTCATCTGAAGATGCTCCACTCTTTTAAATGCACGATCCTGTGCCCTCATGGCTGTCTTATACTCCCTGCTTTTAGCAAGCACACTATCCAATTCTTTCACCATCCTCTTTTCCATGATAATATCCAATAACCTTCCTCGATTTTTCATAGAAACCCTCCTCTCTGCCTACCGGCAATCTGCTTTTTCCGTTACAAGCAGCCAGAGATTAATCTCTCCCTATCTGACTGCTATCTTCCTTATGTACATTTTAGCATATAGAAATTCCATTTTAAAATTTGCATAAATCACCCAATATGATCCAGACAATTACCAAACATATCAGCCATCGGAATAAAAGAAAACTGCTGATTCCGATGTGCGGCGTCGCACCAAATCAGCAGTCCATAAACATCAATTTTTCCCGTTATAAAATTCATCCATGATCCTGTCACATGCGTCCAAATCCGGCAGATCATAATGCCCGTGATTCAGTGTTTTTGTTAGGTTGTTCCAGCTCGTCCATACAGCAAAAGTTCCATCCCTCTTGACCGCTGATACCATATAAAGATGAGCATCATCTTCATGGTACGATTTTTTTCTGACTTTCACGACTTCATAGCGGGGAAGATGTACTACAAAATATTTTTTAATATTTACGACAACTTCCTGTCGAATCTTGTCCATCTCCTCACTATAAATCCCATAATCCTTTCCCTCCACTTTCCACCTCCTTTGCAAAAATCCTAACAAGATATACCTTTCTTTCATTGCCCATAACTTTATTACTTGTATTTTACCAAAAAAATTTTTGAATTATCTTGGCAGAAATGGGTTGCTTTTCCATATAATTTTATTAAGCTAAAAAAGCCTACACCCTTCGTTGCTCCCCAACCAAGAGTGCAGACTTCCCAAAAATTGACGAGTTACTGTTTCGCCCCACATACCGAGCAGACATTGTTGGTCACTGTTTCATCCCATGCTTCGGAATCGACTACCCAGTTGTTGACTGTTTCGTATGTGGTTTCAGCAGCATAGTATCCATGTTCTTCAGCACCACTTCCATAGGACAATGCATCAAAGATATCGTCACCATCAGTGATTTCATAAGAATCCAACATCTGTTGTGTTGTTTCTGCTATATGCTGCCCCCATGCTTCATCACTGTCAGCTTCAAACCCACAAGAACACTTGATGACAGTATGTTCGATAGTCTGAGTTTCCATATGCCCCTGTGAAGGGTGGTTGACAACCTCTGTTTTCGCTACCCACTGATGGCCAAGTGCAGGAATACTTTCTGTATAGGATTCCCCACAAGAGCAGGTGAATGTCTTAACTCCATTTTCGCCACAGCAGGGTTCCTTCGTCACAGCACTTGTATAGTTGTGCTGGTGTACAGTGGAAGCATTCTGCTTGGTGTCAGATACCTTCTCTTCCTTTTCAGTTGCCGACTCATTAGAAACTGTACATTCCTTACCAGCCATCGCATCAGCCATAGAAATTCCATTTAAGGACTCATAAGCCTTCGCAATGCTGAAAAGATATCCATCGTCTTCCAGTACATCAAGAATAAACTTCTCTTCCTCATTGATAACCCCTGCATTTTCCAAGTCACTGTCACTTACCCCGGTAAGTGGTGAGAGGATAAGGGCGAGTCCATCATAGTCATTACTTACAATAAGAATGTCGGTGATACAGAGTATGGAGAGCAGTACATGCCCTTCCCCTTCCGGGTTAGGTTCCCATTCTCCATCTTCCCACTTTGCAGACTCTTCCCTTTTGATGGAATAGGTCTTTCCATTCCATTCGATTTCAGTCGCATATTCAGTCTGCATATCCTCTACCATGTTAGTTGAGGGGATAATGGTGCCAGTGTAGGTGTCACAGAAAAGTCCACCGGGTAATGAGATGTCTGTTTTGAATACAGAGCCATCATTATTACCCCAGATATAGCCGGACACTCTCTGTTCAACTGTTATGACCTTGCCATCTTCCGAATCTTCCACAGTGATTCCAGAGATTTCCCAATCGGAGTCGATTACGTCAAAGTCATCCTGATTTTCGGGATTTCGCCGGACTCCGCTGATCGTAACAGAAGTTTCATCGCTGATTTTCAGTTCTTTTTCTTCTGTATATGTCAGAACCTTTTCTTCTTCTGGTTCTGGCTCCGGCGCAGCTTCTTCCTCCTCTTTTCCCTCATCTTCACCCACGGTTTCCTCCGACTCTGCCACAGGCTCTTCCTCTTTTTCCTGTACAGGAGCCACTGTTTCTTCACTTTCAACATTTCCACATCCCGAAACCGCCATAAGACATACCATACATACAGTCAAAAACCTTAACTTTTTCTTTTTCATCCAAAGTCCTTCTTTCTTCTATAATAATTACAGAATGTTCTCATGCATAACTATCACAGTCTATGTATCTCACAATTTCCTCTTCTTTCCCTTCGCTCTCCCACAGAATCCTATTTTTCAGCAAGGCGCGCTCATGGAATCATGTTGAAAAGAAAAGGGAAAAGAGGAGGGCTTTTTAAACCCAATATAAGAGTGTATGCCACCCAAGAAAGCGGCATACACAATTTCGATCCTTATATCTATACAAGAGGATGTCCATAAGGGCTCGGCTCAGGACCAGCATACATACCATATGGATCACAGATCCAATAAGTTCCATTCACATTTACCCGACACCACTGGTGAGTCCACTGATTCTCATTGACATGCTCATATTCGATGCCAAGCATATTTAAACATAAGCCTGTCGTCCTTGCACTGCCAGCACACGAAGCTGTACCAAGCACAAGATATCCATAGGGATCGTTGTAGTGAGGTGCAGATGTGGAGTAAGTCATGCCTGTCATATCAAACCGCAATCTTAAAATTCACTGATATAGTTTACCTGATCCTCCCTGCTCAAACCAACAAGCTGCTCCATAATCACCACTGCTTCATCATATGCTGCCTGAAATTCTGCATCCGTCATATTCTTTTTCAGACTGTCATAATTCGCCAGCTGGTCAATGGGTACAAGCCCATTCGCTGTAGTTGTAGTCGGTGCTGTTACCACAGCAGTTACAGTAGTATCAGCGATGCCATCAACAGCAACTCCACCAGTGGCACCAGCATAAGGAAGCCGGCCTTCTTTCTGCCCATAAGTGATGTAATGGTTATACAGAACATCCGCATCTGTACCAAGTGCATTTACCACATCTGCATATGTTGCCGCATAAAATGCAGGATCAAACTTCTCAGCTGCCATTACATTCATTGGAGCCATGCATACCAATACACCAAATATAAAACCTAACATCTTTTTCTTCATTTCGTTTTCTCCTTTTTATTTTTTATGTTCCTTCCTTGTGCAAATTTTTTTAATAATGCTGTTAATTCATTTTAAATCAATTTGCAATCGTTGTCATGGAAACATTCCTTTTTCCCTTTTTTCTTGCGGAAAGGGAAGGGGGGATTACAATACCTCTCCCTTTGGGTGGGGGAGAGGTATATAATTAACTTTATTAACATAATATAGTAGTCTAATTGTCGTTTTTGCGTGACACAACCTTGTAAATGCTCAATCCCATGTCAGCAAGGGGAATCAGCAAACAGATAACAAAAGCAATATTTCCGATTTTTTCAGCTAAAAACATAAAAAGGACAACATACAGGACTGATATGATGATTATACCGACCAATCCGATGTTAAGCATACTTTTAAGCCGGCCGGGTATGTAAAAAATCAGTCCGGCTACCAGCCCAAACATAATGGCCGAAAAAAAGTCCATATGGCCTGCAATCATTACCAAAAGTGCAAAGGCAATCGCAATAACAACAAAAGTTATCAGTTTCTTTTTTAATTTACTCTTTTCCAATTCGTAGTCAAATTCCATCGTTTTTCCTCCTGAGTATACACTGTTTGTTTTCATTCTGATGGCAGTCCAAATTTTACCTTCCTATTATGATGTCGTTTTCACGATTCGTCAGATAATTTATGGTTCAAGCCAAAATTCCGTCTTTCCGAAGCCTGTCCCTACACCAGATTAAGCATTGTATTCAAAGTTGCAGGCAGCCTATCTCTCTTCATAAGGGTTTCTAGGCACCCCTAAAGTCAATTTTCAATGCTGTAAGTACAGATTCCATATAGTCAATAATACTGCACTGTTTCCTCCTTCCCACCATATGCTGTTATGCCCGGCAGCATTACCATTGCCAAGTCCACTGTTAAAAATCTTCTTCTCTAGTCCTTCTCCTCCTCATTCTTTTGTTTTTGGGAAACCCTATACGAATTCCCTTTACTGGCTGTCATATACCCCAACCATATAATACCTTACTATTTAGTTAGGTACTATATTGTATATTACCATATTGTAAATTACTAATCAATGATTTTTACAATAAAATAATAAACAGGAGGTATGGTATATTATTATGGACTATGGTACACTGCATCTGAATATCGATAAGATTTTGGTGGAAAAAGGGATAAGCAAAAATAAAATCTGCAAGGATCTGGATATTCCTAGAGCCAATTTTAACAGATATTGCCGGGATAACTTCCAGAGATTAGATGCCAACCTGCTCTGCAAACTAATCTATTATCTTAATGTCGATATCTCAGAACTGATTGAATACAGAGAGCCGGATACAAAATAACGACATAAAGGCAGCAGTAGTTCATCCCACTGTTGCCTCTGTTCTTTGCCTGTCTCTTAATTTCAGAATATGCCTATATCTAATTTAACTGGCTATCATGTATATTACCTTTTTCAGCCTCCCTTATGAAATCTTCCAGACAGGCAGTTATCCTCTCCGGGCATATACCCTGTGTCATTTTAAGGATTCCTAACAAGTAGATATAGGCGATTACACAATCCGCCCCGGTATACCCCCTGACCAGATATCCTGTTCCCATCATATTCTCTACTTCCTCTGCCCTCCCGTCAGCGATAATCTCCAACCCACTTTGCAGATAATCTCTTAATGGAATATTTCCTTTTTCCTTTTCAAAGATATCAAGCACATATTCCTCGTCTTGTCGGAAGGCTTCATCTTCTGCCAATGCAACAAAGCCCTCATTTTTCACATATTCTGCAAGGTTGTGTATGACCTCAATCGCAAGCAACACCTTTGCTTTTTCATCTTCCGATATCCCATTTTTCAGCATGTTTGCGGCCTCTGTCTTCATCAACTTTTCGTAACCCGGAAAGACCAATTCCTGTTCCAACTTTTCATTCTCACCTCCCCTCATTCTTCTTCCCTCTTTCCACCAGTTTCCTTTTTCATTTTCTCAGATATCCTGGATATTGCTGAAATCAGCCTCTCCATATTCTGCTCAAACTGCAACAGGAACTCCTGATCTTTATCATATTCCAGATACAGCTCACCAAATGCTGCATTCCAGAATAGTTCCATTACCTTTGGGCTTACAGATTTTTCCAGTTCACGAAACGACATACTCAGTTGATAAACAACATTCTGCCACTTGGCAAAAAATACATCTGCCACAGGAATCCCAAACGATTCCAACCATTCTCTTACTGTATGGGTTTCGTCCTCATCGCCACAGCCGGGATTGGTAAAGAAATACTGGATATCTTCTTCTGTGATTTCAGCATTGTTCTTTTTAGTATCATATCTTACACCTCTTCCGATGGGATACATGGCACATACTGTCGGTTTTGCCTTATGCACCATACACTTTCTGTCCTTGAGCAGCGGGCATCTCTGTACATTCCCGCGGGGCATAAGCCTTACAACCGGCATTCTGGAATCCTGCCCGATATAGACCTCGCAATACTGCTTCAGCAGTTCCTCTGTCGATATCTTCAGCTCCTTTGCCATATTGTAGACATCTCTGGGGTTCAGAAGAATATCTTCCCTGTGGATACAGCATTTTCCACACATTTTACAATGGAACTTAAAAAGCTCATCCACTCCGATCCGCTGGTTTTCAAAACTCTGCAAAATGCCCTGCATTCTCTCATCCATTTGCTCCCTCCTTTCTTTGATTTATCATAGCGGAACAATCAACATACTGATATTTGAGAAAATGCAGGGTTTCCAATATGGGAATTTACTGGAAAACCTCTGCATCATCTCACTTTTTCTTCCTTATCCTTCGATTCCTCTGGCTGTAGCCGCCTCCTCCTTTTTATAATAAATGCATAAAAAAAGGAATTACCTGTTACCGGCAATCCCAAAAAATACACTTTCTTGCTCATTTTATTATTTTATATCTATTTATCATCTGTCAAATCCGGCAGATGGATTATATGTTTAGACTTCGCAACAATGTTCTCCATCGGGACATATTTTTCCTTCCAAAATCTGCTGTCGTTTGAGTTGTTGCGGTTATCTCCCATAAAGAAATAACAACCTTCCGGCACTGCATAAACCCCATCCCCGCTCCTGTTCATCGGGGTTTTGACAAACGAATCATCCAGTTCTTCTCCATTGGCATATACCTTGCCATTACTTATTTCGATTACATCTCCGGGCAGACCGATGACTCTTTTGATATATGTGGTGTCAGGTTCATCAATGGGGGTAAATATCAAGATATCATACCTCTCTATATCCTCTTTCTCTGTATCATATCTTGTCCCCAGAGCAATATCACCTTCATTTATCGCTGGTTCCATGCTCCCTGTTGGAACGAAACTCAATACCCAGATATGCTTGAACCCCACAAAAACTATTGCAAGAAATAGCACATATATTATCACTACACTTATAAATCTCTTTTTAAAACAATCTTGTTTTTCTGACTTCCCTGTCATCATACCTTCACCTTCCATAAATAAACTGCCTCCCTTCTATCATATATGGATTCCTTCTATTTGATATCCCCATTATACTTCATACTCCTCAGCAATCATTTTTGCAAGAATCCTCCTTTAAAACCAGATTGTAAAATAGGAACATCAATAAATGAGGGAGGTGTTTAAAATACGAACTTGTTCTTTTTGTGGTCGAAATCTGAATCAGGTATGCCGAATGATCCAGAGTCCTTTTGCAGAAAGCATACATTTGTGTGATATGTGTGCCGATCTTGCATATGCTGTGATGCATGATAAGATAAATAACCGCTCATATGCCAGACAGAGAAAGGCTATGAAACAGTTCTGGAACCCAAATATTTCGGAGCAGCAAAAGAAGCCGAGCCTTGAGCAGCCTTTTACCATGACTCCAAGCGAAATCCATCGTCATTTAGACAAATATATCATTGGTCAGGAGCAGGCAAAGAAAATCCTGTCTGTCGCAGTATACAACCACAATAAAAGGCTGAACGATAAAACAGGGCTGATCAAAAAATCCAACATTCTTCTCGCCGGACCAAGTGGCTGCGGGAAGACACTCTTGGCAAAGACACTGGCCCAGATTTTGAATGTTCCATTTGTTATCGTAGATGCAACGACACTGACAGAAGCCGGATATGTAGGGAAAGATGTTGATCTATGCCTGCAAAGACTTCTCGATGTTGCAAAGGGGAATCTCAGCCTTGCAAAGAAGGGCATTGTTTATATTGACGAGTTTGATAAGATTGCAAGAAAAGGGGAAAGTAGGAGCATTACAAGAGATGTGTCAGGTGAGGGTGTCCAGCAAGCATTGCTCAAATTAATAGAAGGATGCGAAGTTTCTGTTCCTATCATCGGCCGGGCAAGATATCAAGAAGACGATGATAACTCTGTCCTTTTTGATACCTGTAATGTACTCTTTATCTGTGGCGGTGCCTTTGAGGGAATTTTCGATAATCCGGTGAAAAAGCCATCTATGGGCTTCCAAGCAGATATTACATCAGATAAAAGCCCTGCACCCCAATTGTTGACTCAGCAAGCCTTAATCCACTATGGCTTAATTCCAGAATTGATAGGCCGACTCCCGGTTCGCTGCTCTCTGGACGAGCTCTCAGAAAATGACCTGATCCGTATTCTCACAGAGCCAGAGGATGCCATCACGAAAGAATATCAGCTTCTTTTTAAGAAAGATGGCATTAAGCTAGTTTTTGAAGAAGATTCATTAAGGGAAATTGCCAAAACAGCAATCAGCCAAAAGACAGGAGCACGAGGATTAAGAAGCATCTTAGAAGACATAATGTTGGATATCATGTATGAGATTCCTAACAGAGAAAATATCTCCAAATGTGTGATCACCAAAGAAAGCATCTCTACAAAATCACCGCTCATTGTTCCCAAAAGACAGCGAAAAAAGTCCTCTGCCACTGCCAGAACCTGATTCACCGATTTAAAAAAAGTGTTGCGACGTCGCAACACTTTTTTCGATACAATCAATCCAACCTCCTCCTTCCCTTTCTTTTCCCCTATCCCCTCTGTTGCAATGCCTAATATGGGATTTTCCCAGAAATGAATGTTGATTGAAAAGAGAAGGGAAAGAAGAGGATTTTTGATTCATAAAAACCCGACAACATCTGCCGGGTTTTTATGTTATGTAAGGTTCCTCTTAGGCTCTTACAAATTCAGCTGAATCCCAATAGCATGTTTTACTGATTTTTCAATGTCAGTTTTTTTAATTGTTCCGACATATCCTTTTAATCTGGTTTTGTTGATTGAAGTAATCTGTTCAACCAAAATTATGCTCCGCTGAAGTCCACAGCCATCAATTAACACATGAGTTGGGAGGTTATTTTTTAACAATCTGCTTGTGATTGGCACAATATTTATGACCGGCGAATATTGGTTGGCCTTATCATTAGATACAATAAGGACCGGTCTCATCCCTGATTGTAAACTCCCTCCATCCATATCCTCACCCAGATTTGCCCAAAAAATGTCTCCATTCCTGTACATATTCACTCATCTCCTCTCTTCATATTTTGATTTCATAAAGAAGATGAATTTTTTTCATAAAACAAATGCAAAAAGAAGCCACAGCACTGACGATTGAGCTGTGGCTTCTGTAATAACATTATAAAGAGGTATTTTGGATGGAATAATGAATGCATTGATCCTAATTATAAATTGGGACCTCTTATCATCATATCTTCAAATCTCCTGCAAGCTCTCCTGTAAATACCGATATATTTCACATTCAGTCCCAAATCCTGATTTTTTTCAGTTTTATTCTCTTTTTTCATTTGGCCTCCTTATTTTTTAATTTTTTACAATTAAAATATGAATCTTTTTTTATGCTAAAATTTTCAGATAATAGTATCCGTCATTCCTGCCATTATATCCAAGACAATGAGTGGTCTTATATCAAAGATGAATATCTTTGCCTAATCCGGTTTTAACTTCTATACTATTCCCCCAGTCTACTTTAAGTGTATTCCGATATGCAAAGTCTCATGAAAAGGCAAGAGGATAAACGTTTCTACATTCATCCTCCCATAAATTTCTATATCATAATTTTAATTTCCACTTATCCTCTATACAGTTTTTCTCAAACTTTATTGTTGCACCTTTCATCCTTTCTTGAAAAGATTCTCCCTTGCCCTTAGTTATAACCCCTATTTCCTGTGGGAGAAGATAATCCTTATAGATGTAATCTGTTGAATAATTATATTGATCACTACTTTCATCATCCGTCCCATTATTTTCTATATGACGAAATATTATAGATGTATCATCTTCTTCAAAAATTGTAGGATTTTCAACAGGATATCTGACAAAAGCCCTCAATTTCAATCCATTTAAAATGCTTGGAATGCTTGTTCCTATATCATCAGATATCTGTGTTATTTCTTTTAGCATGTCTGTGTACAGTTTATACATAATTCCATCATAATGCCCAAATGTCTGGTATTTACCGTACATACCCCCAATTTGTTCTTTGATAATACTCATAATCAAAGTATATAGGTATCTAACGCCATTTTTACTTATCTGCAATGCATAAGGCGTATTTCTATGGCAATAACTTATATTATAGTTACCATCAATATAATTCACATTGCTTAAATTATGTTGAATCCCATTCCTAATAATTTTAAATACCCTATAGCAACTTTTCCCAATTATCTCTATAGGTGTGCTTTCGGGCAAATTATTATAATGTTCTCTAAAAGATGCTCCTTCTGTAAGATGATATATATTTTCCAAGTATCCATCAAACACAGTAAAAAGAAGAAGATTTCCAGCAACCCATGCTTCTGACAA
>ERZ777011.3416-NODE-3416-length-10149-cov-2.996235_pt1 | contig 10149 bp, 5 predicted proteins | sample MGYA00374964_ERZ777011 | MGnify/ENA primary metagenome ERZ777011 (study PRJEB29310, sample SAMD00008975) | mouse gut metagenome | study: EMG produced TPA metagenomics assembly of the Metagenome analysis of fecal microbiota from mouse which was promoted...
CGGAACAGTATAAACAATATAAATATTATTTCCTCTTGCATCATCCAAATAATAAGTGTCTGTTATTTCTCTGAATGCACTTACACCTAGCTGATTTGTAACTTTTTCAATCTTATCGGTAACTCCGTCATCTTCCTTTTCAGGGTCACCGCTTGCATTCCTCTTGATACGATAAAACTTTATTGCATTATCCTGCATTTCAGCATTTTTCAATGTCATACCAACAGAACTCATATTTGAAGGCGATTTGAAAATAGAAACAGATTCTTCGTCAGCATCTCCTTCATGATATTTACAGTCAATCTTATTGTCAGCAGAATCATTCAGAAATGATACAACATTTACTACAAACTGCTCTACACTCGGGTCTGTACTGAAAGGATTATTCAATGAATCTTTCATTGAAGTAATAGCACTATAAAAATATTTGGCATTGGAACTTTCTACAATAGCAGGTTCTCCGTCCAGCGGCGTATATTCAGAAAGATTGGTTATCGGAGAAAATATCTGCATACCTAATTTATAATAGTAAGAATAATCTTCAAAATGCTCATCATTTATTACAGATTTATTTCTTGCTCTTACAGTTACTGTTGCATGATTAAAGCTTATACCATCATATGTTCTTTTATCAACCTGTGAATATCCGGCAGCAGTTATTTGATCTTCTGTCATGCCTGTAACATCAACCTCATTATAGTTTGAAGGGTCGATATATACTTTCTCCGGTTTTCCGCATCCTGCTGTAAAATCATATACAGACTCATAGATTTTTCCGGATTCAAGATCATATGCGCCTTCTTCCTGAAAACTGCTGTTTATAAGCTTGAGAACATGAACCTTTCCAGTAAGCGGTGCTAAATTATCATCAATAGCTCCGTCATAATAAGTATCAACAAAATCCCTTACTACTATTTCCTCCGTACATGAATCGACAGTGTAATCTTTGCTATAAAGACCATGTTCATACACAACTATATTCTGTGCGGGACGAATTGACTTATCAATATATTCTCCGATATTATCAACATATGCTGCTGTTCTTTCTCTTATTGAAGTTTTTGTCATAAGTCTCGATACAGGGTCGATAAATGACATTACAAGCACCATAATAACGCTGAAGATTGCAAGAACGATGATAAGTTCAATAAGTGTGAAGCCTTTAAGGGCTTTTTTATTCTTATTCAAAACATTACCTCCATTCTATCATGGTCCGGTTGTCGGAGCGGTTGTAGTAGGTTCTTCAATGAGAATAAACTGCATATTAAGATTTCCTCCGAATTCCGAATCATTGTAAACAGCATTTCCATTAGAATCCGTAGCCTGTTCAACAACTTCATACGCCTTGCCGTTCAGCTCAATTTCAGCAGAACCTGCACCAGGCAGCGGATTGCGGACAATGATTTTCACATCGTCCGCAGTTTTATGTGCAGCTCCTTCATGACCCATTTCAGCAACAGGAGACTGTTCAACAGTTCTTTGATTAACCTTATTTGCTGACCTGATGTACATATTTATAACAGATGAAGTCCGTACAAGCAACAGTGTCATAACACTGAGAACAGCAAGTGAGATAATAATCTCAAAAAGCGTCATACCTTTGAATTTTCCGGTTTTCCTCTTTTTCATTTACTGTCCCTCCTTAATACTCATCATAGTACAGAATTCTATAGCTGAATGCAGATGCACCGTCGCCGATAGGATCCGGGTCAGTGCCTTCTTTATCATCCACGAAAATTACATTCAAACGGTTAGGAAGAGTTGCTTGTTTTGAATTGACACAGCCAAAAACGAAATTGTCAATACCAGAACTTACACCATCAGGATTCAAAATATCAGAACCATTATAATAAATATTAGAAAAATTAAGACCCGGACCTGTTGATGCGGCTACAAATTCAATATTCGGGGAAAGAATATTTGCAACAATATATCTTAAACCATTTGACACAGTCATTTTTGTATTTGCAGCTCCATATACATTTACCTTTGGTTTTCCCAATTCAGAAAGGTCATAACCCGATTTACCGGAAGAATTATAATTCAATTCACCATTCTGATTTTCCTTGAACATTGTTTCATATCTTACTGTCGTAAGCTGTCCATTGCTAAAATTCAATTCAGCTCCGCTTTCAAGATAGAAATTAACTGTTCCGCCTTTGCGGTCGTCAATAATAAATTTAATACTGCTATCAATGTTTACACTATTTTTTATAACAATCAGAATATCTTTATTATCAGGATTAATTACAATATTTTTAGAATATCCGCTTCCGAAACTTACACCATCCAAAATACAGCTTCTGTCAATATAAATTCCTGCACTCTCACTTAAATTATTATATATATTTACCGGTTTATTATCAAGTTCATATGGCTGTTGTGTAACTGTCTTATTACCGCCGCCATCTATCGCCCTCTCTTCATATCCGGCAAATTGTCCGTTGTTTGTAACATTTTTAACAATTTTTCCGACTGTATCAACAATTTCTGTATTTGAAGTAAAACAAATTCTTTCATTTCCGGTTTTGCTTATATTTGGTATCAGGTCATTATTATATATTGCTCCGAGACCCACTGAAAGACTTTCATATTTATAAGGGTTTGAAACATAATAATCAGAACTGTCATCAAGAACTTCTTCCAGTCTTTTTATAATCTTGGTTTCTTTAATATCAATGCCTGAAATTTCTTCAAGACCTAAAATTACTTCTTTTTCAGCATACTTAGGATATACAGCATCACCATTATATTCAGGCAATGCATAAAAATCAGTTACTTTCCTTATCTTGTCATTAGATATTGTTGTAGCTGGCAATGTTTGAATCGTATATGCATTACTTATCGGCTGTGAAGCATCGGCCAAAACAGTATATCTGTCCTGTAATTTCTGACCAGGATTAAGTTTAAGAATATTATCGTTAGATTTATCAATATCTTTTAACTTAACCGCTTTGGGGTCACTTGGATTTGTACTTGCAAGAGTCTTAATGTAATAAATATTTACATCTCCGTATTCTGTAGACGGAACTTCATAAGGTTTCTTAGGCCAGCCTGATTCCTGTTTCAATAAATTTCTTGCATTATCAATCATCCAGTCTTCTGAACCGTTAGCCCATATATATATCTGAGATTCATCCCAGTCACTTGGAATATCCCTCCACCTGTATGTTACTATGTCACCTATATTCACATCATAAAGCGGTTCATCGAAAAGACCTACTGGTCTTGCTTCAGCGTTTACATTTTTTACTATATAATGTACATAACTGAGTTCATAGTTCGGTACTTTAAAGTCAATAGCTTCTTGTTCCGTTTTATACTCTTCACCATTTATATAAATATGGTCGCAGTATATTTTTTTATCAGTTGCAACTGATGAGAAAACAGAATCAATAATTTCTTCATCAGTTTTACTTGCATCTCCGGTAATATATAAATTTCCGCCAACTATCAGATTCCCGCCTATTTTAACGTTGTCTCCGATATGACAGTCCTTTTCAATACGGACATCACCTTTTGTTTCTATATTTTTTAATTTGGTAGTACCCTTTGCAGAAATTTTCCCGCCGATTGAAAAAGGAGTTGCCACTGCCTTATTCACAACAGAACCTGCCCATTGATAAAGAACTGTTGACTGTGCAAACTCAAGATTGTTTTCTCTGTACGGGTCCATACAGTAAAGGTCTCCGCCGAGTTTAAAGTTGTCGTTAGCACCACCAGCCTGAAAATAACCGCAGAAAATATTCAGAGGGTGTTTATTACTGTTTGTACCTGTATCAATTTGTCCCAATGTGACATTTTGATTTATTTTGATTGCACCATCAACAAAAATATACGGAACTTCGTTGAAATTTAAACTAGACATATCAAACGGCATTACAAACTTCATTCTGTTAACATCCGCAGACTGAGTAAATGTCATATCTCCCCAGACAGTAATGCCTTTTCCTTTTGATGGAAAAATGAAATTCGGAGCCTGTATAAAATTAAGATTGCTGTTTACATATAAATCAGCTTCAACTGAAAAGTCTGCATTGGCATTCGTCAACTGTAAAGCATCACTGGTATCAAATTGTCTGTAAACTGAAGCATCATTCTGCCAATTTGCATATTCTTCATCAGTTGCTCTGTAGCTGTAATCATAGAATATAGCACCTTTTGTATCTGTACCGTCATCATATATATGCTTTCCGTTAGCGTCTTTATTATTTCCTACATTCACGCCAAGTCTCGGAAGATTGATATATGAACCGCCAAAAAGGTTTGTCTGACACTCAACATTTGCACCGGAAGTTGTAACAAATCCAGCACCGCCGCCAGCACCATCCGTTGCTTCTGTAGGAGGCTGTTTTACTATATAAGCAGACGTTGTGGAATTAACGCCTGCCATGGATACGCTTGCTGAAAACTTAAGAATATCACCTTCTACCCATTCTTTTTTTGATGTATCATAGAATTTCTTCTTTCCTGCAAGACTGACATTAACAGGAGAAATATCGCCGTATTTGCCGGCATTTGGTACTGTATTTCCTAACTTTACTGCAACGTTCAATGAAGATGCTCCTGCATCGGTTCCAATTTTAGATATTACATTTCCATAATTTGCATCAGCTTTCATTGCCTTTACAGCAGCATCAACAACCATTCTTGATGTTACATTTGTCTGTGCACTTGAATAATTGACGTGTGCTCTGTTATTGGCAGCCGTTGCCAGAGCCAGAGTACCGAAGAGGAATACAATCAGAAGCGACATTACAACAACAACAGTAAGCAGTACCGAACCATGAAGTTTTTTATTCTTTTTTCTTTTCATTATTTCTAACCGCCTTTCGAGTTATATTGTTCATGGAAACCAGTGTGAAATACCCCCAACGCCTATGCTCCACATAGAAACGAGGGCTTCTCGCTCAATAGCACAAACGTGTCAAGCATCAACGAACTAGCCTCGTGTGTCCCACGGTTTTATAATTTTTAGTTCTGCAAATGCAATTCGTCTCCCACCTTAAAGGTGGGGGACTTCTTGATATATAAGGTTAAAAAAATTGATTTCCATGATATTTCTTTCTTCATAACTTCAGCGAAGGACAAGTTTATCCTTCTACATTAGGTTCTGCAAGGTCGTAAACTGAATAAAGTGTTATAACAAATTGTGCAGTTGCCTCTTCATCATCTGTACGCATACCGGAATTTTCTTTAAATTCAACATTTCCAAGAGTAACAGAATTGATAATAATTGTTTCTTCCTGTTCTTCAAGCGCTTTCATATAATTCCAGATGGCTTCCTGTTCACCTGTAACAGAAATTGAATACTGTCCGGCAAGAACATCTTCGGTTGTTCTTGCTGAAAGAGCATCACTTTCAGCCTTTGCAGCAGCAATCATAGCCTGCTGGCTTCCGTCAAGGTCAGCCTGAGCAATCTGGTCTTCAGCAATGAACGAAGGAGTGAAATAATAATAAGCGAGCTGACTTTTATCAAGGTCTGATGCATTGAGACTCATGACCTTTACTTCACAGTCTTCTGCAAAATGCTGCATATACTGGTCAAGTTTGCGTGCATTTACGATATTGTTGTAATCAACGAATGGGTCTGAAAGATTCATTGTTTCCTTATATATACTTTTAATTTCAGTTTTCAATGGTTCAATTTCTGCAACCTTGCTGTCAACCTCAGAACGTTCCTGTTCAAGAGTCGCAAGAGTTTCCAAATTTTTCTTTCTGTCATCGTTCTTAGGCTTAACAAGCAGAAAGAAACCCGCAACAAGGATTGCTATAGCAAGAAGAACGCCAAGAATGACTAAATCTCTGTAATTAAGTTTCATCTTCATCTACCTCCTTATTCAGCAGTTTCTGCTTCTGTTCCTGATGATTCTTCCGCTGAACCGTCAGACTGTTCAGCTTCCGGTTTATAAGCACTTTCTCTGCCATTTACTGTAAGTATAACATTGAATGAAGCAGTTTCAACTTCATCTCCGTCAGTAGTTACCCTGTTGCCTTCTTCATCTTCACCTTCAACCTGTTCCTGCTGAATTGAAACAGTATATCCTGTATATGAAGCGGAATGATAATAACCTTTGTTTTCTTCAACAGATTCATCAAGAAGATTATCAATAAAGAGAGATGGGAGTTTCTGAACCATTTCTCCGCTTCCTGCTGCTGTTACCGAGAAAGTAAACGTACCATTGTTATATGAAGGAATTGAAATATAGGAATCATCAAGCCCAAGGTCATTTGCAGTTTTGTCAAGAACAGCTTGAATTGTATCAAACTTATCACCGTTTACAACCGGCTGGGAATAGAAAGCGTCATGTGCATTAACCATCTTTGTATTATAAGCACTAACAGTATCTTTCAGTGAAAGAAGATTATCACGTTGTTTAAGCTTATCAGCCTGAGCATCAATATATGATTGAACTTCAGTAATATCCTTTTCAACCCCGCTGTTCATAAAAGTAAGGGCAATCCATGCACCGCCGGCAATTACAACCGAACCGACGATACAGCTGAGAAGTACCGCAAGACCTGCATTGCTGTTTGCTGTACTTCCTCCGGCTCTTTTCATAGCTGCACCGAGTTCTGTTTCAAGCAGATTGATTTTTTCAGTCTCCTTATTACGCTTGAACATAGCACCGATAGCATTTGCATATAGTGAAAATTCAAGATTTTCGTGACCATGAATTTGCGGAGGAACATTAATAAGACTTGTATTCAAATCCATCTTTGAAAGTTCATCTGTAAGTCTTACATAATCATGAGTATCACCATAGAAGATGATATTTTCAATAATTTCGCCGGTATTTCGTGTTCTGTGGAACTGAAGCATACGGAAGATATTTTCATTTACTGCTTCGAAAACGTAATCTTCCGAATTGCCGTAATCGGCAGGGTCAATGGACGCAAAACGTGAGAATGAAAGCTGTCCAGCTTCATAAAGGTTAAGAGAGATGAAATTGTTATCAATCTGAACAGCAAGCAGCGGCATTTTATTTTTAATCTTCGTATCAGCAAGAAGAACCTTTGTAATACAGTTACAGCCTACCATAACAGACTTGAGTGAAATACCAAGAAGCTTGAAAACTTCTCTATAGCTGTTTACAATCTCATACGGACAGGCAGTTGCAAGAACCTTGACCATTGATTCACCTGCATCGCCTTTTTCTTCTGCTTCACCCACAATAACATATGTAATACTGTATGAATCATCAAGATTCAGCTCAGCCTGCATCTTCTGCTTTACAGCCTTCTGCATATCCTGAGATTTCGTGGTTTTTGCAACAGTAAGTTCCCTAAAAATAGTAAGGTTTGAAGAAAGACTTACAATAGCTTCCTTATCCGGCATTTTATTCTTCTTAAGCACACCGTTTATAAGTGTGGCAATATTCGGAATATCCTTAACATGACCGTTAACAATAAGTCCCTCGTCGATATTCAGTGTAGCAGCAGAGCTGATTTTTATTTTGCCATTGCTCTCAACGCCCTTGACCACACGTACATTTCTATCGGTAATATCAAATGAAAGCATTTATTTTTTTCCACCTTTCCATATTTATTCGTTCTCGATAGATTCCATTGAACCATAAAGTGCGGGGTAAATTCCGACTACGACCAGACCGATAATAAGACCCATAAAGATGAGAAGCACCGGCTCAACCATACTTACAAGACGCTGAACGGCTGAATCTGATTCTTCTTCATAGTAATCTGATGTTTTTTCAAGAATTGAGTCAAGTGCACCTGATTCTTCGCCTACATAAATAACAGAACAGAACATTGATTCAAATACTTCTGTTCTTGTTATAGCGGATGAAAGAGTTTCACCCTGTTTAACCTCATCAATTACTTCTTCAAATTTCTGGTCTATGTAAGAATTTCCAAGAACAGCAGACGCTCTTTTAAGACAATCAACCATGGGAATACCACTTGAATAAAGGTTGGAGAGAGTTCTCGCAAAACGTCCGGTATAAACCTTCGTTATAAGAGGACCAAATCCCGGGCCTTTTATCATGAGCCGGTCAACTTTAAGGCGAAAACTCGGAACTTTGAGGGCATATCTTATTCCGAAATAAGCGGCAACAACAATGATAATAAGAATATACCACTGATGCTGAAGAAAATCTGACATTGCAGCCATCATTTTAGTGAGGGCAGGCATGGTTGCAGGGTCTTCATACATATCAATAAATGTAGGCATAATGAAAATAAACAGGAACAATACAATGACCACGCAGAGAACAGCAAGGATTACAGGATAAATCATTGCACCCTTTATTGTATTTTTAAGTTTGTTTTCCTTGGAATAGTTCTCCGACATACGTGTCATGATAACGTCAAGCGAACCGCTGGCTTCTCCTGCACTTACCATAGAAATAAGGAAATCGGGAAATGAACCGGCGTGCATTTCAAGCGTACTTGAAAATGATTCACCTTTCTGGACATTTTCATAAATATCCTGCCAGATAGCCTTTGCCTTTTCGTTTTCCTGCTCTTTTGTCATGATATCAATAGCCTTTACAAGTGTAAGACCGGATGTAAGCATGGCACTGAGCTGACGGCAACAGAATGCAAGTTCTTTTGTATTGAACTTATAGATTGACCTTGATTTGCCGCCGGATTCTTCCTTGTAGTCCTTAATGAAGAGACCACGTTCTTTCATTTTTTCGAGAAATTCCTGTTCATTCTCGGCATTTGCCTTGCCCTTAACCTGTTTGCCGCGGGCATCCTGAGCAACATAGGAATAACTCTTCATAGAAAACCACCTCCGTATTTTTTTGTTAAGCCGAAAACAATTCATACTGCTTTAATAATAATTATTATAACATATTAAAAAATATTTTTCAATCGCTTTTTTGACTTAAATAATGATATGATTTTTATCAATATTCACCAACTTTTATACCATATGTAATATAGCAGGTATAAAAATGAAATATTCTACAAAAAGAAAATTAAGCAGCAGAACAAAAACCGACTTCAATGTGTTGGTTTCATACACATTATTATTTATAATACAATTATATCATAAACATATATAATAAGCAAGATGTTTTTAATTTTTTTTCAAATTATTATTAAAATATATATTTTAACTAAAATTATATTTTTTTACAGCGTATCCGAAAAATTTTCCGGATACGCCATAAATATAATATTCAAATACTGAATTTCATATTATATCTTTTTAGCCAGCAGTCAAGCTGTATGAAAAAAGCTATCGTCTGCGGAAGATTCATAAGCTGTCCATACCATTGAACATGGTCCGCATGGAGCAGGAGACGCTCCAGCTCTTTACGCTTTACAAGGTCTGTAAGAGGTGTGTCCTCTGAAATTATATTCCTAAGTTTTTCACTGACTGCCTCCAAAAATGCCGGATTGTGAGTTTTAGGATAAGGACTTTTCTTTCTGTTGAGTACCTTTTCAGGAAGCCAGTCTTTCATAGCCTCACGGAGCAATCCTTTTTCACGCCCCATATAATCCTTATACTCCCATTTTACATTATACATATATTCAGCAATTCTGTAATCACAGAACGGTACACGCACTTCCAGTCCACTGTACATTGACATTCTGTCTTTCCTGTCCAAAAGATTCTGCATGAACCAGTCAAAATTAAGCTGAGTCATCTCACGCATTCTGTATTCGGTTTCATTATCAGTCGAAAGCTTTTCAGCATAATCAGCAGTTTTTCTGTATGCACTGTATACAAATTCTTCTGCATCTATCATATATGAAAAATTATCATTTATAAATTTTTTACGGTAAGCAGTACTCTGTGCCCATGGAAACCCGTCAGTCATGCGTATATCCTTATCCCTGTACCATGGATAACCACCAAAAAGTTCATCTGCACATTCTCCGGAAAGTGCAACAGTTCCATGCTTTTTTATTTCACGACAGAAAATAAGCATCGATGCATCAACATCAGCCATTCCGGGAAGCCCTCTTGCATATACCGCATCATCAAGAGCTTCAACAAGCTCCGGAGTATCAATGACTGTCCAATGATGTCTTGTACCTAAATATTCAGTCATACAGTTGATATATTCGGGGTCGCTGTTCGGCTGAAAATGACTTTTAGTAAAATATTTATCATTGTCACGATAGTCAACAGAAAATGTATTCAGAATTTTACCTTGCTTTTTCATTTCAGAA
>ERZ777011.3417-NODE-3417-length-10143-cov-4.207276_pt1 | contig 10143 bp, 11 predicted proteins | sample MGYA00374964_ERZ777011 | MGnify/ENA primary metagenome ERZ777011 (study PRJEB29310, sample SAMD00008975) | mouse gut metagenome | study: EMG produced TPA metagenomics assembly of the Metagenome analysis of fecal microbiota from mouse which was promoted...
GGGGGAAGGCTAACAAGATTCTTTACTTCGTTCAGAATGACAATTCGGTGTGCAAAGCGACGCTACGCCCGCGCAGAATGACAGTGCGGTGTGCTAAACTCGCAGAATGACAGTAACTTGTGTAACGCTTTTGTTGCGCCGTCGGCGCGCAATTTAGCGTTGTCATCCTGAGCGTGAGCGAAGGATCTGAAAAAACTTACCGAGGGGAAGCCTTTTCGGTTACTCGGTTATATCTGTTTGCCCGTTACGCTCGTCTAAAATCAGCTTGACGGCGTTAAGCTTTGTAAGCGCGACAGCCAGCTCGTTAATCACCGCGCCGCGTTTAAGTGAGGGGCGGTGATAACTCGGTTTAAAGCCTTCGCAACCGTAATGTTTTTTTACTGTCGAATCCGTAACGGAGCAATGCCCGCAATCCGTACGCAGAAAACAGCAATAAGCCTTTGTGTAATAAGCCGTAAAGTGCGAGCACTCGTAACATTTTTCTGTCATAGTTTTACCTCTCTAAATCTGTAAATATGCAGATATTGTAATCTACAAATTTGCAGATGTCAATTATTTTCTGCATATTTGTAGTAGTATTTTACGGAGGTATAAAGATGAGAAACTACGGGGAAATTTTAAAAGAACAAAGGCTTGCAAGAGGTCTGACGCTTAAAGAAGTGGAAAAAGGAACGGGAATCAACAACGGAAATTTAAGCAGATGGGAGTGCGGTAAAGTATTACCGAGTATTTATTTTTGCGAAATTTTGGCGGATTTTTACGGCATTACGGTAGACGAGTTAATAGGTAGAGAGATAGTGAAATAATAATTTGAATTTATGATGAATTACGGTGAAAGTTTAAAATATCATAGAGAGGCGGCAGGGCTGTCGCAGTCAGCGCTTTCCGAAAAAACGGGAATTTCTCATCAAAATATAAACAGGTGGGAGAGCGGATTTGTATTGCCGAATATAGACTTTTGTGTAAAGCTCGCCGATTTTTACGGCATTACGGTAGACGAGTTAATCGGAAGGGACAGCATTAAATAGTTTATTCTATGAAAAAGTTCGGTGATGTGATGTACGGTGAAGAATTGAAAAAAACGCGTATTTCAATGGGTTATACGCAGGTTGCGGTTTCAAAAGCAACGGGAATACCGCAAAATACTATAAGTTGGCTTGAATCCGATAGGGGAATCGCAAACATAAATCAATGCGTTAGGCTTGCGGATTTTTACGGAATCAGTTTGGACGAGTTAATAGGTAGGGATATAGGTAAATAATAGTTACTTAATTTTCCATTGCGTTTTGCACATGATTATACAAGAGATTCTTCACTTCGTTCAGAATGACAGTGCGGTGTGCAAAGCAACGCTACGCCCGCGCCGAATGACAGTGCGGTGTAATGCTGAGGCTTGCCGAAGGATCTTGAAAGGCTTCTCCCAAGGGAGAAGCTCCGCGTAGCGGTGATGAGGGGCTTTGATGAATTTACCCCTCATCCGTCTTAACCTTGCGGTCAATCCACCTTCCCCCCAAGGGGGAAGGCTAACAAGATTTCTCACTTCGTTCAGAATGACATGCGGTGAGCAAAGCAACGCTACGCCCGCGCAGAATGACAGTGCGGTGTCATACTGAGGCTTGCCGAATGACGGTAGGCGTAACACATTGTCATGCTGTGTGAAACGAAGCATCTGTAAAGTCTTCTCCGCAGGGAAGGCTTTTTTCTTAAACATAGTAAACTGCAAACGTTTAAAATAATTGTTTTTTGCTTTAAGTTGTGCTATACTTATAAAGATTTATGAAAAGAGAGGAATTACGTCATGGCTGAAAAATTTTATCTTACGACCGCAATAACCTATACTTCGGGCAAGCCGCATATCGGCAACACTTACGAAAGTATTTTTTCCGACGCGATAGCGCGTTTCAAGCGCATGCAGGGCTATGACGTATTTTTTATGACCGGCACGGACGAGCACGGTCTTAAAGTAGAGCAGAAAGCCGCCGAAAAGGGCGTAAGCTGCAAGCAGTTCGTCGACGACGTTTCTGACGAAATTAAGCGTATCTGGAAGCTTATGAACGTTTCCTACGATAAATTTATCCGCACGACGGACGACTATCACGAGCGCGCCGTGCAGAAAATGTTTAAAAAATTCTACGATAACGGCGATATTTACAAAAGCGCATACGAGGGCTTGTATTGCACCCCGTGCGAAAGCTTCTGGACGGAAAGCCAGCTTGTAAACGGAAAGTGCCCCGACTGCGGCAGGGAGGTTAAGCCCGCCAGGGAAGAAGCTTACTTCTTTAAAATGGGCAAATATGCGGACAGGCTTGTCAGGCACATAGTTACCAATCCGAAGTTTATCCAACCGCTTTCGCGCAAGAACGAAATGATGAACAATTTTCTGCTTGCGGACGAATTTATCGGAAAGAGCGACGAGGAAATTTTAAAGGCGTGCGACGACGGAACTTTAAAGACCAAGCTGCAGGATTTGTGCGTTTCGCGTTCCACCTTCAAGTGGGGCGTGCCTGTCGACTTCGACGAAAAGCACGTAATTTACGTTTGGCTTGACGCGCTTTCCAACTATATTACGGGCGTCGGGTACGATACGGACACCCCCTCGCCGCAATATAAAAAGTACTGGCCCGCAAACGTGCACATTATAGGCAAGGACATTATACGTTTTCATACGATCTACTGGCCCATTTTTCTTATGGCTTTGGGCGAGCCTTTGCCTAAGTGCATATTCGGGCACCCCTGGCTTTTGCAGGGCGGCGACAAAATGTCCAAGTCCAAGGGAAACGTCTTATATGCGGACGACCTTGCAAAAAACTTCGGCGTGGACGCGGTAAGATACTTCGTCCTGCATGAAATGCCGTATGCCGACGACGGAATTATCACGCAAGAGCTTATGTGCGACAGGATAAATTCCGACCTTGCAAACGTTTTGGGCAACCTTGTAAAACGCACCGTTTCCATGACAAACCAATACCTTAACGGCGTTGCGAAAAGGACGGGGACGGAGGGCGGCACGGACGCGGATTTCGAAAGCGTTATACGAGGCGCGTATTCAAAGGTCGCGGCAAAGATGGAAGAATACAAGGTCGCGGACGCGCTGGACGCGCTTTGGTCGCTTTTCCGCCGTGCGAACAAATATATAGACGAAACCACGCCTTGGATTCTCGCCAAGGACGAGAGTAAAAAGGACAGGCTTTCGGAGGTTTTGTATAATCTCTGCGTTTCGCTGGATATAGGCGCTCACCTTTTAAAAAGCTTTATGCCCGACACCGCGGGGCGCATTCTTGCCGAGATAGGCGCAAAGGAACGCGCCTTCGGAAGCGGCGACTGCATTACGGAATATAGCGTAACGCCTACGCCGGCTACGCTTTTCGAAAGAGTAAAATACGAGGATATAAAAGTGAACATTGAGGAACAGAAACCGCATGAAGAAGTTGCGGAAACCGAAAGCAAGCCGCTTATAACCATTGACGATTTCGCCAAGGTTGAAATGCGCGTGGGCACGGTTATCGCGTGCGAAGCGGTCAAAAAAAGCAAGCTTCTGCACGAGACCGTAAAGGTCGGCGCAAAGACTATTTCAATCCTTTCCGGCATAGCAAAATATTACCCGCCGGAGGAAATGGTCGGCAAGAAAGTGGTGGTGGTCACCAACCTGCCGCCGCGCGAAATGAAGGGTATTTTAAGTGAGGGAATGATTGTCTGCGCCGAGGGCGCGGACGGGACGCTTTCTTTGGTTTCGCCCGAAAAGGACGTCGCCGACGGGAGTCTTTTGTCTTGAAATATATAGACGTTCACTGTCATCCGGACGACGAAAACTTCGGTGATTTGGACGGATTTTTCGCCCGCGCTAAATTTGCCGGAGTGGAAAAAGTTATTTGCGCGGGCGTGGATTTGAAAACGTCTTTGTACGCTTCCCGCCTTGCGGAAAATTATGAGGGCTGTTACTTCACCGCGGGGATTCACCCCACCGAGACCGCAAAAGGCGGGATTGACGACCTTGAACAAATTTATAAGCTTGCGCAGTGCCCTAAGTGCGTCGCCATAGGCGAAATCGGGCTGGACTATCACTACCCGGATACGGATAAGGAAAGGCAGAAGGATTATTTTATACGCCAGCTTAGCATGGCGTCAAAGCTCGGTCTGCCGGTTCAGATACACTCGCGCGACAGCGCGGAGGACATGCTATCTTTGCTGAAAACGTACGCGCCGACGCTTAAATCCGGCATTTTGCTTCACTGTTATTCCCACTCGGCGGAAATAGCGGCGGAGCTTGAAAAACTCGGGTGTTATTTTTCCTTCGGCGGCACAAGCACTTATTCGGGCAGTAAAAAAGTGCGTAAAACGATTGCCGCGCTTGCTTCCGACAGATTATTGACGGAAACGGACAGCCCCTATCTTCCGCCCAAGTCGAAGCAGGGGACCTTCCCCAACACACCCGAAAGCATGCCCGAAATTTTACAAAACATGGCGGACGTACGCGGCGTTTCCGCGGAGGAAATGTCGCAAACCGTCTGGGACAACGCGCACGCATTATTCAAAAAGCTGTGTAATTAATTTTTATTACAAAATTTATGGTCGGTATTGACACAATTGGTAAAATATGGTAAAATTAATGCAAGGAGGGTAGTTTTATGAAATCAAATATAAAAAACTCAACTAAAAAATTACTTTTACTTGCCGCGGCAACGGTGACAGCCGCTTCGGCAGTTGCAATAGCAACCGGCAGTTCTTATTCTGTAAGAGCTTCCGCGGCAGAGAACAATATTGTAGCTTATTCAAATGATGTTTATGAGGATATATATTATAGATCAGGTCAATATGAAATTGATGATTCAGGTCCGATAAACCAATCTTGTGATGTATTCTTATGGAATCATATGCCTGATTATAGTTATTTTGTTGCTAACGGTTATCAAAAAGTTACGGTTACTATAAAAATGGCAATGAAAGAAAAAAACAAGGGTTATCAACAAGTATTTTTATATCCGCGCAAAGATACCGCTTACGGAGAATATGTACAAAAAATTGAAGTTGAATATGGCGGAAGTAAACTGAATGATCATTACAGCGACGTATATTTTTATTTTAAATCGCTTCCGTTAAGTGAATTTGTAACAAATGATTCACTCGGACTAGTAATAAGATATGGGGCAACTGGTGCAGGAGAGGATACTTGGTTTAATAAGGAATTGACTGTTACTGTTACCGTAAGTAAGGGTGAAATCAGAGATAGAAATTCTGTTCAGGGGAATGTATCATTCGATGATAAGCTTAATAACCCATAATCTTTCAAAGACTTATAAATCAAAAAAGAGTGCGGACGTAAACGCGCTTAAAGGGGTAAGCTTTACACTGCCGGAAAAAGGCATGGTGTTTATCCTCGGCAAGTCGGGATGCGGCAAATCAACCCTTTTAAACGTTTTGGGCGGATTGGATAACTTCGACGGCGGCGACGTTATTATAGACGGAAGGTCAATGAAGGATTTTTCCGCAAAGGATACGGACAGGCACCGCAATGAAAAAGTGGGCTTCGTCTTTCAGGAAAACAACCTTCTGGACGAATACACGGTAGAGCGCAACGTTTCCCTTGCTCTTGAATTGATAAACGTAAAGGACGGCGGCGACTTGGTCGCCGCCGCTTTAAAATCCGTCGATTTAGAAGGCTTTGCGGACAGAAAGTGCAACCGCCTTTCGGGCGGACAAAAACAGCGCGTTGCAATAGCCCGCGCCATAGTAAAAAAGCCCGAAATTTTGTTGTGCGACGAACCCACGGGCGCACTGGACAGCGACACCGGCGAGGAAATTTTCAATCTCTTAAAAAATATAAGTAATAATACGCTTGTCATAGTTGTCTCTCACGACAGGGAGTCTGCCGAAAAATACGGCGACAGGGTAATAGAGTTAAAGGACGGGCAGGTAATATCGGACAGCGCGCCCATAGAGGTTACGCCTGTTGAAAGCAAGCCCGAAGTTCAAAAAAAGAGCTGCGGCTTGCCCGCAAAGCGGGCTTTTAGCATAGGCGCAAGCTTTTTAATAGCGCGCCCCGTGCGTCTGGCGCTTTGCATAATAATCTGCCTTTTAACTTTCACTTGCGTGGGCGTGTCGGATTCCTTTGCAAGTTATAACAGGGAAAAAGCCATTGCGGACAATCTTGTTAAATACGAGACCCCGTATTATATTTTTGCGCAAACCTCGACTTGGGATCTTGAAAAGTTAGACGAGGGTTTTTCGTACACTAAAAATGCTTTTAACGAAACGGAATACGAAAGGCTTAAAACTCTTGTCAAGTGCGACAGATACGATAAAATTTATAGGTTTATGGGCAGAGCGGCAATTAATGAAGTACAAGACCAACACGTGTCTTTTGGTGGTATAACCGAAATTGACGAAAGTTTGGTTTCTGATTATAATTTTAAACTATATGGTAAGTATCCCGAAAAATATGAAGAAATAGTTATATCGGACTATATGTTTGAAGGTTTTAAAGCATACGGCTACAAGGATAAGGATAATCCGCTTGAAACAATTTCAACTTATGACGATATCATAGGCAAGACTATTTCGTATACTTACGCAAGATATATAGGTATGGAACTCATCAAAGATGATTTGGAGTATAAAGTTGTCGGTGTGCTTGACACAAATGTGAACAAAAAATTATACGATAAAGTTACGTTTAAAGATTACGACGATAAGGATGAGCCGTTATATCAAGCGCAATTGGAGATGTCTACTTACGGTATGCAAGGGGCAATGTTTACTGCCAAGGACTTTTATGAAAATTATTACGTTCCGGCGATGATTAGATTTAACATGTATTCAGAAACGAACGGCGATTTAATACAAAGCGTAATTTCGCCTATTATGGGCAATAAAAAATCAATGCTCGAAGCCGTGCGCATACACGAGAGATATCATACTGAACCTGATGAATATGGGTGGGCGAACTTTTTTATGCTTACAGGCGATGCGCAGTATGTTGTTGATTATGCTCACCCTGATATGGAGCTTTATAAAACCATATTCTTTTACACTGCGCTCGGCACAGCGGTAATAGCCGCACTGTTCGTACTATATTACGTCAGCGGCGTAGTTACTGAAAAGAAAAGGGAAATCGGCATACTGCGCGCAATAGGCGCGTCGCGCGGGGATATATTTAAAATATTCGCCGCCGAAAACGGAATTTTCGCAGGCGGTCTTATTGCGCTGGCAACGGCATTTGCCGCCGTGGCGGATGTGATAGCAAACTTATATCTTACAAAGGGTTTCGGGGTTAAAGTTTTGCTTTTATCGTTTTCCATACGGCAGTTTGCAGTACTTGCAGCGGTGGCGATACTCGCTATTGCGGTTGGAGTAATAATTCCCGTCATAAAAATACTGCGCGCAAAGCCCGTAGATATAATTTCGGGCAGAAAGTAACAATTTTAAAAGTCAAAAGCCCGCGCTTTTCCGCGCGGACTTTTTTCATCTCGGGTGAGGTAAACGCGGTTAAATGCGTTTACAAAAACAGTTTGCGCTGTTATAATTACCGTATACTTGAAATCAACAGGGTAATTATGGAAAAAGATATAAAAACCGTGCTTGCGGAGTGCGGCTTCGGCTTCAAAAAGCAGTTCGGACAGAATTTTATTACAGATAAAAATTTGCTTGCAAGCATAGTTTCGCAGTCGGGTGCGGGAGAGTGGGATACCGTAGTCGAAATAGGTTGCGGCGCGGGAACGCTTACGCGCGCGCTTGCCGAAAGAGTTAAAAATGTAATCGGCTTCGAAATAGATAAAAGTCTTGCGCCCGTGCTTGAAATCACGCTTGCGGATTTTTCAAACGTGAAAATCATTTACGGCGATTTTATGAAAGCCGACCTGAAAGAATTGGAAAAAGGACTTGAAAGCTACCGCGTGGTTGCAAATTTGCCGTACTACATTACCACGCCGCTTATAATGAAATTGGTTGAGCAGTCCGAAAAGTGCCTTTCGCTTTCGGTAATGGTTCAGGAGGAGGTTGCCGACCGCCTTTGCGCACAGGCAGGCACGCCGCAATACGGCGCAATAACGGCGGCTGTAGCATACCGCGCGGATTGCACCGTTGTAAAGCGCGTGCCGCGTACGGTTTTCTTCCCTCAGCCCAACGTCGACAGCGCGGTGGTAAAGCTTGAATTCCGCAAGCCTCTGCCCGTCAAAAGCCGTGAAATTTACGGCAAAACCGTCCGCGCGGCGTTCTCCTCGCGCAGAAAAACGCTTGAAAACAACCTTGTAAACTGCTTCGGTTTATCGCGTGAAAACGCGCGGCATATAATTGAAAAATGCGGGCTGGACCTTAAAGCGAGGGGGGAAACCCTTTCGCCCGTGCAATTTGCGAAACTGTCGGATTTAATTGCGGATATCCATAATATGTAAAAATTCATATTTTTGTTCTAAAAAAGTCTGCCCGTACATAAATTAGGGTAGACTTAAATTTTCGGAGGACAATATGAATCAGGAATTAGACTACGCCGAAATGCTGGAAATACCCGTAAGCACGGTCAATGTAGTAAAAAAGAAAAGCTTTTTCAAGCGCCGCCGCCCCGCCAAGACAGAGCAGGAGCAGCTGCCCGAGGATCTTAAAGAACGCGTCGTCGAAAGCGTGAACGAGCGCGTCGGGGCGTATGTATATTCGGAGGACGTTTCCGACCCGCCCAAGGAGGAAAAGCGTAAATTTTCGTTTTCCATTAAAAAAGACAAGGCAAGTCTGGTACTTTTTACCGAAGCGGTTGCCGTCGGCGTGATAGCGTTGACCATTTTCCTGACCAACATGTTTATGCCGTCCAGCGCGATAAATACGTTTATAAGCACTTTCTCGACTTCCAAAAACGCCCCCAAGGAGCGCAATTATACGGAATTTACGCTTGCGCCCGTCGTAAGCGAGTTATCCGACGCGGAGGTTGAAATGACAGAAACGGGCGTAATTTACTTCACCGCACAGGGCAGCGTTTATCCCATTTGCGAAGGAACCGTTTCCAAGGTGTATGAAAACGAGGGTAGTTACACTGTCGAAATATCGCATACGTCCGCTTTCACCAGCGTAATAACGGGGCTTACCACCGTCTATAACGAGACGGGCACGGCGGCAAAATCCAATATACCCGTGGGTTACAGCGACGGCAAGGGCGAAGTGCGCGTCTCCATGTACAATAACGGAACGTTGCTTGACTGCTACACCATGACGAACGAAGTTCCCGTCTGGAAGTCGTGAAGTTCACCCTTCATCCGCTGTTTATAGCGATAGGACTGCTGTCTGCGATCTTCGGCGGATTAACCGTATTCATTATATACGCGCTGACCGCACTCCTGCACGAGTGCGGTCATATTTTTTGCGCGGCGCGTTTGGGGTACAGGTGCGAAAAGGTAAGTCTTATGCCTTACGGCGCCGCCGCCGTCTGCGATACGGAGGGGATATCCGCCGCCGACGAATTGAAGCTGGCGCTTTCCGGTCCGCTTGTGAACGCGTTTTTACTTGTCGCCGTTGCGGGGCTTTGGTGGTTTTTTCCTCAGACTTACGCCTATACGGACGCGGTGTTTTCGGCAAACGCGGTTATGTTTTGCATCAATCTTCTGCCCGCCCACCCGCTTGACGGCGGACGCGCGCTGAAATGCCTTTTAAGAAAATTCTTCCGCCCCAAAACGGTAAGCGTTTTAACGCGCTGCCTGAGCGCGGCGCTTGCCGCCGCGTTCGTCTTGATATTTTTTCTGGCGTATAAAAATTTTTCTTTACTTATATTCGCGGTGTTTCTGCTGTGCTCTGCCTTCGAGAAGGACGTTCCCCTGTCCCGCATAAATTTTGCGGCAAAAAAGCCCAAGCGCGGCAAGGAAATAAAGCATGTAATGCTTAACGCAAATTCAACCTTCAAGGACGCCCTGCGTCATACGGATTCAAGCAAATACGTGATATTTCAGTTTTACGGAGACGGTCTTTTGGACGAAATTTACGAGGACGAGATTTACGAAATGTTACAGACGCGTACTATTTACGATAAAATATTGGAATAATTTCATTGCGACTCACGTAACGCTGTGTTATAATGCTTTCGGCGACGGTTTTTTATCTTTTTACAGGCTACACTTGGCTGCGTTCCGGTTACAATTATAGTGCGTACTCTGCGCAATACCTTACGGC
>ERZ777011.3418-NODE-3418-length-10140-cov-2.781160_pt1 | contig 10140 bp, 9 predicted proteins | sample MGYA00374964_ERZ777011 | MGnify/ENA primary metagenome ERZ777011 (study PRJEB29310, sample SAMD00008975) | mouse gut metagenome | study: EMG produced TPA metagenomics assembly of the Metagenome analysis of fecal microbiota from mouse which was promoted...
AAGAAAGGGCGACAATCGAGCATGGTACTCGGTTGTCGCCCTTCGGCCAGTTTATAAGTATAATTCAATCACGTCAGTATTTGGCGTGGAAGTTGGCGTTGAGCCATTCTTCTATCTCGGCTTCATCGTAGATGGTCTTGCCACCTATCTTATAATAGGGAATTACATTGCTATTGCGGAAGTTCTGGAGGGTGCGACGGTGCAACGACAATCGTCTTGACAATTCTTTGTCTTCGATGAAGAATTTTCCTGCCAGTGGCGGTCGAATATTAGGGGCTATCGCCTCAAACATTTCCGCCAGTTCTCTTGTCTGCGCATAGAATGTAAGGACTGACGGATGGCGTTTTGTTATGATTTCTTCATCCGGAAGATGCAAATCTCTGTAAACGGAAACTGCTCCAAAAATCTTACCTATTTCTTTGCCTATTTCTTTGCCTATCTTCTGATTTTCTCTGTCACGCATCAATAATGTCATATACTCATGCCTCCATTCCCGATTCTTTTTCGCTCTTCCCACGGCCTCGTCGAGTTTCTTCACAAATATATCTTCCGGTTGTTTGCCCGCCACATAATCTAAGAACGCTTTTAATTCCTTACTTACAGTTCCATTTTTTCCATCTGCATTCAAAAAAATCTTTTTTGCACCGTCATTCAGCATAACCTCCGAATCTTCTTTACAGACATTTTCAAAGGTATACATATAACGTTTTTTCCCAAATAAGTCCGACAGGCAGATAAAGATAATGTAACTATTGTTTAATGTATCGTAATCCTGCCCTTTATCAACCAACTGCAAATCTATCATGCTTTGGTAATATCTGGTTCTCCTTGGTAAATATTTAGAAGTGCCGGCCTGCATTTCTATGTCGTATACAGTACCTTTCCCATCATTTACATACGCGTCCAAACGGACACCCTTTGCGTCAAAATCCTCTTTTATTGTCTTTTGCAGTTCGGGATATTCCACATGGTCAATATCCAAATCCGGCAGGATTCTCCGTAACAGTTCCTTACAAAGCTCTGCATCCTGCATGACCTTTCCAAACAGGAAGTCATTGGATATGCTCAATTCTTCCCATTTTGTCTGCTTTGTTTCCGTATTTCCCATTTGTTTACCTGCTTTCTTTCAAATAAATCACTGCCGGGAAACTCTGTATTTTTCAAAATCTTTGCTATCTATCTTTATTATACACAGCCTTCCGGCAAATTACAATAAGCGTAAAACCCGCCTTCCGGAATTACTTATGGTAGGGTTCGCCCTTATTAATCCGATACCCTCTATATATCTGTTCTAATAAAATAACGCGCATTAATTGATGTGGAAAAGTCATATTGGAAAAGCTTAGCGCCTGATTGGCAACTTTTGATACGCCCTCATGAAGGCCAAGGGAACCGCCTATAATAAACATGATATGGCTTTTCCCCTGAATGGCCAATTGATTTAACTGATTTGCAAAGGATACCGAATCGGGATTTTTCCCCTGAATTTCCAGGGTAAAAATATAGGCGTCCTCCTTTATGAATTTCAAAATGCGGGCCGCTTCCTTTTCTTTGATGAGTTCCTCCTCGGCCGGACTTGTATGGTCGGGCGTCTTTTCATCCGCCACCTCTACTATCTCCAGCCTGCAATATCTGCCAAGGCGCTTAACATATTCCGAAACAGCCTTTCTATAGAAATCTTCTTTGATTTTACCAACACAAATAAGGGTAATCTTCATTCTATACCCTCCGCATACCGCACCAATAAATGGTTCAAAAAAATTTCAGGCTTCGTCTTCCTCAAAAATCCCTGAATAGGTTTCCTCTATCAGCCTGTCCAGATATCCCTCGTCCAAATTTAAAAACTGTTTTTTAATCGCTTTTTTTATGTAGTCAAACCGTTGAAAATATTTTAATTCCTCCGGCTGGCCGTCCAACCCCAGAGCCTTGTCAATGGCATCCTTTTTCAGGTTTTCCATACACCAGCTTTGCACTTCTTTTGTCAGGTTATTTTCGCTGGTAGCCTTTTTCTTCAACACCTTAAAGTTCTTCATGGAGATAATTCCCATGATGAGGAACAAAACAAATAATACCCCCATGACGCCGGTAATCATGTATTTGTTGATAAGGGATACCTTAATGTCAATTATCCCCAGGAAGAATAACATCACCAGCACAATGCCCGCTCCCCCTACCATCAGAAGCGTATAGGCCGAAGTCCTGTTTTCCTCCGCCTTTTCCTCATTGTTGATATAAACCGGTCGATACCGGCAGGGTTCTTCTTCCTCGTCAAAAGAAAAGGTATCATCCTGACCTTCCAACGCTTCCCCTGAATGCACAACATTACCTTCAAAATGGAGTGTTTTATCTTCGAAATGAGGTGTATTACCTTCCTTTGTTTGCTGTGAAGCTAAGGCAGTGGCAGCTGCCTTGCTGTCAGAAGTCGCAAGCGGCTCATCCTTCTTAAGCTCGTCCACCAGTTCACAGCCGCAGTCTGCACATACCGTAATCCCCTCTACATATTCGCTTTTGCACCTTGGGCACCATGCCATGACCTATACCTCCTTTTACCCCTTCGTTTATTTTACTACGGATTGGCATAGGTTTCCACTGTTTTATCTATTTCTATCCTTAATTTTATTCCGGGACAATCAGGCAGGGAACCCCTATCCCTACATTTTTCTTTGGATGGAGCCAGACATAATTATTGGGATCTTGTATCTCCACATAAACCGTCCTGTTTCCCTTTTTATCCTTATTTTCATTTTGGTAAATCCATGCGCCGTGATCAGCCTTGGCATTCCATTCTTTTGTGCTGTCGTCCGCATAAATTGTAATCAGGTAAAATTCTCCATTTACAAGCCCCGCGTCATAGCTCCCGATACGGTTTGTCACATATCCTTCGTTGCCCGTAACCAGATTCATGTCATAATCATAATGCTCTGACCCTTCTCCCTGAGGAAGGTCGTTTGCCCAGCCTCCCGTATAATGATGATAGGTATACATATCATTTATATTTTTCGTCTGGTGGATATGAAAATGCATCCAGGTTCCGTTTCCGCTTCTTACGCCGTTCGCCCAATCGCCATAATAGTATTGATTGTCCGCATATACGGCCACGCCTTTTCCGTTTGGCTGCCCATTTCCATTGGTGTCGCCATAATAGTAAAAGTTTTTCGTACCCTTAAGACTCCATGACATAGCAAGGTAATGATCTAAATACACAAGATCATTTATGGCCTTCTGGTTGTTATCGCTCCAATACGCCATCATATCCTGCAGTTGTTCCTCCGCATGAAACTCCACCTTGCTGTAATCCTTCTGCGCCTTCATAACCTGCTGATAAGGCGTTGGAGATGAGTCCGGAGTTAAATCTTCTTCCGTATCGCTTTGATTGTCCGCCTCGTTTGCGGTATTATCGGTTGGCTCTGCCATAGGCCCAGACGTATCCACGGCCGCATCATCCTTTTGATTTACTACGGAAGACGAATTTACCTGCTGTGGGGATTCTTTTGTCTGGGCGTCCTGATTTTCATCGGCATATTCCATGATATTTTGCTGTAAGTTATCAGAATCATCCCCTCGCTTTTTGATGCTATTTGCAATCAGTGTAATTGCAAGAATAATAACAATAAGAACAAAGGGAAGCACGGTTACCAGAATCTTTGCTTTATCAATCCCCGAATATTCATTGTCGTCTTCCTCAAATAATTTTTTCATAACATAAACCTCCTGCATACAATAGGCAAAGCCCATTGTCAGATATCCCAAGCTTAGCCTGCGATACTGCCACAAATAAATAGTTTGAAAGGATCTTTATATGACTATACAATAAACAATTTAATTTCCCCTATAAAAATTATTAATATTTTCTTATTTTATATTTTCAAATGCCTTTCGTCTTCCCTCGTGAGCAAAGATCGGACTTAAAAAGGTGTAAAGCCGCATTTTACAGACTTTACACCTTCCCACCGCTGTTTCATCCCTCCTGATTTGTCCCAAACCGGAGATTATACATTCATTATAAAGTCATGCAATAGTTTACCGGACGTCTTTTGCCAAATAAGTAATTACTCAGTCCCTGGCTTCATAGTTACTCAAATATGCGTCAATTCCTTTTGCCCCTGCTCGCCCTGCGCCCATTGCAAGGATAACGGTTGCAGCGCCTGTCACGGCGTCTCCGCCTGCATAAACTCCTTCTTTTGTGGTCTTGCCAAATTCTTCATCCGCAATAATGCATTTCCACTTATTCACCTCTAATCCTTCCGTAGTGGAAGAAATAAGAGGATTAGGTGATGTTCCAAGAGACATTATCACCGTATCCACATCTATCTCAAACTCGGAGCCGGGAACTTCAATGGGACGTCTGCGTCCTGAAGAATCGGGCTCTCCTAATTCCATTCTAATACACCTGATTCCACGCACCCAGCCTTTTTCGTCTGCAAGAATCTCCACCGGATTGGTAAGAAGGTTAAAGATGATTCCCTCTTCTTTGGCATGATGCACTTCCTCCACACGGGCGGGCAGCTCTTCTTCGCTTCTCCTGTATACAATATGTACTTCCGCCCCCAAACGCAGTGCAGTTCTTGCGGCATCCATAGCCACGTTTCCGCCGCCTACCACCGCCACTTTTTTGCCTCTCATGATCGGTGTGGAAGCCTCTTCGTCAAAGGCTTTCATAAGATTGCTTCTGGTCAGATATTCATTGGCGGAAAAAACACCGTTTGCCTGTTCGCCGGGGATCCCCATGAACTTGGGAAGCCCCGCTCCGGAACCGATAAACACGGCGTCAAAGCCTTCTTCCCCTAAAAGCTCATCAATGGTAACAGATTTCCCTACCACCACATTTGTCTCTATTTTTACGCCAAGGGATCTTACATTTTCAATTTCTTTCGCAACCACTTTTGCTTTGGGAAGACGAAATTCCGGAATACCATATACCAGCACGCCGCCCGGTTCATGAAGGGCTTCAAAAATGGTCACGTCATAGCCCATCTTTGCAAGGTCCCCCGCGCAAGTAAGCCCGGCCGGTCCGGAACCTATTACCGCGACCTTTTTCCCGTTTTTCTCATCTGCGCCCTGGGGTTTAATCCCATTTTCACTTGCCCAATCCGCTGCAAAGCGCTCTAACTTTCCTATGGACACCGGCTCGCCCTTGATACCTCTGATACATTTTCCCTCACACTGGCTTTCCTGGGGACAAACGCGCCCGCAGACTGCCGGAAGGGATGACGACTCGCTGATCACCTGATAAGCCGACTCGATATCTCCTTCTTTTATCTTTTCAATAAATCCGGGAATATCAATAGCCACCGGGCATCCCTTGATGCACTGTGCATTTTTGCAGTTAATACATCTGGACGCCTCTTCCATTGCCTCCTCTTTATTATATCCTAAACAGACCTCCTCAAAATTGGCCGCCCGCTCCTTTGGATCCTGCTCTCTTACCGGAATCTTCTTTAATACATCCATTATTTGTCACCTCCGCAATTTCCGCATCCGCCATGATGAGTATCCCCTTCCTTCGCCTTAAGGAATGCTCTGCCTTCCTCCGTCTTGTAAATCTGCTGACGCTGCATTGCTTCATCAAAATTTACCTGGTGCCCGTCAAATTCAGGGCCGTCCACACAGGCAAATTTCACCTTGCCGCCTACCGTCACCCTGCATGCGCCGCACATTCCCGTTCCATCCACCATGATAGGATTTAAACTGACAATAGTGGGAAGGTTCAGTTCCTTTGTAAGCTTACAAACAAATTTCATCATAATCATAGGGCCGATTGCAACGCAGACGTCATAGTGCTTTCCTTCTCCCACCAATTCGCTGATGGTCTGTGTCACCATGCCGCTCCTCCCATAAGACCCGTCGTCTGTGGTTATGTACAAATTGCCGGCTACGGCCTTCATTTCCTCTTCCAAAATAAGCAGTTCTTTGGTTTTTGCGCCTACAATCACATCCGCGTCAATCCCTCTCTCATGAAGCCATTTTACCTGGGGGTACACAGGCGCTGTGCCCACACCGCCTGCCACAAACAGCATTTTTTTCTTTTTTAAGGTTTCCAAATCCTCCGATACAAACTCAGAAGGGCAGCCTAAGGGCCCTACAAAATCATGAAATACATCCCCTGCTTTTAAGGACGACATTATTTGTGTACCTGCCCCTACAATCTGAAATACAATTGTTATTGTTCCCTTTTCCCTGTCATAATCGCAGATTGTAAGCGGAATACGCTCCCCATCTTCATCTGCCCTTACGATCACAAACTGTCCGGGTTTGCAGGCTTTGGCCACCCGTTTTGCTTCCACTACCATATAGAAAATACCGGCAGCAAGCTCTTTTGCTTCTAAAATCTTGTACATTTCCGATTCCTTTCCTGTTTTAGATAAATTTTATTTTTTCCATGGGCTTTCAATCACAGAAAGCAGCCATATCCCCGACGGCTTTCTGAGCGCTTTAAGCCCTCAACCGGTCAAAGGAATTAACCCCATCTGACCGTTTTCATCATAAATCAGACGATTGGGCGCCCCTGTATAAACCTCCACGGCGTACAACCGTTCCGTTTTGGTTCGGACGCCATTATCTCCGTCAACATATTCGCTCAAAACATAATAATAACCCAAATTAGGAATTTCCACAATAGTGTCATACTGAAATACAAATTTTCCCTTAATTTCCGTAGAATGCCCCTGTAAATCCGTAAGCACTTTCCTTGCATAGAGGGCTTGTACCACATTGTCTACGGCTTTTCCCACGGTTACATCCGTTTTAAGAGTGAAATCAAAACTTCTGCTTACCACCTCACTGGAAACCCCTTCTTCGGAAATTGTTACAAACTTAAAATTCGACTTTCCAAGAGGCATTGTAATTGGCCCTGTATATTGCAGGCTGTCTTTACCCGGGCTGCTTCCATCTATGGTATAGTAAACCGTTCCTGCTCCGCCGGCGCTCACCTCAATCATGGTGGGAACATCATAATCTCCGCTCGCCAAAAATACCTCCGGCGGTTTTGGCGCCGTCAGGTTAATCATATACCAGCTTCTGACAATATCGCTTTTGACTCCATAGTCATTTACAAACATCGCCGCCACCTGATATTCCCCGGACTCTAAAAATAAGGGGGCGGTATAAACGTCGCTTTTTTCATTCGGATTGCTGCCATCTAAGGTATAATAAATCTTTCCGGCGGTATTAGCGCTCATCGTAAGCAAAATCACCTCGTCATAATTTCCGGACTCACTGCCAAACTCCGGTACGAAAGCCAGATATTTTTGGAAATGATTGACAACCTCCTCATTTTCACAGGAAGAAAGCAGCGTGGCAATATCCTCATATCTCCCCTCTTCATCAAAGATTGCAACTATATTTTCATAAGCCCTCGCTTCATCCTCATAGGTAAGATGTTTATTTCTGAGGGCTTTAATCAGCACATCAACCGCCTTTTGCTTTTCCCCCATTTGCTCATAATAACCTGCCTCCAATAAAACAATTTCAAAAGCGTCCCCCTGCAGCATCCTTGCCTTTTCCAAAAAGTCAATTGCCTCTTCGTAATTGCCTTCCTGCGCATATTCCCTGGCCATCTCTATCTGATAGTTAGCCGAAAACCTGTGGTATAATGTCACCGTAACAAAGATAACCGCCAGGGCGATTACGGCAAAACTGATAAGTCTTATGGCAGGCCGGCCTTTTCTCTGTTCTCTTTCAAAGAAAAACCGGGATAATTTATTTTTCTGTAAGTCGCGCTCATCCTCATAATCGTTATTTTTTAATCCGCCAACATCCTTTGCGTTATAAATATCCTTTGGGATAGTCATATCCTTTGGGATAATCGCGTCGTTTTTGTTGGCAGAATCCTTATCCACCGTTTCCGAAGGGGAGGCAGTTCCTTCTATTTCTTCAGCAACTGTGGATAAAGCTTCCGTGATACTATTTTCAATTTCCGGCTCAAAGTCGGGCACCATCCGGATTTCCGCCCCGCACTTTTCACAATACAAATGGCCCTCCGCCATTTCATATCCACAATTGTTACACTTCATATTTGTACTCCCGCATACCCCAAGCCGTGCTTGCGGTACTGCCATCAATAAGCAGTTTGGAAATTTACTTTCAAACTTTTTTCATCCTTATAAGCGTTCGGAAGTTGGCTTCCAAACTTAAATCCCATGCGTCCGGCTGATCAGACTCAGCTAATAGCTCCGCTTTGCCCAATCGTCACGGACGCAACGCAATTGTAAAGAAGCATGGCCACCGTCATAGGCCCCACGCCTCCCGGAACGGGCGTAATGGCACTGCAGATCGGCGCCACATCATCAAAATCCACATCTCCGCACAGCTTATTATTTTCGTCTCTGTTTATCCCTACATCAATTACCACCGCGCCCGCTTTCACATAGTCCCTGGTAATCATTTTAGGCCGGCCTACCGCCGCAATCAAAATATCCGCTCTGCCTGTCACTTCCTTCAAATTCCTGGTCCGAGAATGAGCAATGGTAACCGTGGCATTTTCCCGCAGAAGCAGAATTGACATGGGCTTTCCCACAATATTACTTCTGCCAAGCACCACGCATTCCTTCCCTTCTATTTGAATGCCGCTTCTTTTCAGGAGCTGAATCACCCCTGCCGGCGTGCAGGACACAAAGCCCGGCTGGCCGATGCAAAGGGCTCCCACGCTTTGCGGGTGAAAGCCGTCCACATCCTTTTTCGGATCAATTGCCCTGATCACTGTATCTTCGTCAATATGGGACGGCAGCGGAAGCTGTACCAATATGCCGTTTACGTCCTCCCTTGCGTTTAGTTCCCTTATCAGGTCAAGAAGTTCTTCCTGTGTTGTTTCCTTATCCAGCTCATAAGACAAAGAGCCAATCCCTATGTATTCGCAGCCCTTTTTCTTGTTCCGCACATAAACGGCGGAGGCCGGGTTATCTCCCACCTGAATCACCGCCAGATTAATCCTTACCCCTTTTTCCTTAAGCTCCTGAACCTTTTTCTTAAGTTCCTCTTTTATTGCAAGGGAAATTGCTTTCCCGTCAATTATCGACGCCATATCATTGCTCCTTTCCGTAATGAAAAACCTAATCCTGATAAACCGGAACCAAAATTGTTTCATTCCGCACAATATTTCATTGCCGAGCGCCTAAAACAACCCGGTAATCACACCGTCTTCCTTCACATCAATCGAAAATGCCGCCGGCTTTTTGGGAAGTCCCGGCATGGTCATAACGGCCCCCGTGAGAACCACCACAAATCCCGCTCCCGCCGAAACATAAGCCTCCCTGATATCGATTCTGAAGTTGCGGGGCCGTCCCAAAAGATCCGGATTATCCGAAAGAGAATATTGGGTTTTGGCCATACAAACCGGTAACTTTCCAAATCCCAGTTTCTCAAGCCTTTGCAGCTGCGCTTTTGCCTGTGCGGAATAGTTGACGCCCTCCGCTCCGTAAATCTCCCCGGCAATCCTCTCTATTTTTTCTTCCAGACTTAATGTATCTTCATATAATACCTGAAAGCGGCTTTCCTTTTTTTCAAGAGTGTCCAAAACAGCGTTTGCAAGCGCTATGCCGCCTTCGCCGCCCTTTTCCCAGACCTGCGAAAGGGCAAAGGCGCAACTGCGGCTTTCGCAGAACTGCTTCACATATGCCACTTCTTCCTCCGTGTCGGTCACAAAACTGTTTAAAGTCACCACCACGGGCACTCCATACTTTTGCAGGTTTTCCATATGCTTTTCCAGATTAACAATCCCGGCTTTCAGGGCCGTTAAATTTTCCTGGTTTAATTCCGCCTTTGGCACGCCCCCGTTATATTTCAGCGCCCGAATTGTGGCCACAAGCACAACCGCGTCCGGCCTAAGGCCCCCGATTCTGCATTTGATATCAAAAAATTTTTCCGCCCCAAGGTCTGCTCCAAAGCCCGCCTCCGTCACCACGTAGTCCGCCATTTTTAAAGCGGCCTTTGTTGCCCTCAAGGAATTACAGCCGTGGGCGATGTTGGCAAAAGGCCCTCCATGGACAAGGGCGGGGGTATGTTCCAATGTCTGAATTAAGTTGGGTTTCATGGCGTCCTTAAGGAGCGCCGCCATAGCCCCTACCGCATTTAAGTCCGCGGCGGTTACCGGCTCCCCCTGAAAATTGTAGGCGACAACCATTCTCCCCAGCCGCTCCTTCAAAT
>ERZ777011.3419-NODE-3419-length-10139-cov-3.858885_pt1 | contig 10139 bp, 6 predicted proteins | sample MGYA00374964_ERZ777011 | MGnify/ENA primary metagenome ERZ777011 (study PRJEB29310, sample SAMD00008975) | mouse gut metagenome | study: EMG produced TPA metagenomics assembly of the Metagenome analysis of fecal microbiota from mouse which was promoted...
TCCCATCGACGGCTACCGGAAGGACCCAACGGACAAAAACCACATCATTCCCGACCCCGAGGCGGCGGAGGTGGTGCGGCAGATTTTCCAGCTGTCGCTGGAGGGTCACGGGCGGCAAAACATCGCCTACCTACTCAATCAGCAGGGAATTCCCAACCCCACCCGCTACAAGGCCGAGCGGGGCTGGACTTGCAACCACCCCATGAAAAACGACTTCGGCCTGTGGAACAAGGTGACGGTGGGCCGCATCCTTACCAACGAGATGTACACCGGGGTAATGGTCCAAGGCCGCCGGAAAAAGGTGAGCTACAAATCCAAGGTGGTCATCGACACCCCGGAGAGCGAGTGGTATCGCGTCGAGGGCACCCATGAGCCCATCATCGACCCGGCCACCTTTGACGCCGTCCAGCGTTCCCTCAAGCTCCGCACCAAAACCGACGGCTCCGGCGAGGCCCACCTTCTGTCCGGGCTGGTGAAGTGCGCCGGCTGTGGCTCCACCATGAGCAAGTGCTCCAACGGCAAGCAAAGCTACCTGCGCTGTAAGCTGTACGCCGACAGCGGCAAGCAGCGCCTGTGCACCCGCCACTCCGTCCGGCTGGACCAGCTCATCGACCTGGTATCCGACCGCATCCGCTACTACGTCCAGACCTATTACGAATTGGACTCCAGCGACCTCCAGCCCCAGAAGGACACCCGTCGGGAGGCATTGAAACAGGAACAAAAATCCTTGACCGCCCAGCTGGAAAAACGAAGTCAGGCCCTCAAAACGATGTATTTAGACAAGGTGTCTGGCATTCTCAGCGAGAGCCAATTTTTGGAACTGAACCAGTCCTTTCTGGAGGAAAAGAGCCGCCTGGAGCGGCGGCTGGCGCACATCGGGGAGGAACTGGCCCAGCGGGAGGATGACCAGCAGCAGACAGACCTGATGGAACGGGCCCGGGAGCTGCTCAAGCTGGAAACCGTCCCCCGGGAACTGGTGGTGGGCCTGATTGACCGCATCGAGATCGGCGAGAAGCACCCGGACACAGGCCAGCAGAACGTGTCGATCACCTGGAAGTTCTAAGAATCCCCCAAAGCGAAACGCAGTTTCGCGGTTCAAGTTCTTTTTCGGTTCCTTTTTCTTTCAAAAAAAGGAACAAAGCCCCTGTAATGTCCTTTCGTCACCACCCCCTGGGGCGACGTGCCGTCCACAACAGCCGCCCCAAGCTGGGGCAGGATCACCGCGTCCAGAGAATCCGGGTCGCCGGAGCAGAGGACCTCCTGCGTTTCCAGACCCGCGGCCTGGGCGTGGCGTTCCACCCGGCGCATGAGGGTGGACTTGCCGCTTCCCGGCCCGCTTTTGATGATGTATAACGCCCGCATCCGGGCGGGGTCGGACAGCTGATGGTACAGGGAATAAAAACCCGAGGGCGTGTTGCCGCCCAAGAAATATTGTACGCTGGGCATCCGAAAGCCTCCTCCAAGTTCCGGCAGCGCCTGCCGCTGTCCGGGGCGCCGCCTGACGTTTCCCTCCAATCTATGCCGCGCGGGCCCGGGCGGTGCGGAAGGCAAACCCGCCTCCCGCCGGTCCGGGGTGGACAAACCGGTTCCCGCGTGGTATAATATCACACAGCGCGCTGCGCGGGGCTGAAAGGCCCGGGAGAGAGGGACCCAGACATCCCGGCTTGATTTGGGATGGCTTGAACACATCGGAGGGATCTCAACATGCCAGATATCAACCAAAACCGCACCCCTGAACGCCGGGAACAGCCCGGCGGGCAGAGGCAGGCGCCCCGGTCCAGGGCGCGCAAGCGCCGGCGGCGTCCTGTTTGGCTCACCGTCATCATCCGCATCCTCCAGGGAATCGGAACCCTGCTGCTGGTGGGGGTCATCACCGGCTGCTTCATGGTCTGCTTCGCCGCCATATACGTGAAAACGGCGGTCCTCCCCGAGGCCCATCTGGATCTGTCCACCTACAGCCTCAATGAGAACTCGGTGATCTATTACCAGGACAAGAACACCGGGCAGCTGGTGGAGCTTCAGACCCTGATGGGCACGGAGAACCGGGAGCTGATTACCTACGAACAGATCCCGGAGGACCTGATCAACGCCTTTATCGCCATTGAGGACAAGCGGTTTCTCACCCACAACGGCGTGGACTGGAAGCGCACCGCCGCCGGCCTGCTCTACATGCTCACCGGCCGGAGAATCCAGGGCGGCTCCACCATCACCCAGCAGCTGATCAAAAACGTGACGGATTACGACGATGTGACCGTCAACCGGAAGATCTGGGAGATCTTCACCGCCCTGGACCTGGAGAACAACTACGACAAAAAAGACATCCTCACCCTGTATATGAACCAGATCTGGATGGGGAACGGCTGCCGGGGCGTGCAGGCCGCGTCCAAATACTATTTCGGCAAGAATGTGTCCGATCTGACCCTGGCGGAATGCGCCAGCCTGGCGGGCATCACCAACAATCCGGGTTTGTACGCGCCCTACGGCACGGTGGAGGTGATGCGCTACACCTGCCGGGACTGCAAGGACTACTATTTGAACGAGAAGCCCGCCGCGTGCGAGAGCTGCGGCGGGAAGAATTTCGACGACGGCGTGCTCTGGACCAACCGGGAATACAATAAGGCCCGGCAGGAGATCATCCTGCGGGAGATGGCCAAGCCCGACATCTCCCCCGACGGGGCCTATATCACCGAGGCGGAGCGGGACGCCGCCATTGCCCAGCCCCTGGTGTTCGGCTGGGACCGGCGCGACGAGCCCCAGGACCCGGAGGAGGGCGAAGGGGAGGGCGAGACCGCCGGCACCCGCTCCACCAGGTACTCCTGGTATGTGGAGGCGGTGATCAACGAGTCCATCCAGAAGCTGAAGGAGAAGACCGGCCTGAGCTACGACATGTGCGAAGATATGGTGCTCAGCGGCGGCCTGTCCATCGTGTGCGCCTACGACCCCGAGGTCCAGGGGGCGGTGGACAACGTGTACAACAACCGGGCCAATCTGGACCAGGTGTCTCTCCGCACGGGGCAGCGGCTGATCTCCGCCATCTCCATCGTGGACAACTCCACCGGCATGGTGGTGGCCATGGGCAGCACCCAGGAGAAGACCGTGGACCGGGGCTGGAACACGCCGGTGATGACCAAGCGCCAGCCCGGCTCCTCCATTAAGCCCCTGTCCGTCTACTCCCCCGCCATTGAGATGGGCCTCATCACCCCGGCCACCGTCATCGACGACAACCCGCTGGAGCTCAACGGGAGGGCCTGGCCCGTCAACGTCTGGCCCAACTACCGGGGGCTGACCACCGTGCTGTACGGCGTGACCCAGTCGCTGAACACCGTGGCCGTGCGGGTGCTGGATATGGTCACGCCGGAGGCGTCCTATGAATTCCTGGAGAGCCGGTATGGGATCACCTCCCTGGTGTCCTATCTGGAGGACGCCGCGGGGAACGTCCAGTCGGACATGAACCGCAGCCCGCTGTCCATGGGCGGCCTGACCCGGGGCGTGTCCACCTTTGAGATGGCGGCGGCCTTCGCCACCTTCCCCCGCAACGGCATGTTCACCAAGGCGTCCACCCTGCTGGAGATCAAGGACGCCAACGGCAGCGTGGTGGTGGACAATCATCCTGTCAGCGACCCCGTCATCAAGGCCACCACCGCCTATTATATCAACTCCATGCTGACCAACGCCGTCACCTCCGGCACCGCCGTCAACGCCCGCATCTCCGGGCAGACCGTGGCCGGCAAGACGGGCACCACCAGCGACGCCTTTGACTACTGGTTCTGCGGCTACACCAATTACTACACCGCCGCGGTGTGGACGGGATATCCCACTAACGAGGCGGTCAACAACAATCTGGTCAACCCCTCGCTGCCCATGTGGCAGAAGGTGATGGCCCAGCTCCATGAGGGCAAGGAGAACGCCCCCTTCAACGTGCCGGAGGCCATGGATACCTACCGGATCTGCCTTGACTGCGGCAACCGGGCCACCCCCGAGTGCGAGCTGGACCCCCGGGGCAGCCGGGTCCAGACCTTCCGGCTGTTCGCCGGGGACGCCCCCGCGGAGGCCTGCGTGTGCCATGTGAAGGTGGACGTGTGCGTGGACAGCCCCATCCTGGACGGCAACGGGGAGCCCACCGGCCTCTACCATAAGGCGGGGGAGTTCTGCCCGGAGGAGAGCGTGAAAACCATCTGCATGGTGGACTTCCAGCGGGAGCTGGCCACCCCCAACGTCCGGGTGGGGGACTCCAAGTACCTGCTCAGCTTCTATGACACGCTGGACGACCCCAGCTGCCACACCCACACCGAGTATGTGGACCCCTCGGCGGAGCCCACCCCCTCGGATGAGCCCTGGTCCACCCCGGAGCCGCCGGAGCCCAGCTATGATGTCCCGAACCCGCCCACGCAGGACCCCCAGCCCACCCAAGAGCCGCCGGAGCCGCCTCAGCCCACCCAGGAGCCGCCGGCGCCCCCCTCGGAGAGCGAACCGCCCTATGTGCCGGCGGGGGACGAGGAAATGCCGGACTGGCTGCGGCCCTGAGCCGGACCCTGTCAAGACCCGGACCGCCCGGCGGCACAGCCGCCGGGCGGCCTTTTATATCCGGCGCGGGGCGATTGCTTCATTCCGCTAAAGAAAAGGGCGCGGGGAAGGGAAGGTTTGGTGAAAAAGCAGGGAGGCTGGCGATTGCCAACCGCGAAAAAATGTGATATATTCTAGAGAAATTCAAAATAAGGACCTGTATTCACAGCCGAGATCGCCGGATGGCCGGGGGAATATTCCGTCAGGCGAGGCAGGCTTTTCCGGCTTCCGGGCGAAGACGGCCCGGGCAGGAGGCGGCTGCTTGGCCGCCCGGATACCGGCGAGGGAAGGAAGGACTGGACAATGGTAAATGTGGCGATTTTGGGCTTCGGCACTGTGGGCTCCGGCGTGGCCGAGGTGCTCACCGGCCATGAGAACAGCATCGGGCGCAAGGCAGGGGGGCTCATCCGGCTGAAGTATATCCTGGACGTGCGGGACTTCCCGGACAGCCCCTTCGCGGACCGCTTTGTGAAGGACTTTGCCGTCATTGAGAACGACCCCGAGGTGGATATCGTGGTGGAGACCATCGGGGGGGCGGCCATCGCCCTGGACTTCACCCGCCGGGCTCTGGAGGCGGGCAAGAGCGTGGTCACGTCCAACAAGGAGCTGGTGGCCACAAAGGGCTATGAGCTGACCCAGCTGGCCCAGGAGAAGGGCGTGTACTACCTTTTCGAGGCCAGCGTGGGGGGCGGCATCCCCATCATCCGGCCCCTGAGCCAGTGCCTGGCCGCCAACGAGATTCTGGAGATCTACGGCATTTTGAACGGCACCACCAACTATATCCTCACCCGGATGATCCGGGCGGGGCTCACCTTTGACGAGGCGCTGGCGGAGGCCCAGGCCAACGGCTATGCCGAGCGGGACCCCGCCGCCGACGTGGAGGGCCACGACGCCTGCCGGAAGATCTGCATTCTGGCGGACATCGCCTTCGGGCGGCACATCAGCCCCGATCAGGTGCCCACCCAGGGCATCACCGGCGTGACTCTGGCCGACGTGGACTACGCCGAGAGCGCCGGCAAGAAGATCAAGCTGCTGGGCCGGGCCATCCGTACGGCAGAGGGCAGGGTGTGCGCCTATGTGGCCCCCCACCTGGTGGACCAGTCCGATCCGCTGGCGGGGGTGGAGGACGTGTTCAACGCCATCTCCGTCCGGGGGGACGCCATCGGCGACGTGATGTTTTACGGCCGGGGGGCGGGCAAGCTGCCCACCGCCTCCGCCGTGGTGGCGGACGTCATCGACGTGGCCCGGAACATGGGCCACCGCAGGGACCTGTCCTGGGAGCCGGGAGGACAGGACGCCGCCTGCGGCGTGGAGGCGCTGAAAAGCCGCTGGTATGTCCGGGCGGCGGCCGCGGCGGAGGAGCTGCGCTCCCGGCTGCCGGGGTGCAAGCTGCTGGCCCGGCGTGAGAGCGGCGGCACCGGGTCCGCCTGCATGACCGAGGGGGAGCTCACCCAGGCCCAGCTGGAGGAAAAGCTGGCGGGGCTGGATGTGGCCAACGCCTTGAGAGTATTGGACTGAAAAGAAGCGCGGAGAAGCGGGCAGTGAGGGAGCTTGGAGCGGAGCGAGGCCGAGCGCGGGCCCGCGCAGCGGGCCGGAGACCAGGCCGAGTCGGAGCGAAAGCGACCAAGCGCCCTGGCCGCTTCGCAGCGTGACAGCGTCGGGGCAAACTCCATATCCCTCGCTTCCGGTTTTGCCGAAAGCTCGCTCATTGCGCTGCCCCTCCTTTCCCCACAAAGCCAAAGGGCGGCTTTGTGGGGGCCCCGGAAGCGCGGGCCGCATAAAATGAATTGCCGGGACCTGTGCCCGGAATATTTCAAACGGCATGGAAATTCCATGAGAGGATGAAAAAATTTATGGCATTGATCGTACAGAAATTCGGCGGGTCCTCCGTGGCGGACGCGGACAAGATCCGCAACGTGGCCCGCATCATCACCGATACGTATCAGAAGGGAAACAGCGTGGTGGCGGTGTTGTCCGCCCAGGGCGACACCACCGACGACCTCATTGAGAAAGCGGCGGAGATCAACCCCGCCGCCTCCAAGCGGGAGCTGGACATGCTGCTGTCCACCGGCGAGCAGATTTCCTGCGCCCTGTGCGCCATGGCCATCGAGGGCATGGGCTTCCCGGTGGTCTCCCTCACCGGCTGGCAGGCGGGCTTCCGCACCAACTCCGGCTACGGCAACGCCCGCATCAAACGGGTGCAGGGGGAGCGCATCCGGGCCGAGCTGGATAAGCGGCGCATCGTCATTGTCACCGGGTTCCAGGGGCTAAACAAGTATGACGACATCACCACCCTGGGCCGGGGCGGGTCGGACACCTCGGCGGTGGCCATCGCGGCGGCGCTGGGCGCCGACCTGTGCCAGATTTTCACCGACGTGGACGGGGTGTACACCGCCGACCCCCGGCTGGTGCCCACCGCCCGCAAGCTGGACGAGATCACCTACGACGAGATGCTGGAGCTGGCCACCCTGGGGGCCCAGGTGCTCCACAACCGCTCGGTGGAGATGGCCAAGCGGTACAACGTGAACCTGGAGGTGCTCTCCAGCTTCTCCGGCAAGCCCGGTACAAAAGTGAAGGAGGTCGTCAAGACCATGGAAAAATCCCACATCAGCGGCGTCGCCAAGGACAAGAACATCGCCCGCCTGGCCCTGGTGGGCCTGGAGGACACCCCGGGCATCGCCTATAAGATTTTCTCCCTGCTGGCCAAGAACAACGTGAACGTGGACATCATCCTCCAGTCCATCGGCCGCAGCGACACCAAGGACATCAGCTTCACCGTGGCCAAGGGCGACATGGAGCTGGCCCAGAAGCTGCTGGAGGACAACCGGGACAGCATCCGGTTCGACCATATCGACGTGTCCGACAACATCGCCAAGGTGTCCATCGTGGGCGCGGGCATGATCAACAACCCCGGCGTGGCCGCCGCCATGTTCGAGGCTCTGTTCAGCGCGGGCATCAACATCAACATGATCTCCACCAGCGAGATCAAGGTGTCGGTGCTGGTCCATATCAGCGACGCGGACCGGGCGGTGCAGGTCATCCACAACCGGTTCTACGACGAGTTCAACGGCGCGCAGTAAGCCGCCGCCGGATGGGCCCGGCCCCCGGGAAGGGGGGCCGGGCTCTTTTTTTTTGCTTCGGCGGACCGGGACTATAAAAATTTTACAAATCCTCTTGCAATTTTGGCCGCGATCCGTTACAATATGGACTGTAAGCGGCGGGCTTTGCCGCGAAAGGAGGGCCACGGCCATGAGCGAGGAGTACGGTCCTGATTTTGTGTCGGTCACTGACGACGAGGGAAATGAATTTGAGCTGGAACATCTGGGCACCCTGGAATACAGCGGACAGGAGTACATGGCCTTTGTCCCCGCCGATATGGACGAGGACGACGAGGACTTCGGGCTGATTCTGCTCAAGGTGATTGAGCAGGACGGGGAGTCTCTTCTGGCCGACATCGACGACGAGGAGGAGCTCCACGCCGTGTACGAGCGCTTTATGGAGGAGCTGTTCGAGGACGAAGAGGAGGAGTGACGGCGCCCGCGGCCTGTGCCCGCCAAAGTTTAGAGAGAAACGGAGAGAGAGCATTGAGTAAATTCTGTCGAAACTGCGGTTCCGTGCTGGACGACAACGCCGCCTTCTGCAACAAGTGCGGCGCGAAAATCGATTCAGCTCCCGGAGCCCCCGGCACCCCCGGAGGCGGGCCCACGCCGCCCCCCTACGGTTCCGGCTTTGGGGCGAACTTCCCGCCGGCGGCCAGCGGGGGCCTGTCCTCCAACGAGGCCATCTTCAATATGGGCATCCTGATCGCCGGCATCCTGGTGATTATCTCCACCCTGCTGCCCTATGTTACGGTCAGCCTGTGGGGCTATTCCGAGTCCATCTCCCTGCTTCTTGGAGACGGCGAGGGCATGCGGGACGGCATCTTCTTCATTATCCTGACCATCGGCGCGGTGGTGTGCACCTTCCTGAGCCAGCGCCTGCCCGCCATGGTTCTGGGCATCATCAACTTCCTGCTGTGCATTTTTGAGATCATCAGCACCACCTCCTCCCTGGCGGAGTCGGGCATCTCCGTGGTGGTGAAAAACGGCCCCGGCTTCTACCTGATCTTCATCGCCTCCCTGGCCATGGGGGTGCTGGCCGTTCTCAACTACGTAAACTCCACCAAAAGCAAGCCGCCCGTCATGCCCTATTGACAAAATAGAATACCCCTGCCGGGTTCTAACTACGTGATCCTGCCCTGTTAAAACCCACATTTTTAAAACGGGACGCCCCCCTCGCGCGGCGGTTCGCAGACCTCCCGGCCCTCTTCGAAGGACTCTGGACGTTGGGAGCGGTAAAGCCAAGCGGAGGCGACCCACCTGCATGTTTGTGCAGGTTTTTAATGGGGCGGCACGGCCACGGCGGGGGTTCTATTTCACACCGCGCGGAAGGGCTTCGGCCCTTCCGCTTTTTATTTGTAAATTTTCTTTTCCGCGGGAAATTAACCTTGCAACGGCGGTTTTGCCATGTTATAATGTTGGGCAGCGTCTGGCGGGGCGCCGGTTTGGGCCCCGCGGCTTTTCGCTGGAGCGGCCGGCCCCCCGGCCCGCCGTCATTACACGAATACTGAGAGGATTGATATACCATGAGCGCATCCAGAGAGAAAAAGCAGCGGCAGAACGCCGGCCCCGATCAAAAGGCCGTCAAGATCCAGCAGGAGCAGGCCGCCCGCAAACGCAAGACCATTCTTTACTCCGTGATCGCCGGCGTGGTCGTGGTGGCGGTGGCCGCGCTGCTGATCTGGAACTCCGGCTTCTTCCAGGCCAGGTCCACCGCCGCCATTCTGGGCGGCGAAAAGCTGAGCCTGGCTGAGCTGAGCTATTACTACTACGACGCCCGCAGCTATTACGCCATGTACGGCACCTACTTGGGCTTCGACACCACCAAGACCGACGAGGCGCAGATTCAGGACCAGAGCTCTGGCCGGACCTACCGGGAGTTCTTCCTGGACAACGCCCTGGAGACTGCCAGAGAGGACCTGGTCCTGTCCAACGAGGCGAAGAGCGCCGGCCACACCGAGTCCGAGGTGAAGGAGACCCTGGATCAGAACATCGCCAACCTGAAGTCCACCGCATCCTCCAACCACTACAGCTACGCCGCCTACCTCAAGGCCATGTACGGCCCCTATATGACCCCCGGCATCTATGAGAGCCTGTACACCCGCACCCTGATGGCCAACCTGGCCCGCAGCGACAAGGGTGTCGAGCTGTACAACGGCTACAGCCAGGAGGAGCTGGAGGAGTACTACAAGGAGCACGCCGACACCCTGGACACCATTGAGTACTCTCATCTCTACTTCAAGGCCGCCGAGGTTGAGACCAAGGACGCCGAGGGCAACGAGCTGTCCGAGGACGATGTGGCAAAACTGGAAGCGCAGGCCCTGGCCGACGCCAAGGCGAAGGCCGAGGAGGCGCTGGAGGCCCTGGAGGGCGGCGCCGGCTTCCAGGCCCAGATTGACAAGTACGAGCTGACCACCGGCGGGGACCACGTTACCGTGGTGGGCACCAGCTCCATCGATGAAGGCTACCGGGATGAGC
>ERZ777011.3420-NODE-3420-length-10137-cov-3.394168_pt1 | contig 10137 bp, 6 predicted proteins | sample MGYA00374964_ERZ777011 | MGnify/ENA primary metagenome ERZ777011 (study PRJEB29310, sample SAMD00008975) | mouse gut metagenome | study: EMG produced TPA metagenomics assembly of the Metagenome analysis of fecal microbiota from mouse which was promoted...
TTTTGAATAAATCATGTGATAACTCCTTTCGATTATGTATAAATTATTTCATAACAGACTCTTATGAGTCTGTCATAACCGCTAGCTTTATTTTCGCACATTACACGTGAAAAATCCAGATGCTTTTTACTAAAATTTACCGTCATTCGCAACACTCACTGCGTCTGCGAATTAACTTCCGAAATTGAGCCGGGTTCCGTTTTTCCTAGCCGTTATTCTGCATCTCCACCAGATGTTCCGCCCCGTATTTCTTGCGAAGCGCCGGTTTCTCTATCTTACCGGTAGCGTTTCTGGGAACTTCCGCAAAGATAATTTTCTTGGGACGCTTATACCTCGGAAGCTGCCTGCAGAACTCCTCGATCTCCTCCTCAGTGCACTCCATTCCCTCTTTTACCGAAATAATAGCACCTGTTATCTCTCCGAGACGCGCATCCGGAAGACCGATCACCGCCACATCCATAATCTTATCATAAGCGCTCAGGAAATTCTCGATCTGAACCGGATAGATATTCTCCCCGCCGCTGACAATTACATCCTTCTTCCGGTCTACGAGGAAATAGAATCCGTCCTCATCCATCTTCGCCATATCGCCCGTATATAACCATCCGTCTTTCAACGTTTCCGCGGTAGCCTGCGGATCATTATAATAGCAGGTCATGACGCCGGGGCCTTTGACGCACAGTTCACCTACACCGCCCTGTGCAACTTCTTCGCCGTTTTCATCCACGATCTTACACTCCCAGCGATATCCCGGAACACCGATCGCGCCTACTTTATGAATGTTCTCGATTCCGAGATGCACACAGCCGGGACCCGTCGATTCGGATAACCCGTAATTGGTGTCGTACATATGATTCGGGAAATACTCTTTCCAGTGCTTGATCAAAGACGGCGGAACCGGCTGTGCGCCGATGTGCATAAGCCGCCACTGGCCAAGCTCATAGTCTTCCACTTTCACATCTCCCCGGTCGAGCGCTGCCAGAATATCCTGTGCCCACGGCACCAGCAGCCACACGATGGTGCAGTGCTCTTTAGACACAGCATCCAGTATGATCTCCGGCGTTGTTCCTTTCAGAAGTACTGCTTTGCTTCCCGCACACAGACTGCCCATCCAGTGGAACTTGGCGCCTGTATGATAGAGCGGCGGAATACACAGGAATACATCGTCTCTGTTCGTCAGATGATGTTTCTGCTCCATCTGCGCCGCCTGCATCAAACTCTCATGGTTATGCAGAATTGCCTTTGGGAATCCGGTCGTTCCCGATGAAAAATAGATCGCGGCATCATCCTCGTCCTCCAGCCTGACAAGCGGCGGCTGGCTGGAACAATCTGCCACCAGCTCCGGATAGCTCTCTGCAAAGGTCGGACAGCCGTCTCCCACATAGATGAGCAGTCTGCCTTTGTTCAGTTCTTCCTCAATCGCTTCGATACGCCCGATAAACTCCGGTCCGAAGAAAAGGATATGTACTTCCGCCAGATTCGCACAGTAGGAAATCTCTTCCGACGAGAAGCGAAAATTAAACGGAACCGCAATCGCACCGGTCTTAAGAATACCAAAATAAATCGGAAGCCATTCCAGACAGTTGAACATCAGAATCGCCACCCGGTCACCTTTGCGAATGCCGCGGCCAAGCAGCATATTGGCAACCCGGTTCGCCTTCTCGTCAAAAATGCTCCACGTGATTTCCCGGCGATACGGAATCGCGGAAGTCTGCTGTACCAGATCATATTCTTTCCATGTTGTCTTCCTCGTATCTTCCACCAACGGGTTGAGTTCTACTAAAGCGACCTCATCACCATACAGTTTGTGATTTCTCTCCAATAAATCTGTTACAGGCATAGTAACTTATTCCTCTCTCTCTTTTCTTACTCTCTGCTTTTCTTGACAGTTGTCACAAATTATTCTATCATATGTTCCGTACATAAACCGAACATATTCCATTATCAAATCGTCCGGATTGTACCGGCTCCACCACCCGGACATCAAACACCAACTCACCAAAATACCGGCCTGCATAAAATTGCGGCACAGGCACAGAAATGAGGTAAACCATGATCATTGATTTCCATGTACATACATTTCCCGACAAAATTGCATTACCGACCCTGGAAAAACTGAGTGCGCTTTCCTGTACCCAATATTTCACGGACGGCTCCGTATCCGGACTGCTCGCCTCGATGAAGGAAGCTTCCGTATCCTACAGTGTTAATCTCCCGGTCATGACCCATGAAAACCAGGTGGAAAAAGTAAACACTTCCATGATTTCCAACCGTGAGCACCTGTTTAGCCAGGGAATCATCACTTTCGGAGGTATGCACCCTGATTATACCGATTACAAATCGGAACTGCTCCGCTTAAAACAAAACGGCATCTCCGGGATTAAACTGCATCCCGCTTACCAGCATACAGATCTCACCGATGTGAAAATGATGCATATTATCGATTATGCTTCATCTCTTGGTCTGATTACTCTCATCCATGCCGGCATCGACATCGGTATTTATGACCACAACTACGCGGATGTTGAACAGATTCTCACCGTAATCGACGAAATACAGCCGCAGAAATTTGTTCTTGCCCACATGGGAAACTGGGCATGCTGGCATGCAGTGGAACAGGACCTTGCCGGTGCTAAGGTCTATCTGGACACCGGTTTCTCCATCGGTCCTCTCACCCCCTGCAAAACCGCTCACGGGAAAGCGCCGTATATATCTTCCAATCTATCCGACGACGATTTCGTGCGTATTGTGAGAAAACACGGCACTGATAAAATACTGTTCGCCACAGATTCCCCATGGGAATCCCAAAGAGACTATGTTGCACGGGTTGAAAACACACCCCTCACCACGCAGGAGAAGGAACTGATCTTCTCCGCCAATGCCAGACAACTGCTCGCATTATAAACCCGCTTTCCCCGCCACAGCTTCACGTTCTCTCTGTCCCAGGGCGCAAATTGAAACTCATGTGCAAAAATCATATAAATTACTGATACAGATGTCTCTTATCAATAACGCGGACTGCCTTACCCTCGCTTCGCGTAATGCTCTTCGGCTCTACCACTCTGACATCCACGCCGATTCCCAGCATGGATTTTAATCCGGAAACGAGTTTCTTCTCACGAACGGGAACTGCTACCGCAGCGTCCTCCGCCATCTCCGGCGTCATTTCCACCTGCACTTCAATGGTGTCCTTGCTGCCGATACGATCTACTATAATCTGATAATTCGCCTGATACCCCTGCTTCAAAAGAACCGCTTCAATCTGTGACGGCCATACATTGACACCTTTCACCACCATCATGTCGTCGCTTCTTCCCATGGGCTTCGTCATCCTGATATGGGTACGCCCGCAGGAACATTTCTTTCTCGTCAGGCGGCACAGGTCTCTGGTTCGATATCTGAGCAGCGGGAAGGCTTTCTTCGTGATACAGGTAAATACAAGTTCCCCGATCTCTCCTTCCGGCAGTACCTCACCTGTCTTCGGATCGATAATTTCCGGTATGAAGTGGTCTTCCTGAATATGCATTCCCGCCTGTTCCTCACACTCAAAGGAAACACCCGGACCTGATATCTCCGTCAGTCCGTATATATCATATGCCCTGATCCCAAGCGTTTCTTCAATCTGGTGCCGCATTTCTTCCGTCCAGGGCTCGGCTCCGAATATACCTGCCTTCAGTTTGATCTTATCCTTTAATCCTCTTTCGGTTACCGCCTCGCCGAGATTCGCCGCATAGGACGGCGTACAGCACAGAATCGTTGAACCGAGGTCTTCCATGAATTGAAGCTGTCTCTCCGTGTTACCGGAGGACATAGGAAGCGTCAGACACCCGACTTTATGGGAACCGCCGTTTAATCCGGGTCCTCCCGTAAACAGTCCGTAGCCGTAACACACATGACATACGTCCTTGTCCGTGCCGCCTGCCGCCATAATCGCCCTTGCACAGCATTCCTCCCAGATATCAATATCCTCCTGTGTGTAGAAAGCCACTACACGCCGCCCTGTCGTACCGCTGGTAGACTGAATGCGCACACAGTCATTTAACGGAACTGCCAGGAGTCCGTAAGGATACTGGTCGCGCAGATCATCCTTGTTGATAAAAGGCAGTTTGTATAAATCTTCAATCCCTTTGACATCCTCGGGCTTCACACCCGCCTCATCCATCCTGTTCCGATAGAACTCCACATTGTCATAAACATAGCGGACCTGTTTCACTAACCTTTCGCTCTGGAGCGCCTGCAGTGCTTCCACAGACATTGTCTCAATTTCCGGTTGATAATAATTAGCCATTGTATTTTAGATATTCCTTTCATGCCGCTTCTTTATCGTTTATCGCCGAATCTGCGATGTCGAATCTACGAAGACCATTCTAATATAAAGTCTTGTGACCACTTTACTTTCATGCTCTGCCGAGTCGGAAAGCCTTTTGATTGATATCCGCAAACTTTGCGGGAACACACTCTTCTATCGCCTTGATCCATTTTTCTTCCGTAATGTCAAAGTACCGTGAAAGCCGCCCCATCAGAACAATGTTCACCGCTTTCGCCGATCCTGCTTCCTCCGCCAGTGACAGACAATCCATCGCATCTACCAGGAATCCTCTCTCCTGCATTTTCTCAATGAGATTCTCCGGATACGACGCTGCTCCCGTGATGACCGGCATCGGATCGATCTCCTGTATATTTACCACGATTCTGCCGTCCGGCTTTAAATATTCCAGATATCTTGCCGCCTCCAGTTTCTCGAAAGAGATAATGAAATCCGCCTCGCCCTTGTCGATAATCGGCGAATACACCTTCTCTCCGAATCTTACATACGTGACAACACTTCCTCCGCGCTGGCTCATCCCGTGCACCTCTGACACCTTCACATCATACCCTTCCGACAGGAGCAGATGTCCGAGAAGTTTACTGGCAAGAAGCGACCCCTGTCCGCCTACGCCCACGATCATAATATTCTTTGTCATACTTTCCTCCATTCCGTGACTTGTCCCTGTCCTGTTTATAATGCGCCGCACTTACACAGCTGCTTACACACGCCGCAGCCTACGCACAATGTAGTATCAATTACCGCTTTCCCGTTCTTCATACTGATTGCCGGACATCCCAGACGCATACATGCCTTACATCCGACACACTTGTTCTCATCCACATGAAGAGCCGGCTTCGGCTTCACATATTTGAGCAGCGCGCACGGTCTTCTGCTGATGATTACGGAAGGCTCTTTCGCTGCAAGCTCCTCCTTGATTACTTTATCACACTGCTCCAGATCATAAGGATCTATCACAACGACTCTGTCTATTCCCATGGCACGGCAAAGACTTTCCAGATCAATCTTACCCGCCGGGTCACCCTTAATGTTATAGCCGGTCGTCGGATTCTGTTGATGACCGGTCATTCCTGTAATGGAATTATCCAGAATAATAACGGTAGAATTACTCTGGTTATAGGCAATATTCGCAAGTCCTGTCATACCGGAATGCATGAACGTGGAATCACCGATCACTGCCACCGTATTGCCCTCACTCTCCTGTTCGAGCGCTTTGTTGAATCCATGAATCGCACTCACGGACGCACCCATACAGAGTGTCATATCCATCGCATTCAGCGGTGCCACCGCACCGAGTGTATAACAGCCGATGTCTCCCAGCACTCTGCAGTGATTCTTAGACAGTGTATAGAACAATCCTCTGTGCGGACAGCCTGCACACATAACCGGCGGTCTGTTCGGAAGCGTCTCCTCCAGGCCGCTTGTGCTCACGCTCTTCACACCCATTTTCTCCGCAATCAGATTCTGGGAAAATTCTCCCTCAACCGGGAACAGTTCTTTGCCTGTCACTTCCAGTCCGAGCTTTCTGCAGTGGTCTTCTATCACGGAATCCAGTTCCTCGACGATCACAACCTTCTCCACCTTAGACGCGAAATCAAGAATCAGTTTCTCCGGAAGCGGATAGACCATGCCTAATTTCAAAATACTTGCCTGTTCGCCAAACACTTCTTTCACATACTGGTAACTCGTGGATGATGTGATGACACCCAGTTTCGTATCACCCGTCTCAATCCTGTTTAATTCACTGCTTTCTGCATACTCTGTCAGTTTGCGTGTACGCTCTTCCACGAAAGGATGTCTTCGTATCGCATTCACCGGCATCATAACGTATTTGGCCGCATTTTTCTCATATGCAGGCACCACGGGAACGACACGCTCCTGTGTGTCTACAAGACTCTGTGAATGAGCGATTCTGGTACACATCCTCACAATCACCGGTGTATCGAACTGCTCAGAAATCTCATATGCTTTCTTTACAAACGCACATGCCTCCGCGGAATCCGCCGGTTCCAGCATTGGTATTTTAGCTGCTTTCGCATAATGTCGGGAATCCTGTTCGTTCTGTGAAGAATGCATCCCCGGATCGTCGGCAACACAAATTACCAGACCTGCATTGACCCCTGTATAGGAACATGTGAAAAGAGGATCTGCCGCCACATTTAATCCCACATGTTTCATGCCGCAGAAACTCCTTTTACCGGCAAGGGACGCACCGAATGCCACCTCCATGGCAACTTTCTCATTTGGCGCCCACTCACAGTAGATCTCATCATATTTTGCCGCTTCTTCCGTGACTTCCGTGCTCGGCGTCCCCGGATAACTGGATACAACACTGCATCCCGCTTCATACAGACCCCTTGCAAAAGCCTGATTACCTAACATTAACTGTTTCATAAATAACTCCTTTTTCTATGCATATTCCTGCGCATAAACCCTTTCTTTTGAATTTCGTAAACGTCATATTTGTACGAAGAATGCTTTCTACTTGCCAAGCGCCGTTTTCTGCGAGACTTTTGTCTCCCTGTCATAACATGCAAAAGCATTATCCACCAGTGTCCTGTCCGGTTTCGGCGTAAACACACTGACAACCGGAACGATCACCAGTCCGGCAAGCATAGCGATTGCACCGCAGTTGATGGGCGACTGCATAATCTCAGGAAAAGAACTCTTGAAGAAAATATTTGCCACCATCAGAACCGAACTGAAGATAAAACATACCCAGCAGGACGCTTTAGAGACCCATTTCCCATACAGCGCATACATAAACGGTGCAAGGAAAGCTCCCGCCAGGGCTCCCCATGAAATTCCCATAAGCTGTGCGATAAAAGTCACACTGCTCTTATACTGAATCAGGGCGAGCACCGCTGATATAATAATAAATACGACGATCAGCACTCGTATATATAATACCTGCTTTTTCTCCTCCATGTTCTTGACAAAATTATCCTTTATAAAGTCAATCGTCAGCGTGGAACTGGATGCCATGACGAGTGAGGATAACGTAGACATGGACGCGGAAAGCACAAGAATTACCACGAGCGCAATTAACATAGGACTTAAACCGGACAGCATCGTCGGAATGATGGAATCATATCCGTTCGCCGCCACATCGATCTGATCGGAAAACAGCCTGCCGAAACCACCGAGGAAATAACATCCCCCTGCCACCACCAGGGCAAAAACCGTAGAGATAATCGTACCCTTCTTGATCGAACCTTCGTCCTTGATCGCATAGAATTTCTGCACCATCTGCGGCAGTCCCCATGTGCCGAGTGATGTCAGGATCACCACAAACATGAGATTCAAAGGATCTGGACCTAAGAAAGAGGCAAAGATTCCGGGCGTCGTGGTAACCGTCTCATCCGTAATTCTTGCAAGACCGTCAAGCGCCGCCATCAGTCCGCCCTTGGAGTTAATCACCGCGGCAATAATAGCAACGATGCCCAGCAGCATGATAATACCCTGTATAAAATCATTGATTGCGGTCGCCGCAGTCAGAACCGCCATCAGTACAATGCAGACAGAATAATCTATATTAAATGCCATGCCGAACAATCGGGATAGACCGTTATAGAGCGATGCCGTATAGGGAATCAAGAAGATAAAAATGATCACTGACGCGCCGATTTTGAGTGCCGGACTGCCAAAGCGTTCTCCGAAGAACTGCGGCATAGTAGCCGAGTCCAGATGCTGGCTCATAATACGGGTTCTTCTTCCAAGGATCACCCACGCCATCAGGGAACCGATAATCGCGTTGCCGATACCGGCCCACGTAGCGGCTATACCGTATTTCCAGCCGAACTGTCCTGCATATCCGACAAATACTACCGCGGAAAAATAAGATGTGCCATATGCGAATGCTGTGAGCCAGGGACCGACGGAACGCCCGCCCAGCACGAAACCGTTCACATCAGTCGCATGCTTCCTGCAGTATAGACCGATACCGATCAATACTGCGAAATAAATCAGTAAGATTAAAATTTTCACCATTGCCTTTCTCGCTTTCCATGTATAATTTCCCCGGTCAGAACCTAAGTGCCACCGGAAATGATCTATGGTAAAAAGTACTCGGATATATCAATGCAGTTAATGAGTGCCAGCCCGTTTTCCTCTTTACACTCCAGCCAGCTTGCACTGCATCTGCTCCAGCACCGCAGAGAATAATTGAACAGTTCCTCCGTACATCTGCAGTGCGAATCATCCTTTTTCAAATGTCTCAATATACAGTTCTCACAAGGTGCTTCCCTATGCTGTAAAGCCTTATAGCAGATATCCCCGATCTTGACCTGTGGCGAACTCATGAGCACTTTTTTATTAATAAAGCTTAGTTCATATGTATCCGGATTGACAATATATACAAAACTGTCCATATTATCAAAGATCTCAATCTGCGTCACAAAATCCTGCAGCCTGTCCATCAGTCCGATCTGCAAAATATGTGCTTCCAGAATACGCATCAGCGAGCGTATCTCTTCCAGCTGACTTTCCGTAAATTCAAGCTGAACGTCCTCATGGTTTTCAAAGATGATCGCCCCCTGAAACGTCCCCTGTGACGTGATCGGATAATAGAGCATGCTCTTGATTCCCTCAGCCTGAAAATAATCATGCATCTCCACAGCCGTCAGATCATAGTCATGAATGATCGTCGCTTTACGGAACGACTCATACAGAATCTCACTTACCACCCGTTTCAGTTCATAATGCTCCTTCGTCTCCCGGCCGATCTCATAACCTGCCGCCGCAAACTGTACTGATCTCGATATCGGAAGATCGGCGTTACCGCACACATATCCTCTGTGAAAACGATATTCTGCCGTAATAAGCTCGATCGACGATTTCAGCGCAGACTCCATGACTTTATCTTCAAACAGAAGCTGCATCACAAGATCTTCTATGCTTCGGTTCATCTCCATGCCTTTATCCGGATTATATTCCACATTCTTTCTGGCGGCATGGTATACCATCGTCGTAGCGACATCATAGATGCGGTAACCGCACTTGCCGTTTGCCTTGGCTGTATAGACGGCTTTGTCTGCTTTGTCAAATAGCGCTTCATAACTTTTGCCGTGATACGGGAAGATTGCCACCCCCACACTGCAAGTCACGTGAATCGGCTGCTCCTCGTACGCAAAAGTGAAATCAACTTCCTTTACAACCTTAGCCGCCAGAATATCCGCGTCGGAAATGGAACTCAAATCTTTCATGAATACAACAAACTCATCGCCTCCGATACGACCGACAATATCTCCGCCCCTGAAGATATCGTTCAGCGCGGCTCCTGTGTCTACAAGAATCTGGTCGCCCTGCGCATGCCCCAGCAGATCATTCGCTTCCTTAAAATTATCCAGATCAATGATCATCAGTCCGTAGAGGGTTCCATTCTTGCCGTCGTGGAGAAAATTCTGAATCAGCTGCACTGTCGCGCCCTTATTGTATAAGCCCGTCAGCGCATCCTTCTCCGCACGCAGTAAAAGTTCCAGTTCTTTCAGCTTTCTCTCATGTATATTGATCATACGGCCGACGACTCTCGTCACATATCCCTCCGCTCCCAGCAGGGAGGTCAGATTTGCCTGATACCATGTATAATCGTCATCAAAGCGTTTCGTCCGGTATTCGATCGTTTCATGCTTTGGGGATGTCAGCAGACCTCTGAAGATGGACTTATAATATGCCACATCCTCATCATAGATCATCGTAGCATCAAATTCCTCCATCCATTTATTCCGGATCTGCTCGCCTGCCAGATCGTACTCGTTGGAAGACTTGACCACCATAACATCCGTCTTTGCATTATAATCAATGATGCGTTC
>ERZ777011.3421-NODE-3421-length-10136-cov-3.028668_pt1 | contig 10136 bp, 8 predicted proteins | sample MGYA00374964_ERZ777011 | MGnify/ENA primary metagenome ERZ777011 (study PRJEB29310, sample SAMD00008975) | mouse gut metagenome | study: EMG produced TPA metagenomics assembly of the Metagenome analysis of fecal microbiota from mouse which was promoted...
CCATAACCTGTTCAAATTGCTCTACCGTGAAATTGTGTTCACGGTTCGCAAAGGTTTTTCTGAGAGCTTCAGTCAGCACTTTACCGTCAAAATCGAATTTATTGGCAAGATAATAAATATCGTAATAGTCTTTCATACGGCTGGAAAATTCCATCAGGCTGAGGATTGCGTCGATTTTCTCAGCAACAGTCGTTTCAATGGTATAAGTATTAACTGTCGGTGCAGCAAAACCATCAAGTTGAGTGGGAATTTTTCGCTTTTCCTGCTTTGGTACAATGACATCACCAACACCAAAATCAATGCCAAACGGTGTGCGCGTGTTTTTAATGCGAGCAACTATTGATGCACCTATACCTGCATATTTCTTCGTAACGGCAATAGGCGCAACATCTGTTATTTCAAAGGTCACAAAATTATTGCCTGTCTGAACCGCTATAATTTCCTCAAGGATAACTTTTAATTGTTCCGGCGTATTTGGTATTTGCCGAAGCAAAAAATCTACATCAACCGTTACCCGGCTATCAAAGTCAGTAAGGGAATAGAGGAACAAACCGCCTTTCAACACGAGGTCCTCTGCATACATGGAATTTTCCAAACGGCGCATAAACTCCTCTTGACAGAAGAGCTGCATACAAAGCTGATAGCTTCTTCCACTTTCTTTTGCCTTGTTTTTGAGCCGTGCAAGCACGGATGCAGCCATATCAGCCATTAAGCAATACCTCCATTACATTCATAACCTTTGTATAAAGCTTCATTTCCTTTGCGTACTTAGACAAATTTGCAAGGTTCTTTTTTTCATCAGCAGCATAGGCATTGACAGCTTTATTAAAAATTTCGTTGTCAAGTTTTGTGCGGTACTTAAAGCAATCGCATATTGTTCGCTCACGGTCATACACAGGCAATATTACACCGTTAAAATTGCTTGTGGACTTACCTATATCCCAAAATTCCTTTTGAATATAGTACGCCTTTATCGGAAATTCTTCAATGTTCTTTACAGTGCGGCTCGCTGTTCTTGGTACAGCAATCGACCATTTACGGGGAGAAAAATCGCTGTATCCATAATGAAACAAAGCGGATTCCACACAAATAATTCCCTGCGGAAGAAGCTCCCGTATCAAATGTTCTTCCGACAGAGTATTACTCTGCGGAAGCTGATAAAAGCCTCTACGAATCCTTTCGATAGCTCCCTCTTTACAGAAAGCCGCTACTTCGTATTTATCTATTCCTTTAGCTGCAAAATCTGAAGTTTTTGCAATGCCGCCGTTATTTTCTATTACTTTTTTTAAAATTTCCCTTTTATTCATGCAGACACCAACTTTCAGCATACAATAAATAAAAAATGTACGCAATTATTGTAGCATATAGTTTTAAAAATTGCGATAAATAAATACAGACATTATTCTAAACTTTTGAATATAAAACACATCAAAATGATAATGACAACGTTATATTGCATGTGGTAGACTTAGCTCATATAGTGTGAGACTGTCGGGAAGCTTAATCTGCCGCAGGGAAAGGATATTCTATTGTCATGATTTATCTGTCTCATTTTGAATTCCCTGACAGGGAAGAAGAGTATAATTTCACAATGAATCAAAAAAGGACCTGCTATGATACGTTTTATCCGTTTCTGATTTTGTCTGCGCATTCTCTGCGGGTGCTGGATTTTGAACCGGTCACCATATTGTATGGCGGCAACGGTTCCGGGAAAACGACGGCACTGAATGTCATAGCGGAGAAACTCGGATTGACGCGGGATACGCTGTATAACCGTTCCAATTTTTTTGAAAATTATACAAAACTATGCAGTTATCAGGATAGCAGAGGAAATTCAAAGGGGAAAATGCCGCATGGCAGCAGGATCATTACAAGTGATGATGTGTTTGATTTTATGTTGAATCTGCGGAGTATCAATGACGGCGTTGACATCAGGCGGGAAGAATTATTTGAAGATTATATGGAGCTTAAGTATTCCAGATTTCAGATGCAGTCTTTAGATGATTATGAACAGTTAAAGAAATCCCATATGGCCAAAAGGAATACGCAGTCGAAATTTATACGGAAAAATCTTGTGGATAATACGCGTGAACATTCCAACGGAGAAAGCGCTTTTCTTTATTTTACCGATAAGATCAGGGAAAACGGATTGTATCTGTTAGACGAACCGGAGAACAGCCTTTCACCGGATAAACAGCAGGAACTTCTGGAATTTTTGGGAAATTCGGCTCGTTTTTTCGGATGTCAGTTTATTATAGCGACGCATTCTCCGTTTCTGCTTTCCATACGGGGAGCCAAAATATACGATTTGGATGAGGAGCCGGTGGATGTCAAGAAATGGACACAGCTTGAGAATGTACGGAAATACTATGATTTTTTTAAGAAACATGAAGCGGAATTTGCAGGAGAATGAGAGCTGATCTTATGGATATGCTGCGTGTGAAAAGAGAGTTTGTCAATTTTGATCTGCTGCAGATCTGTCAGTCCGGACAGTGTTTTCGGATGACGAGAGAACATGACAATGTGTATCGTATCATTGCGGGCGATAAGTATCTTACAATAGAACAGGACGGAAGGGAGTGTCTTTTCCACTGCAAGGAAGAGGTATATGAGGGATTCTGGAAAAATTATTTTGATCTGGATGCCGACTACGGTACCTATACCGGACAGATTGATGCCGGGGATGAATATTTGAAGCGTGCGGCAGCTTTCGGATCGGGTATACGGATACTGCGGCAGGATCTGTGGGAGATGATCGTTACTTTTCTGATTTCACAGCAGAATAATATTGGTAATATCCGCAGATGTATCGGAAATATCTGCGAAAAGTACGGGGAGAAAAAAGAAAGCGGTTCGGGCGTGCTCTATGATGCCTTTCCGACGCCGGAAGCGCTGGCACATCTTGCGGAGGACGCTCTAATGGAATGCAAACTCGGATACCGCAGTAAATATGTGGTAAGAAGCGCCCGGCGTATCCTTTCGGGAGAAGTGGATTTAGAAGCGCTCCGTGTCATGCCGTATCCGCAGGCGAAAGAAGAATTGTTGAAACTGTATGGTATAGGCGTAAAAGTGGCTGACTGTATCTGCCTTTTCGCCCTGCATCATTTGGAAGCCTTTCCGGTAGATACGCATATAAAACAGGTTTGCGACAAACATTATCCCGCGGGATTTCCCGACAGTCTGTATGCAGGATATCAGGGAGTGCTGCAGCAGTATATTTTTTATTATGAGCTGTTTGGGAATAAGGAATGACAGAAAGGATAAAATCATACTCCTTTGCATATCACCATCAAAAAATGCAATCAGACGAAGAAATCCGCGGAAAGGCTTACGTGCACCGGAAGTCCTGGCAGGAAGCATATTCCGCGGTTCTGATATTTGTTACATGACGGCGGGCGTTTACTGTGCATTGATCGTATCTACGATGGACATGCTGCGGATAAGGCGCAGTGGATTCCGAACTGCCAGAACCACGGAGAAGGCTATGATGCCGATGATGATGCCCAGTTCGGCAAACGGTATGTTCCACGGCGTACCCCAGCGTATCGTTACCATTTTCATATATACCAGTCGGTTAAGAAACAATCCCAGAATACTTCCCAGGAGACTGCCTGTAAACGTGTAGGATATCGTTTCGGCTATGATCATTTTTGTAAGCTGCCTGTGGCTTAAGCCGATTGCGCGCAAAGCGCCGTACTGTTTCATGCGTGCCGATACGCTCATAGCTGCGCAGTTTATGATATTAAATATGGTAATCAGTGCGATAAGCGCTAAAAATCCATATAGAAACAGGGCAAAGGAATAATAAGTTCCCGATACGTCGCTATTTTTGAGGCGGTTGTCGGAGAAGATACAGTTTTCTCCGGCGATGTCATGAATAAAGTTTACGTCTTGCTCCATGGCCTTTCCGGTCAGCTGGACGTCAATGACTGTATAATTGACTAATCCGGTCATTTCTTTGAAAGTATCTTCCGAACAGATGATGATCTCCGATCCGTTTTCAGTATTAAAGGAACATTTTGCCACCACGGCGGCAATTTCTATTTCCGTGTGTTCGCCGTTTACGGTAAGCGTCACCGTATCGCCCGCCTGCAGTCTGCTCGTATATTCGTAGGAAGGGGAGTAGACGGCGATTCCGGTATTTTTTCGTTCCAGAATGGTTTCGGGTGCTCCGTCGATCACATAATCTGCGGTCCAGGCCGTTTGAATCTCTTCATAGGAAATCAGATCGGTCAGACCTTCTTCACCGTTTAGGGTAAACGGGATCCGGTAGGCAAACATTCTGCCATAAGCTCGTTTGACGACAGGATTTTTCTGCAGTTCTTCTAATAAAGAACGTTCCACGGAACATTCCTGCGTGGGACTGATGATCGACAGATCCGGCGTCCAGGGCATTAAACGGTTAACAGCATGCTTCATGAAATCGATCGTTACCGAAAACGACAGAAAAAGGATAATGCTTAATGCAAAAGAACCTGTCATGAGCAGAAAATTTTTGCGGCTTGCTTTTGCATGGTGAATGCCGAGTGCGGTATCTATTTTGAAGAGCGCGGTATTGGCAGCTTTTCTCATGGGTGCGGCATCGTTGGCATGGCCGGACAGCGCGGCTGACGGTGAGACGCCTGCGGCTCTTTTTGCCGGTGAACATGAGGCCAGAAATACGGTCAGGATGCTTATGATGATACCTGCTGCAATGCCGGGGAAACTGACGGCAAAGGCGGGCATGCTGCCAAAGTAGTCGGGCGATAGATGACGCAGCACGGCGCACAGGATCCATATGGTGGCCACGTTTGCGGCGATGCCGGCGGGTAGCGCCTGAAAGCATAAGGAGAAAGCTTCTCTTTGTACCAGACGCATGATCTGTTTCGGCGTTGTGCCGATACAGCGCAGCATACCGAAAAATTCTGTCCGTCCCGCAATGTTGCAGTTCAGGCTGCATGTGATCATCAGGATGCCGGCCAATAAGACCAATACGGATAAAAGGGCGGCAGTGAAATAGATCTGCATCATAAAATGATTGCCGCTCTGTCCGAGAAGTCCGAGTAACATGGTATTTTCCGCTACCTGTTCGTCAGATAACTGAAATTGTGTTTTGATATCGGTGATCGTTTCCCGGATGTTTCCATGATCTTTAAACTGTACGACAAATAAACTGTCATAGTCCCGGGGCGTACCGTCTGTTACGCCGGGATAAGCGGCACGGAATGCCTCCGTTGTCAGAAAGATAAAATATACGTCTTTGCTTGTATTGAGAGCGGTATCTCTGGCAAAGCCGGAGATCGTATAGTCATACTGTATTCCAAGCGCATCCTGAAAGCATATGGTGTCGCCGATCTTAAGATTGCACGCATTTCTGGCGTTTTCGCTTACGAGGGCCTGTTCCTTTGTCTGGGGAAACGCTCCCTCCGTGACGGCATCCAACGTGATCTTCGTTATATAGTCTTCGTCGCATCCGGCGATCAGCAGTTCCTTTCCGGCAAGTGTATAACCCATATCGAGTCTGTAGTTAAGCGTACCGTAGCAGGACATTGTCTCAATTTCAGGACGGGCAGCGATCAGCTTCGCTTCTTCATCGGTGATGTCTTTGATACAGATATGGTAGCTGCCATAGTCCTTTTTAGCTTTTAGCATCTGACAGCGTATGAACATATCCGCCATGCCGAAGATAGACGCTACCAGAAAAAGGGATAAAAAAATACAGATAACGGACATACGGTTTTGTCTCTTATGGACTTTGTATGAGATCGGAACAAGGTCAAGATAATTTTTCATTGATTGTCCCTCCTAAATCCGTAAGCGTGCCGTCCGTAACGCGCAGTACTCTGTCGGCTGAAGCGGCAAGACTGTTATTGTGCGTGATCATCAGAATGGTCTGTCCGTAATGTCGGGAAGCTTTGATCAGCAGGTCCAGAATATCCTGACTGTTCTGGCTGTCAAGATTGCCGGTCGGTTCGTCCGCAAGGATCAGCTTGGGTCTGGTGATCAGCGCGCGTCCGATCGCAACACGCTGCTGCTGTCCGCCTGACAGCTGGTTGGGCAGATGCAGGCGTCTGTCGCTTAAACCCAGAATATCCAGAATTTCCCTGACAGACGAAGGATCCGGTTTCTGATAATCGAGTAAGAGCGGAAACAGGATATTCTGTTCTACATTCAGTTCTGCAATCAGCTGAAAAGACTGGAAAATGAAGCCGATATTGCGCCGCCTGAAAATGGTACGCGCCTCTTCTTTCATTGTAAAGAGATTTTGTCCGTCGATGGTAACATGACCGCTTGTCGGCGCATCGAGTGCGCCGATACAGTTTAGCAGCGTGCTTTTGCCGGAACCGGATTGTCCGACGACTGCGCAGAAAGTTCCTTTTTCTATAGAAAAGGAGACATTTTTCAGGGCGTCCACTTTCGTTTCGCCGCTGCCGTAAGTCTTACAGAGATTTTCTGTTTTTAATATTTCCATATTGATCTTCTCCTCCTGTCAGCTTATGGGAAAGCCGTAATGATTTCTCACTCATAAGACTACATGAGAAAGCTTACGATCACATGAATTTTGCCTTACGGTTTTGTAAGAGTCGGACGCATGAGAGCAGAATCGGAACCGGAGCGTGCCCGGAAGCAGAAACTTTTTCCGCCGGTTCTGATTCTGCTCTCATCCAACAACTATAAGGCTGCCGGAAAAGATAGTGTGAAGGAAGTTCCCTCCTGCGGTACGCTGTGGACGGAGATCGTGCCGCCCTGGCCCTCTGCAATGGATTTGGCGAGCGGGAGTCCAAGGCCGACGCCCTGTGTGTCTTTGGAATTTTTACTGCGGTAGAAGCGTTTGAAGATGTGATAAATATCTTCTTGGGCAATACCGTTTCCGTTATCGGTCACCGTAATGTTGACGGAAGTTGGGGAGGACTTGCATGTTATTTGAATGACACCGCCGTCATTTGTGTGATCCAGCGCATTTTTGACAAGATTGGCGATCGCTTCGCCTGTCCAGACCGGGTCGCATAGAAGAGTTTCGTCCGATGCTTCGTAAAGCAGGGATTTATGTTCTTTTCCGGCACGCGTGGAGAGTTCTGCCAGAGAACGGCTGATAAGCTCCGCGACAGGACAGCGTTCTTTTATAAACAGGACGTTGCCGGCATCTATACGGGTAATTTTCAGCATGGTCTGTATGAGCTGGTCCATGCGTTTTAAGGAAATGCCGGTTTTTTTCGTAAATTCTCTGATGACATCTGCCTGATCCGGTTCGTTTTCCATGATCTCCTGATACATGAAAAGCGCGGCAAGCGGTGTTTTTAATTGGTGGGAGATGTCGCTGATCGTATTTTTCAGAAATTCTTTCGTTTTACGCTCATTTTCACTTTTGGCCCGCAGAAGAGCGGACAGTTCTTCTATTGAGGCAAAGAGACGGTAGATCGCGCCTTCCTGCGTTTGCGGAAGGTGAGAAGAGTAATCGCCTTTGATATAGTCGTTTATGACGTCGGCCGACCGGTTGATCAATATTTCCCTTTTCCAAAGAAAGATCCGGGCGCCGCCAAAGAGAAAAAGCGACAGGCACAGAACACAGAAACAGACCGAAAAGACGGCTTTTTGCTGAAAATAATAATAAAACGGCAGCAGCCGGCTTTCACGGTCTGCGGTAATGCCGATCATGGTAAGAAAACGACTGCCTGCCGTACTGCTTTCGGTACTTGTCAGTGCTTTTGCAATGATATCCGGCGCAATATCCTGCTGCAGCAGGGATGTGACAAGCGCTTCGTCATGAGACAGAAGCATTTGTCCGGCGGCAAAAGTCTGATACCGGCATAATAACAGGCCGGCCAGAAGCAGTGAGAAAGAAAAACCAAAGAGAAAAAGATGAAATAGTCTGATCTGTCTGTCACGGTAAATGTTCATTCGGACACCTCTTTCCACTGATAACCGAATCCGCGTACGGTAATTAAATGCTCCGGATGGGATGGATCGGTTTCTGTTTTTTCGCGCAGTCTTCTGATATAAACGGATAGTGTATTATCATCAACGAAGTCTCCGGCGCTGTCCCATAACTCATTTAAAATGATATTTTTGGAGACGGTCCTTCCGGCACTGCGTACGAGCAGACAGAGCAGACGGTATTCTGTGTTCGTCAGTGTCAGCCTTTCACCGTTTAAGAAGACATTTGTGTGAGCAAAGTCAATGACAAGGCCGCCGTATCGACAGGAATCGTGCGGCGTCTCCGCACCGTCTGGCATGTTGGACCGGGAGATATCCGGGCTGGTCTGCGCCGGAGGAACATCTGCCCGCCGTAAGAGCGCACGGATACGGGAACAGAGTTCTCCGATCCGAAACGGTTTGGTGATATAATCATCGCCGCCGCAGTCGAGTCCGCGTATGATATTGACTTCTTCATCGGAAGCCGTCAGAAAGATAATAGGGATGCGGGGAGATATTTTTCTTACTTTTTCACAGACGTCAAAACCGGTTCCATCCGGTAAGGTAACGTCAAGAAGCAGTAAGTGATACTGCCGTATCTGTTCTGCTTCGGTAAGCAGGGTTAACGCTTCTTTAACGGTACGGACGGTTCTGGTTTCAAAGCCGTTTTTATGCAGGGAATAGACAAGTCCATCGATTAAACCGATATCGTCCTCTAAAAGAAAAATTTTGATCCGTTCACTCATGGCGCTGCTCCTTCCGAAAATGAAATGAATCCTTCTTTTACATGTTTCTTTATGCCGTTTCTTTATGTTTTCTATTCCCTATTATAGCGGCATTTTCATATTGCTGTAAAGTGTGGTACAATAATAACCACAAAGGCGTGGGAATGGAGCATATATGGAAATCATCAGATTAGAGAATATCGTAAAAAAATATAATGGCAAATATGTTCTGAATCATATCAGCAGGAGCTTTGAACAGGGAAAATCCGCTGCATTTACCGGCCATAACGGGTGTGGGAAAAGTACGCTGTTAAAGTGCATGGCAGGACTGCTTGCGCCGGATGAAGGCAGCGTCAGACATACGGGCAGCCTTCTTTTTCATTATATTCCGGAAAAATTTCCGCCTACGGCGCTGACGGCCGGAGAGTATCTGCTGCGGATGGGGCAGATCAGCGGAATCGGCACAAAAGAAGGGAAACGGGTCATAGAAGAACTGGCACATGATTTTTTCATGGAAGAATTGCTGGATATGCCGATGAAAGTCCTTTCGAAAGGAACTTTACAGAAAACAGGCGTCATACAGGCATTGTTAAAAAAACCTGACGTGCTTTTGCTTGATGAACCTCTGTCCGGGCAGGATGAGGCATCGCAGAAAGTATTTGTCGAGAAGATCTGCGGCCTGCGAAGCGAAGGGGTTACGATCTTTATGGTATGCCATGAGAAAAACCTTGTGGAAGCGATCGCGGACGAAATATATGAAATGCGGGAAGGAAACATCTATGAAGGAAAATTATAGGAAGGAAATCCGGGGGAATGACGGCATACGGAAAACGACGGCACTCGTGCAGTACCGGATGCGGATCTACGGCAAAGAAAATAGATTTATTATGCCGCTTGCAGCGATGCTTTTTATGCTCTATATCATGTATTCGATGAAGCCGGCGGGGGTCGTCAGCAGCTTTTTTATGAGCAGCTATATGATATTTCTGATCGCGGTATGGAACGCGGAGGATCCGGTCATGGAGCAGATACAGATGCTGCGGGTGCAGAATATTTATGCCTATTATGTGAGTAAGATCGTGTGTCTGCTGTTGGTGGGACTTGCAGGAACCTGTATCTGTCTGGTACTTCCCGTGGCAGTCAATGTGATAAATGACGGGACGCTTTTTGAGAGGACGCTGACCGGTTATGATCTGTTCAATGCATTTCTCTTATTATCTGGCGCCTCTTTTGCGGGTGGGACGCTTGGGAGTATTCTGCAGCCGCCCATGGTATTGCGGGAGCGGAAAAACGCATTGCTGCTTACTGTTTTGGCAGCTGTTTTAACGATCATCAAGCAGGCGCTCATGCAGGAAATTCCGCTTTTAAAATGGATCCTATGGATCCTGCCGCCGCTCGAACGGGCAGGGCAGATCTATGGAAATGCGGATTTTTTTCTGCTTTCCGATACCGTTAAAATTTTCCTGTTATTAATGACATATGCGATAATCTATAGTATGATAAAAAGTGTAGTTTCCC
>ERZ777011.3423-NODE-3423-length-10135-cov-2.715675_pt1 | contig 10135 bp, 10 predicted proteins | sample MGYA00374964_ERZ777011 | MGnify/ENA primary metagenome ERZ777011 (study PRJEB29310, sample SAMD00008975) | mouse gut metagenome | study: EMG produced TPA metagenomics assembly of the Metagenome analysis of fecal microbiota from mouse which was promoted...
GAAGATGATATAAAAAATAGATATAAAGATGAGTTAGAAACAAAAGGTTTCAAGAATGATTCTGTAGGGTTTGATAATCTAATACAAGATTTAAATGACATCGAAAAAAATATTTTTAAATTATATTATGAAGAAGAACACTCTATAGATGAGATATCTAATATTTTGAAAATTAATAGAAATACCATAAAAACAAAGTTACGTAGAGGAAGAGAAAAAGTAAATTCTACATATAAGAAGATTATTATGACAGTTGTAATCTTAGCAATTATAACAACAGGAATAACATTTGGAAAAGATATAATAAATTATTTAAAAGATATCTTTAATTTAAGCAGTATAGGTCAAAATAACGATGGAATATTGATGGCAATAGAGGAAAAAGAATGGGTACAAAATATTGAGATGGACTATATAGAATTAGATAAAGGATATAAGATAAGAATAGACTATCTGTTACTTGATGATATTAATATGTATATAGTTTATGACTTAAAATCGGAGGAAGACTTGAATGAATATGATAGAATGAGCATAATAGATTTAACGATTAAAGATGAAAATAATAATATTATATTCAATAATAAAGATTCAATGGAAGAAAGTGTAGTTCAGCTAGAAGGATGGAAGAATATAGAAAACAAGTCAAACACCAATATAAGAGAGTTAAACTACATGATATCGAATGGAAATTTTAGTATGAAAAAATTAGAGATAACTTTTTCTAAGGTTATGATATATAACAATAGTAATCCAAGTAAAGAAAGTAAAATAATTAATGAAACTGAAAAAAAGATATACATAGATATAGATGAAAAATTTATTAATACTAATACCATTGAATATATTGCAGAATATGAAAATAATAATGAATATACTATTCAAAAGGCTATAGTAACAGAAACAGGGTTTTATGCTATTATAAAAAGTAAAAATATGGATGTAAATTTTACATTAGAAATAGATGAGGATTATAAGCATAAATGTAGTTACAGGTTATTAAGTTCATATAACAGTGAAAAAATATATTATTATTTAATTTCATCAGATATGAACTTAAAAGAGGATTATAAACAGTTATTGTTAAAAAATAAAAATGAAATTATAAAGTTATATAAAAAGGAAATCTAGGCAGAAATGCCTAGATAATTTAATATTACCAACTATAAGATGTTAGTTCTATATTTATAGTATCAGAAGAATTGCATTTACATTCGATAGAAACATCACTAGAACCAGACAATCCTAAGTATATGTAGTCAAATTTTTTTAATGAACCATTAGTAGATATTGTATATTTATTAGTTACTTTACGACTAGCAATAGTTACATATATGGTTACATCATAAATATTCCCAGATGATGATGTAGACTTAGCTTCAATAGCCATAAAAGTTCCATCATAGTTTTTAGTTATTGGTCTACTACTGCCATTAAATTGAATAGAACCTGTAGAATAGTAGGCATAAGGTTGAATACTATATGGACTTGAAGCTTTTACTGGAGTAGAGCATATAAATAAATTTACTAACAAGAATGACATTAGTATGCAAGTAGATAATTTCGTAACTAGCTTTTTCATCAATACACCTCCTTTATAAAATTTTAATAAATTATATCAACGAATATATAAAAAAATATAAAAAGATAAAAAAAAATAAAATCATAATGAAACCTAATAAGATTTTTTTGTATCTAATTAGTAGAAACATTGTGAGGTGATAAAGATGGTGAACATGTTAATAGCAAATAAAGATATGTTCAAATTAAAAAATTTAATAAATGAAGTTATTACAAAAAATGAAAATATAAGGATAGCAAAAATAGCAACAAATAAGGAAGAAATAATAAATATATTAAATAATGATAATATAGATGTGGTCTTATTAGATGTAAATATCATTAAGTCTAACGAGAAACTAATATCCAATATGATAAAAAAAGAAAAACAAGAAAAATATACAGATTCTATAATGTTAATTACAAAAAACTTAAAAGAATCACAAAAGGTTATAGGAAATAAAATGATATTTGATTATTTAATCGAAGAAGAAGATAGCAATGAGATGTTATATAAAATTAATAGAATGATTGTAAGTAAAGATTTAGAAGGAAAACGAAAGAAAATTATTGAAGAGTTGAAATATATAGGCTATAATATAGAACATGTTGGTACTAATTACTTAGCAGATGCAATTATTCAAATGTATTTAAATAGAGGCTCTATGTTAGATAATCTTCAAAAAGATGTATATCCAATAATATCAAAAATGCACAATAAACCTATACATAATATAAAATGTGATATTACTAGAGCAACAGAATGTATGTATTATGAATGTGATAGTGAAAGATTAAAAAAATATTTTGGATTTTATAATGATACAAAACCAACAGCAAAAACAGTCATTTTTACAGTATTGAATAAAATATAAAACATATTAAGTTAAATATAGTAAATAAAAAGGAGAAAATATGAAAAAGAAGGTAATTATAATCGTACTTATAATTTTAATAATAAGTAGTATTATTGGAATGATAATCATTAGAGGGCAAAATGTGAAACAAGAAGATGAATCAAAAAAAGAGCCTACTTTTAATCAAGAAAATGAAAAAGTAAAAGACACAAATGCAGAAATAAATGAGTTGTTAGAAAAAAGCGATATTTCTAATTATTTACCTAGAGACATATCAGAAATAAAATTAACAAATTATCAAACAGAAGACCAAAAGACAGATATTTATACAGATAGTGATATAATATTAGAGTTAGTAAGAATTATACATAATGCTACATGGACTGAGACAGATGAAAATACAGAATGTTGTTATTTTGGTATTGATATTAAAGGCAAAGATAGTACAACTAGGTTGGAGTTAGAAGCTATACATGTAACTGTAACACAAGAGAAGCTAGGATATATAAAACTAATAAAAGGCGATTTAGAAGTTAATCTTATTGTAAATAGTGAAGCATATTATGAATTATATGGTTTTGAAAAACCAAAGTATTATCTTCATAAAAGTAATTTAGAACTACCTAATAAAGATATATGCTATAAAGCAAAAGAAAAAGCATTAACAGGTTTAAATGAAAACGAAATAAAAGAACTACAGAAAACAATATACGATTACCAATGTATGATGGAGAGTATATTAGGTGAAAGTACAAGGCTATTAAAAGAGAAAACAAGTTATTATTGGAGAGAACAAATTTACGATGAGGTATTTACAGATAATATAACAGGAACAAAAGTGTATAGTGGAGCTAAATTAATAAAAGTATTGCAAGAGGTAAAAAAACAGGTAAAAATTATAAAAGATGAAGAAACTAAAAGAGATTTAGAAAAATTCTGTAATTTATTGCAAGAAGGGCTTGATGAACATGATATTGAAAAGTGCTTTGAAGCACACGAGATATTACATGATTATAGTATTTGGGTAATAAATTATCCAGTAATGAATCTAATGATAGAACCATATGATTGGAGTGCGTTTAAAACATATTTTGGTAAGGCATCTATAATAAAATAAAAGTAAGTATTTCAGTACAAATGTACTGAAATACTTTTTTAATTTGTGCCAAAAATTATAAAATATTTGTTCAAGTTTACCAAGAACCGTAAAAAGCTATTTTCGAATAACTAGATGCACTTCTTATGCCAGTATCAACAAATCCATGTCCATAACCAGCACCCTCAACTTTGAACCATTGTCCGTCAGAACGTTGAACATAATTGATTAACTTTCTATTAGGATAACTTTCGCCAACAGCGAAACTATTAGTAGCAACTAAACATCCTGCTGCTACTGAACCCCATTTTGTACCATCGCCTTTATAAATTATTTGAGAAGATCTCATTATAAATGTCTTATATACTATTCCATCTTTCATTTGTGCTGTACCACGAGGATATGATAAACAAGTACTGCCAGTAGGATATCCATATTCTGCGTTATTACCAGGTAAAGGGTGATTATAATTATCAATAGCAGCTATTTGAAATTTTCCATTAGCATCTAAAAAATTAATTGTAAGAATATCACCTTCACCACCTTGAATTACGTAAGACTCTCTTGGATTTATTTTACCAACTAGAGCATTATTTTTCATAATATCATATATTTTGTATACAGAATTTGTTTTATTAATACAAAAAGCACGAATATTTCCAGGCATAAATATCACCTCCTTTATTTTAATTATTAAGATTATAGCTATAAAATCTTTATTAAAGAGAAAAATACATATTTAACTCATGTAAGTATTATAAATGCAAAATATCAAATAAGGAAAAAAGGAATATAAATATGTATGAAAGTGGTATAACTATTATAGTATACATTAATATATAAACAACCACAATTAACTATAATAATCCTTTTTTTTAATTTTATAGAAAAGTTTCAATATAATTAGTATATAAAATTTATTATAAAGACTGATCAGCAATATAATGAATTAATATTAATAAGAAAGAGAAGTGATTATTATGGCAGTAGATGAAATGCTAGTAGAAACTCAAAGATGGTTACATGCAATATATGGAGAAAATCCATTGTTTACGATTGATGTTCCAACAAATGGAACAGGAAGAGGTACAACAATAAAAGGTTTAATACAAGCTTTACAAATTGAAGTTGAGGCAGAAGCTGATGGAATTTGGGGAGGAGGAACAAGTTCTCAATTTAATTCTTTATTCCCTTCAGGATTAAGTTCATCAACAGTATTGGAAAATGAGGATAAGTTAAAAAGAATAGTGTGTATATTACAAGGTGCCTTTTATACAGCTAGAGGAATTATACCAGGAGGATTAGATGGTGCTTTTGGTAATAATTTAACATCAGCAGTAAAAAAATTTCAAGAGCAAGTTGGAGTAACACAAGATGGAATTGTTAGAGGTTATTTGATGAAAGCAATTTTGACAACAGATTCATATCTACTTGTATCAGGAGGAGACGAAAATATAAGAACTATACAGAGAGACTTAAACAATAAATATGGAGATAAAATAGGACTGATTGCGACAAATGGGTTATATGAAAAAAAGACAAATAAAGCATTAATTAGTGCAATACAAATCGAAGTAAACTCAGCAGTAGATGGACTTTGGGGAGAAGGCACAATGTCAAAATTACCTACTTTAAGAAGGTATGGAACTGTAACTAATAAACAGATGGTGTATATATTACAATATTTATTATATGTAAATGGATATAATCCAAACGGATTTGATGGAGGTTTTGGTGCAGGTGTAGAATCAGCTGTGAAATTATGTCAACAAGATTATAATTTGACACCAGATGGAGTTTGTGGAAGACAAACATGGGCAGCATTAGCTGTAAGTTGTGGAGATACCTCCAGAACAGCATTAGCATGTGATACAAGATTTGAGTTGACTAGTGATAAAATACAATACATTTATAATTTGGGATGTAGAGTAGTAGGTAGATATTTAACAGGAGGAAATTTTAAACAAATAAGACCAGGTGAATTACAAAGAATATTAGATGCAGGATTATCGTTTTTTCCAATTTTTCAAGAATCAGGATCAGATATAAACTATTTTACAGAAGAAAATGGTAGAATAGATGCACTAAGTGCGAAACATGCAGCAAAGAAGTATGGTATAGACTCAGGAAATGTTATATATTTTGCAGTTGATTTAGATGCAACAGATAGTCAAATTGATAATAATATAATTCCATACTTTGAAAAATTAAGTAGTACAATAAGTTCTACAGCAGATTCTGGTGCTACATATAAAGTAGGTATTTATGGAACAAGAAAAGTATGTAAAAAGGTATTAAATAAGGGATATGCTATTACAGCTTTTGTAAGTGATATGTCAACAGGCTGGGAAGGAAATTTAGGAGAGACAATTCCAAAAAGTTGGACATTTGATCAATTTAAAACGATTAAAAAAATTGAAACAGCAAGTGGAACATGGGATCTGGATATAGTTTCATATAATAGTAGTTCAAATTTTAAACCAATATCAAAACTTGGCACACCAGGACTTGCAGGTCATTGTACAATAAGAAAAGGAGTATATAAATATTATTTAGGAACAGCTAGACAGCTACATTCAAGTAAAGGTCAATTATTTAATGTATTATCAGATAAAATGCAATATCACATTAGTTATGGTTTAAGTACAGGAGAGCTATCAGATGCTGTTCTATTACTGAACTTATATGAATTTGGAAATAATGAACCAATTATAAAGAATAAGTCATATTATGAACCAGGACGTTTATATGATTCAGAAGAGTTTAAAATTACAAAAGGTGTGGACAAGTATTTCACATATGATTGTTCATTCTTTGCAGATTATGAAAATGATGATGAAGCTATATGCGATATTGATGTATATATATCAACATAGGTAGATAAAAGAGATTCTCTCGAATCTCTTTTATTTAAGATATAAAACTAAATCCAATAGAGATGTTGCCATAATAAGGAAATATTGTAACTCTATCGTAGAGCATAGAAGGTTCGTTTCCCCAGTAACAACCTCTAAATACAGCAGTTCTATTAGGATCAAGGTCGCCATATCTAACAGATTTTTCTGTACACCATTCCCATACATTCCCAATTAAATCATGTATATTATTTAATTTAGCATTAGAACAAGTTCCAGTATTTGCAAGTTCATCACTAAAATTCCCATAATCATACATATTGGTTAAAAATGAGCTATTTTTAGAGCTTATCCATTTTAAAGTAGTATCATAACAATATGAAGTTAATAAAGAACTTCCTACATTTTCAGTATTTAAAGTAATATGATTCCAAACTTGTAAATTTTGTTTAATAGCGATATTTCCGTTACGCCAACCTGTCCAATTCAATTCAGCATCATCTCTGGTTTTTTTGTATAATAAATTTCCATTTTCTATTCCAGTTTCATATCTTCCAATATAAAAACCACCATATTTTTCAACACTATTTTTAATTTTATCATTTACACTATCATTATCCACAAATAAATTATCACTTGTATATAATTGTTCATCAAATGATAAACATAAATCATTATTTGAAAAGAAATATCTTCCATATGTAATTAAATCAGAAGAGTTAATAGAACAAGGAACCCAAACAAATTGATTTCCATTAGCATCTTCAACAACTAACCCATTATTCCAACCTATAGGTCTACCGTACTCATCTAATTCCCAACTAGCATCAGGTAATTCAACTTTAGAAAATCCATCAGGAACAATATCATTAAACAAATAAGATATATTCGGTTGAGAAGTATCTTCTACTGGAATATAAATTTTAGAATTTTCATATATAAAATATGAAATAATAACCAATATAATAAATAATAAAAATAGGATAATAAACAATTTCTTTGACATATAAACCTCCTTATATTAATTAGATGTAATTTAGATGAAAAAAGTTTCAAAGCTCAAAATAAAATATTAATTTTTCATTAAAAATTGATGTTCAATGGGCTTAAAGTAATTATATACTAACTCGTCAGTAAATATATTAAATGATTCTAGATTCCTTTTTTGTTTTGGTGAACCTTTCTTTCTTTTGTAAGGTCTAATGGTTCTACTCATTTTCATCACCTAAGATGATTATAAGTAGATTTATATTAAAAGTCCGAAAAGGACTAATAAGAAAAATTTTAAAGAATAAAAAACAAAAAAAGACTAAAAAAGATAATTCTAATTTAACTATTTTTTTCTAGCCATTTTTTAAAATCTTCCTCAGATAAGTTTTTAGCTCTATATGATGCAATTTTAATTTTACCGAATTTCTTATATTTCTCAAATTCAGATACATATTCACTTATATCTGGATTTCTTCTAGCAAGCATGGCTTTTTGAGAATATATTTTATAATACTGTTCTAAAAGTTTATCTTTATTCAAATTCTTTTGAAATACGTTTTGCCTTCCAATCTCTCTACAAGTTTTATTAGAGTAGGGAGCTATATTATTACAATACTCTATTTTAGAGTTAGAAGAAATAAAATAGTTGTTGCAATTTCTACAAACTTTAAAAAACAACTTGTTTTCTACAATATTACAAAGAATAAAATATAATAGAGATTCTATTGAAAGAGGAATCGAAACTGTAATCTTCTCAATTTTATTTTCTTTATTTGCTAAAATTTTATATAATTCATTTTCAGATTTATTTGCTATTGGACAATCATTTACTTTATAAAAAATAACATTTTCCATTTTATTTTCTCTAAGCAAAGTTAAATTCTCATGTACCGTCTGTAATACCAAAAATCTATCTAGACTTGTAAACCCTTGATTTTTTCTTCTAGGATTAATAATGCAATAATCCATAATCTCATCTAGTTGTTCTTGAATCCTCTTTAAAGAAGAACTTTTTTTAGAGTATATAGTATCTATAAAAAGCTTAAATTCCCTTTCGTCAAATGATTTAGTTTTAAATATTTTCTTAGAGCAATTGTCTAATATTGAAAAGGAATATTTTAAAAAGAAATTTTTAAACTCATCTATTTTATCGAAGTCAGTATTAATAAAATCTATAAAAAAAGTACCCAATGGCTGAGCTATAATTGAATAGGAGTTTTTCAACTCATATTTACAACTTTTTTTTGAAAAAACAAGGGGAAAATAATAGATTATTTCTTGTTTTAATTCTTGATTAATTAATATACCTATATGGTTGAAAACTTCTGAAAGATAGTTATAATCTATCATAAAGTACTCCTTTCTGTTAAAAACAGACTTTGAGATTTTTAGACAAATCTGTTATATTCAAATAACTGTCCAACTTATTGACTTTGCATCAAAGGGAAAATATAATGCAGTTAAAGTTAAAAACAATGAAATATGAAAAATGTTTTTAACAAAAACTGATATATAGTATAATTTTATATTTTCTACCTCACAACTCCTTTAAATTATACTATATATCGAATTAAAATACAATATATAGGGACTTTAATGCTCTATATAGAAAAACTATGCCCAAAAGGGTGTAAACACTTTTTTAACCAGAAAGGAGGAAATATAGTAATGTGGAAAAAAGAAAAGTTATTGAAAGACTATATTTTGAAGAAAAGAAGACGCTAACAGAAATTGCTGAAGAATTAAAGGTATCAGGTAGTTATGTAACAAAGATATTACAGAAAAATGAAATGTATAGTGTTGAAAAAGAAAAACGAAAAAAGGAAAATCTGGCTAAAAGAAGATTAAAACAAAAAAAAATTATTTATAATGAAAGAAAGCAAAAGAAAACATCTGATTCATCATACTTAGCTTTAAAAAATTTACATGAACAGGCATCAAGAGAATTATCAAAGAGTAGAACTCTTGGAACGGAAGCATTAAGGCAATGGTGTTTAGGTGCATATAAGTATAATCCTGAGAAAAAAAGATATGAATTTGATGCAGGAAACTCTCTTAGATCAATAGACTTGCCACAATATATTAAAATATAAAATTAAGAGATTTTATATTTAAGTCAATTATTATAAGAGAATACCAAAAAATAATTTTTTTCTCAACTATTGTTCTAAGCAAGTTTTATATAGAATAAATATAAAATAAATAGTAGGAGGATATTGTAATGCAAGAAAAAACGCAAAAAGATATATTGCAAGAAATAAAGGATTCAGATTTTATAAAAAAGAGATTGCAAGATAGTATATTGCTTTGGATGAATGATTACTATAAAAAAGAAAATGATAAAAGAAGCAGAATGGGTGAGAAATTCAAAATAAATGAAGCAAAAGTATGGTGCTTAGAAGATTTGACTGAAGATGAGTTAAATAGACTATATAAAAATGTAGAAGAAAAACTAAAAAAATGCAAGAAAACAAAGGAAATTGGATTTTTTAATGAGTTAGATAAAAAATTGAAACACAATGAAATTGTAAGAACTAACATTGAAGATTTAAAAAGCCAACTAAAACAAAATTATTCAAACTGTATTGTTACTAAAAACAAAAAGTTATTAAATAGAAAAATATCAAAGAGAGAAATATACAATAAAAATGGAATTATTTGCTTAATTTATAAGAATAGTATAAAATTTTTTATTGCGTGTTCAGTTGTAACATATACAAGAGTTAGTCTAGAAAAATATAATAAAGTAATAAAAAAACAATTTATATATAGAGAAA
>ERZ777011.3424-NODE-3424-length-10132-cov-2.926665_pt1 | contig 10132 bp, 6 predicted proteins | sample MGYA00374964_ERZ777011 | MGnify/ENA primary metagenome ERZ777011 (study PRJEB29310, sample SAMD00008975) | mouse gut metagenome | study: EMG produced TPA metagenomics assembly of the Metagenome analysis of fecal microbiota from mouse which was promoted...
ATTCTCCATTTTCAGTAAATATATATGTGTCTTTTCCATCATTGTTTGTAATTGTTATTTTGGTACTTGGATTTACAAGTCTTGCTACTACTCTTCCATTTGTTGGTTCTGTAGTGCTATATGCAATTCCTGCTGTAGGATGAGGATTTTTTGTTATGTCTTGAAAGAAGTTAAATGCTCTTGCAGTAAACCAATTACCATTAGAGGCACGGTCTGCTACTATTTTAACATATTGAACTTCTTTTGGTTGTTCTATTTCAAAACTTTTTGTGTTTTTAATAGCATCTTCATTTGTATTTGCTTGGTTAGTATATGTTAGATTTTTTAGATTTTTTAGTTCTTCCCAATTTTTTCCATCCATACTACCATAAATTGTACCATCTAAGATTTTTCCATTTCCCCCACCACCAGGTACATATTCTAATGCTGATAGATAAACTGATTGATCTAATTTAATAATAATGTAACGTTCTGTGTCTGATCCATTCCACGCTGAGTGCCAATTAGTATTATAGTTTGCATCTATGGCATTTCTTGCATGTCTCCCTTGAGCAGTAGCTTCACTAGAAACACCCTCTATTGTTAAGTGAGATACTGGTATATATTTTCTTGCTTCTGGTTGATTGTCTTTTGTAAAATTATATGTTGCTACTGGACTTGTTAATTGTGTTCCTGTTGCACTTTGTCTTATTTGTATAGTTTTATCTCCTGTTAAATCTGGAGAACTTACACTATATAAAGTCCATTTATCTTTTTCTGAATAACGCCATTCAATACCTAAGTTAACTCCTACTATACGATTTTCTAAGTCATTAGCAAATAAGGTTGCTGGAATTGCTCCTTCTGTAATGTCTATTTTATATAGGTTTTCTTCATCATAGTTTACTCCAACTATATGAACATATATATCATTTTCAGCTGTAATACTACTTATTTGTTGTGGTGTTAACTGTAATTTATGTTCTTCTTCTGCAGTAAATGAAACTTCATTCCAAGTTTGTTTTCCGTCTAAGCTATAATCCCAACGAACTCCATTTCCATCAAAACGACTTGATAATACAAGTTTTCCTGCATCTGCTCCATCGAATGAAAATGTAGCAATTGTTTTATCTAGTTTTCCTAATAGATAGTTTGCTTCTGTTCTTGTAACTGATGGTTGAAGTACCTCAGTTGAAGTATTAGGAAGTGTACTTCCTTCTGTTAAAATTCTTGTTTGTAAAAGTGTAAATTTATATATGTTTTCTACACTTGTTAATTTTGGTTTTATTAAATTTGTTAAATGTTGCATTGGTAATGGGAAACATTTTAACTTGTCTGCTAATTCTTCTGCTAAATTATAATAATCGTTTTCTGTTTTGTTTTCACTTGCATTGTATACATTAATTAAACCAACCCACGCATCAATGTTTATAGGTTGTATTTGTAAAGCTTTCCTATATATCTCTTCTTGCTTTGCTAAATTTCCTTCATATACTTTTGCACGCATGACTTCTTCTTCACACTTTACTAAATCTTCATAGTCATTTATTGCCTCTTGTGCTAATACCATATATACTACAGAATAACCTCTACTGTAACTAGCATTTCCCCAACCTAATAACATTCTTTCGCCTTTTTCTGATAATGTCCATCCACTTACGTCATTATCAATTCCCCAATAACCTTTTCCTTGTGTATTTTTTGTATAATATAAAAGGGCTGCGTGTCCTGGTTGACCAATAACTGTTGCAGGTATTCCATGTGTTGTACGAATATTTGAACCTGATTTTGATATACCTCCACAAACTGCTCCAGTTCCAAATTTGTTTCTGAAATTCATCCATACTTTATATAGTTTATAATCTGGAGTACCTCTTGTTACCTTAAATGTATAAGTTTGATTATTTTTACCTCCAGGTATAGTAAATTCTGTATCAAATAAACCTACCTTGCCAGCATTTTCTCCACTTAATTCGTTACCCGCATTATCATCTTTTTTGTTTACTGCAAATAATTCATTAAAATAACTTTTATTTTCTTCTGCATAATAAATTGCATTACCATAATTTGGCCATACATAAGCCATATATGGGTGAGGTGTTATGTATTTTGTTTGTTTATATTGATCTAATTTATCTTGAACATATGCATTTAACCATAGAATTTCTTCGTCATCTATAGCATTATTCATAACAAAACGCATCTCTTCAACTTGTAGAGATTCAAACCATTTTGTTATATCCCAATTTCCTCCTAATGCATTAAGCTTTCCATTTTCATACATATATTTATATATTGCATAACGTTTAAGAGCGTCTGATTGATTTTCTGTTGCACCTGATTGCATCCATAAGCCAACTCTTTGTGAATGTGTTAAAGAAAGTGAAATTGCCATTTTTTTATACAAATCACCTTTGGTCATATTTGCTGGACACCAGTCATTTTGTATTCTTTCATTATTTGTAAAATCATTACTATATTCATTATAAAGTCTAGAAAGTTGTGTTAATGAATTATAATAACTTCCTCCTTCTGGAGTTCCTCCTAGTACATATAATCTAAGAACATCTAAGTTACTTGTTAACCATACATAAGTATTAGTATTTTGTTCACTTTCACCTAAAAATCTTCTCAAAGCATAATTACCTACTCTATTTATAAGCTCTCTTTTAAGAAGTGTTAATTCATATTCTTTATTTGTTAATTCTGCATTTGCAAATTCCGTTTTAATTTTTTCATCTAATTCTTCTATAGATGGAACTAATTCTTCTCCTGGTTCTTTATATGTTCCTTTAATTAGCTTTGTATCTACATAAACTGAATGGTCATTTCCATTTGAACCATTGTCATTTGCTACTAATTTTAAAAGTTTTACTCCTCTAATGTCTATTTTTACAGGTATTGCATTGTTAGAAGATTTAATTACAGGTGGATTATCTTCTGTTTTTAAGTCCCAATTTTTCCCATCTGTTGATGTATATATATAGAATTTAACACCATTACCATTATTTCCAGAACTACTATTTACTCCCATATATGCAGTAAAATAGTCATAGCCTTGATAATTGGTTAAATCATATACCATGGTAGAACTCGCATGTGCCCATATACCTTTTTCAAAACTATAAAAAGCACCTTCTATTTTTACAGAAAAATTTGATCCACTATCTGTTTCATTTATATGTATACTTCCCCAACCTGGTTTTGATTGTTTAGTATCATAAGGTATATCTGATAAATAACAAAAATCACTTTCACTTGCTAAAACTGTATAAGTACCATTCATTATCTTTTCTTGTGTTAATAAAAATATTATTAATAATATAACAAAACAAATACTTGTTCTGAACAGATATTTAATTTTGCTATTATTTCTTATATCCTCTTCCATTTTAATAAATCCTCCATTTTTTCTTTTACTACATTCTATTATACCTTCAAGGATTTTTTCATATATGTTATATGAAATCATCTAAATTAGTGTTTTCTTTGTTTTGTATGTCTTCCACTTATTATTTCTTTTTCACTTTTTTTATTAATAATTTTTATTTTAATAATATAAGTTGCTACAATTGCAATAAGTACTATTATACAAAATATTATAATTGTATTATTTTCCCCTGCTTGTGGTATTTTGTTATTATATATAGAGTTGTTTTTATTTGCATTATTTACTGTATTATTTGCTACATTGTTTCCAACATTATTTCCTATATTATTACCAATATTATTTCCTACATTGTTTCCTTCATTGTTATCTCCTGGTTTTGTGTCTGGTACAGTAGAATTTTTTATAGTAATTACTTTACTTACATTGTCTGTTTTTATGTCTTCTTTCCCATTTGATGCTGAGATATCTTTTAAACTAATTGTAATATCTTTTTTACTCTCTTCTTTTACTTTAAAAATAATATTAAATACTGTTTCATCTTTTGTTGCATAATTTTTATCTCTATCTGTAACAAATTTTCCATTTTCTTCATTATATGATGGTTTAGTCCAATCACCCTGTGCTTCCATTTTTACTAATTCTAAACTATTTTTATCATATTCTAATGTTCCACCTATTGCTATTATTCCTTTTTCATCTTGAATATTTGATAATTCAACACTTACTATAATTTCATCATTTTTATTATATTCACTTCTACCTGTTTTTAAATCTACCTTACATGTAGATACAGCATATACATTACTTAATAAAGTAACTATTACTAAAATTAAACTTAATGCTATTATTTTTCTTTTCATAAATTTTCCTCCCTTATTCTAATTCCATTAAATCTACTAATATTAATTTAAGTTGTGCTAAATCCGTTATAGTTATTTGTCCATCATTGTTGATGTCTGCTGCTTTTAAACTAGCTCCTGTTAATGGCTCTTTTTCTATATAATGTAATTTTAATTGTGCAAGGTCTGTTAAGCTAATTTCTCCTGTTCCATCAATGTCACCTGTTACTATTATTGTTAATTGTAAAGTGTCTCCAACTTGTAATGTCATACCTGTTGATAATTTATCATTTTCTCCAAGTGCATTTCCATTTTTGTCTTTTACTATTATATCTTTAGATGCTTCTACATTAGTTTTTAATTCTTGAATTGTTGTTCCTGGAATTATTTTTGAAATAAATCCTTCTTCTATCAAGTATTTTTCACTTTTTATTGTTTCTTTTGGTTCTCCTGGTTGTTCAGGCTCTCCTTCTACAGGTGTATCTTTTGGTTGAACTACTGTTTCTCCTCTTTCTACATCTTTTGCTACAACTGCTTTTGATACGAAATTAACATCTATTATATTGTTTGTATTTGTAACTTCATTATAGTTTACTGTGATTTCCATTGTTTCTTTATTTGTTATATCTATTGTTTTTCCACAAACTACTACTGATTCAATTTCATAATCATTGTCTGCTTTTATAGTAATTGTCTTTGTTTCATTTTCTGCTAGTGTAATGATATTTCCTTTTTCACTACTTGCGTTTGTGATTTTACCACCTTTTGAACTTGTGGCTATCACTGCCTTTTCTTTGTTTTGTGTTCCATCATCATCGGTTACTGCAATCATATATGGACTGAATGAGTCACATGTAATTATTAAACCATATTGTGTTACAACACATGGAATTTCTTCAACTCCTACTACTTCATTTTTATCATTTCTAATAAAGTGATATGCTTTGAATGTAACTCCTGCATCTTCTGGTCCATATCCTGCTGGAAATCCAAGTGCTACTCTTAGTTTATGTCCTGTTTTTACAACATATTTTTTACATACATTTAATGATATGTCATAAGTTTGACTTGATTTTATTTCTTGATTTGGAAATTCATTTTCTACTAAATCCTCCATTACTTTCTCTTGTTCAACTGTAGTTTTAGTTGCTACAAGTGTTATTCTATTTTTCAATTTATCTGATAATTTTTCTCCACTTTCTGTTGTCCAATCTTTCATTGATAAATCTTCTTCTTCAAGTAATACTGGTCTTCCAAATACTTCCCAATTACGAGCTTGGTTCATTCTGAAAGAGCATCCTATCAAGTTGTAAGCACCATATGTTATCTCCATTGGAGCTTTCCCACTATTTTTTCCTACTAATCCAGTAATAGTTATATAATAAGAAGCTTGATCATCTGCATACATTTCACTAAATTTTAAATCAAATGTTATTGTACGTTTACCATCCCATTGAAAATTTGTTATTGTAGATTTTTCAGCTCCTGTTGCTCCTGATGATGTCATTTTATATCCTACTTCTGTTTCTCCCTCTTTGAATACTAGATCATCATCATAAGTTACTGATACATGATATGTTGGTCCAACTGTAAGTGTTGCTGTTGGTAATGGCGATTGTTGTTTTATATATGGTTTAGCCTTATATATTCCACTTGGATTATAAAGTCTTCCACTTTGTACTAAAATTTGTTCTTCTGTTCCTTTATATGTTAAACATGTTATATCATGTTCATAATCTCCTGGTGGTACATTAGTTACAGCAAATTCAGTATATTCTGCATTTGCTACTGATATGTATAAATGATCACCATTATCTATTATTCCTACATATAATCTTGGGTCTGGAATTAAATATCCCCATTTACTTTCTTCCCATATTTGATCTCCTGGTCTATATTGGGTAGATTTCATCATAAGATAATATCCATCTTCTGCTGCTCCATTATAACCTTTTCCATTATAACTTATAGAATAATCTCCTGCTCTATATTCCTCTGTTTCTGTACCTTCTTTTTTATATTTTACAACTAATCCATCTTTGTTTGTAACTGTATTAATTCCATAATCTTCTATCTTTAGTTCTGGATATTCAAATTTATAATTACCTGCTGATTCTACTTCTTCAATTGGGAAGTGCTCTACATTCATAGTAACAGCTCCAACTAATAAATATCTTGTATTTTCAAATCCCTCTACAATATTGTTTCCTGGTTCTTCTTCACTATTATCTGAAGATGTATGTGCACGTACATAAGGATCATCTATTGTACAATCTACTGCATACCAAACTTTCTCCATTTGTCTTGCATTTGATTCTACGTTTTCTTCTATTTGTACATAGTTCCACATATGTGCTTCTGTTGCTTCTCCTTCAGTTGTGTGTGCACCTTGTACAAGAATACATGTTATTCCTAATTTGTCTAATATAGTTTTAAATGCTCTTGCATATCCTTCACATACACTTTGTTTTCTTACAAGTGTACCATATGGTGTTGATAAATGCGATTCATTTCCTGGTGTACAATCATCCTCTAATCTATAAGAGGTATTATAAATTATCTCATTATGAACATATTTTATTTGTTCTGTTGTAAGATTTTTTCCCTCTTCTACTGTAATATTTCTCGCACCTGTTACTATTTCATCTACTCTATTATTAAATTCTCCAATCGCGTTTTCTACCTCTTGTTCGTTTGTAAATCCTTCTATATAATAGTCATCATATCTTCCAGCTCCAATATACGCATGATATTCTCCCTCTGTATCTTTTGTTACTCTAATGCTTATAGCTGAAAAATTAACATAAAAAATTTCTGGATGATCTGCATAAAACGCATATCTTGCTGCATACATGGCATTCATTAATTCTTTATTTCCATTATTATAATTTTCAATTTGTGATTGTGTGATATAACCATTTGCTGTAAGATCATAATCTTGTTTTCCTGTTTTTAAGATTCCTTTAACATACATATCATACATTCCATTATAAATACTTTTTGATAAGTCTGTAAGTTGCTTATATACAGATTTATTAAATGAAATAAAATAGAATTGTGATATACATATTGTAGTTAATAATATTACAATAATTATTCTCTTTAATTTCATCTTTTTTCCTCCTTACGATTTTTTATAAATTATAGATAATATTTTGAACTACAATTAACTTTTATTGGTTGTCATAACAAGTTAATTATAGCATAAGTATGATAACTAAGCAAGACTTTTAAATATTTTCAATATTTTTTAATTTAAGAAATATAGAAGAAACAAACTTTTACTAATTAATAATTTTGCTTTCTCAATATGCCTTCTTTTACTGCATTTGTTTTTTGTTTACGCATACTCTTATCTTGAGTTATTATTAAATTTGTATTACATTTTCTGACTCTTTTTATATTTTTTCGTCTAAAATCCCTGTAATTCTTATTTCCGTAAATTTTTTTACCTCTAAATCTTTGATATATAAAAGTCCAGAGCATGGTACTCCATGCTCCTACACTTATATCTTACTATATTACTAACCTCTCAATTTACTTAATATCTTTATTGCTTTGTCTTCATTTTCTACAAAAAATATATCTTTTCCATTATTACTTTCATATATGAAATCTTTTGATGCTTACTTGCATATTTTTAATCATCTCTTTCTCTACCACTAAGCATTATTACTAACCTTAATATATTCAATATTGAAGATATAAGACTTGCAATATATGTCATAGCAGCAGCACTAAGAACTTTTTTTATACTGTTTTCTTCTTCTAGATTTACTAATCCCAAATTGATTAGTTGTTCTTTCGCTCTTTTTGAAGCATCTAATTCGACTGGTAATGTTACTAATTGAAATAATGCTGTTCCAAATAAAATTACAATAGATAATTTTAAGTATCCTGTAACACCCGCAAACAAAGATACAAGTAATCCAAAATATCCTAAATATGATATAAGGTTTACAACTGGAACTAATAAACTTCTAATCTTAAAAAAACTATAATCTTCTTTATCTTGTATTGCATGTCCACATTCATGTGCAGCGACTGCTACGGCAGCAATAGATGTACCATCATAAATGTCTGAAGATAGTTTAATTAATTTTTTAGTTGGATTATAATGGTCTGTTAGATTTCCATTTGTCTCATAAATATTAATTTGGGAAAGTCCATTAGCCTCTAAAATAATTCTTGCGACCTCTCTACCCGTAATTCCCTTTATGTTTCTTATTCTCCTATATTTAGAATATGTTGTGTTTATTTTTATCTGTGCATATAGAACTAAAATAACTCCTATAACTACTAATAAAATTGTTGTAATATTGTCATATCTTATTAACCAATAGTTCATATTATCATCCTTTCCTAAGTACTAATAATAAACTGAATTTCATAGCTATTTTGATGTATTATATATTATTTCATCTTTTATTTCAACTATTTTTCTTATTATAAGATTTATGTATGAAAGAAATGTGATAATGTCTTAAGTAAAGAAATGAGAAAATATTCCACAAAAAATAATTGTTCTCCTAAATGATATAATTAATTTATCATTTAAATTTAAAGACTAACTATATGAAGTCAATACAAAAATGATAAAAAGTTAAAATTTTTTTAGAATTTCTCCTGATAGCCCTTTACTTAATAAAAAAATTTTCTTTACTACACTTTTATTTAATGCTATTTTATTACAATTTATTTCATATTTTTTTGTCATAATAAAATCAATTTCTGATTGACCATCTTTTTATTATAATTTCATTACTATTAACCAATTCTATATCATTTATAACTTCTCTTTGTATTTAATGACTCCTAAAATTTATCTTTCTAATCTCATATATAAAATTGGATATGAATTACCTTGTTCATCTAGTTCTGCTCTTTTATAAGTTTTAAATCCCATATATTCATAAAATTCTTTTGCTTTAGGATTTTGTTCATTTACTGCTAGTTCATTAACATTATAATTTTCTATACCATAATTTAATAATTGTTTTCCTAGTCCTTTTCCTCTTTCATTATTTGTAATAAATAACATTTCTAATTTTTGGTTTTCAATTCCCATAAATGCAATAGGTATATTCTTATCATTTTTAACAATAATTAGATTCGATATTTCATTTAGTACTTGTGGTACATATTTTTTTATCTTATTTATTTCTTCATTAGATAAAAATAAATGTGTTGCTTTTACAGAATTTTTCCATACTTCTAATAATTGATTTATTAGTATTTCTGTTCTTTCTTTTATTTCAATTATTCTCACATCTATCTCCTTCATATATTGTAATTTAATTACTTAACAATAAATCTATAAATTGCATAGGCAACCCATATAAGCTAAGAGTATGCCCAAACCTTAAATACAATGCTTACTATTAAATACAAATAGCGACTATTATTGCTATTACCTAATTCATTGCTTTTTTCTTATCATTATATATTAAAAAGCAAACTATTTCTAGTCTGCTTTTTAAATTTTTTAGCAATAATATTTAATATTATTACCTAATTTAATTTTTTAATAAATACTTTATCTATATGATTTTTTTATCCTTGATATTGCATTTTTTTCTAGTCTTGATACTTGTGCTTGCGATATTCCTATTTCATTTGCTACTTCCATTTGTGTTCTTCCATCAAAAAATCTTCTTGCTATTATATCTTTTTCTCTTTTTGTTAATTTTTTCATAGCTTCTGCTATACTTAAGTCCTCTGTCCATTTGTCATCTGTGTTTTTATTGTCTTTTATCTGATCCATTACAAATATATTTTCTGTTCCATCTTTATATATTGGCTCTTGTAATGATATTGGTAATTGTATTGCATCAAAACTGAATACTAATTCTTCTTTGTCTACATCCATTGCTTTTGCTATTTCTTCAACACTTGGCTCGCTTCCTTTTTCTTTCATTATTGC
>ERZ777011.3425-NODE-3425-length-10126-cov-3.054215_pt1 | contig 10126 bp, 6 predicted proteins | sample MGYA00374964_ERZ777011 | MGnify/ENA primary metagenome ERZ777011 (study PRJEB29310, sample SAMD00008975) | mouse gut metagenome | study: EMG produced TPA metagenomics assembly of the Metagenome analysis of fecal microbiota from mouse which was promoted...
AACCGCCATCCGGACAGCGGCCGCTCACGATGGTCGCCTCCAGACAACTTACGGAACGGACGATCGATACCGTCGCAAACGAGGCTGTCCGAAAACGGACAGCCTCGTTTCTCGTTTTATCATACACCCGTGCGGATGCAACACTCCGGTTCTCACAGCGGAAGCGGCATCCTGCCGGACGCACTCCTGAATGTCCCCCGGACAAACGGATTCGCAGCACCCCCGGACTGTCTTCAGAGCCTCCCGCCGTTCGCACTCCTCCGGCCCCGGTCATACCGCTCCGCCCACCTGCAACATCCGGCGCTCCGGACAACCGTGCCCGCTCAACGCACCCCGCTGGGGATACGACACACCGGAATCGGTTCCATCTTGTGACGATTGGCCCGGTTGCGACGTATGAAAATGTCGTACACCTCGCGTTCGCGGCCCGACAGCAGCGAAGGGTCCCCCCCCTGTTCGGCATAGGCCATGGCCCGTTCCAACTCCGGATAGGAGGCGCCTATCTGCTGCTCGTCGGTACGGTCGTCGCCGAAAAGGCCGTCCGTAGGCGCCGCCGCCAGAATCGCCTCCGGCACCTGCAACCAGCGCCCCAGTTCGTACACCTCGGTTTTGGTGAGATCGGCGATCGGACTCATATCCACCCCGCCGTCGCCGTACTTGGTGAAGAATCCCACCCCGAAATCCTCTATCTTGTTCCCCGTACCCGCCACGAGCAGGTTGTTGAGTCCTGCGAAATAGTAGAGGGCGGTCATGCGGAGCCGCGACCGGGCATTGGCTCCGGCCAGGTCGACCACCCCTTGCGGCACTCCCCGCACCGTAGCCGGGTCGAAAGAGCCGACAAACGCATCGTATGCCGCCGTCAGGTCGGCGTCGGCCGCCTCCGCATTGGGATAACGCGCCGCAAGGCGGCGCACATGCTCCCCGGCACGGTCCACCTGGGCCTGAGCCTGATGGATGGGCAGGGTTACGCAGAGCGTTCTGCGCCCGGTCATGGCGGCCAGCGTCGACACCACCGCCGAATCGATGCCGCCCGAAATACCCACGACGAATCCCGCCGCACCGGTACCGTCGAGGTACCCCGTCATCCAATCCGTAATGTATCGCGCAACTGCTTCCGTATTCATACTTTTTCTATTTTTCCTTTTCCTCCCCGACGGGGAATACCGATCTCTTTTCGCTCCTCCGGTCCCTGATTCCGTATCCGGCCAGGCTTCCGTCAAAACAGCATTCTCACGCCCGCCAGCACGTTGGTCCCGAGGGCCGGATAGCCCAGGTAGCGGTAGATACGCCGGTTAAGCAGGTTGTCGCCCACGGCAAAGATGCTGAACCGTTCTCCGGTCTTATACTCCATATCGACCCGCAGGTTCACCGTAGCGGGTACCGTCGCATCGAGCTGCTCCACGGAGGCGAACCGACGCTCCCCGAGGAGCTCCATGCCGATCCCGACGGAGAACCGTTCGCGGTATCGGTAACCGACCCGACCCGTGACCGTGAATTCGGGAATCCCCATGCCGATCCTGCCCCCCTGACCGTTCCAGAAGTTGCTCGATGTGTTGTAACTGTCGTACCTCACGCCGGCCTGCAACCCGAATCCCATGGGGAGTTCCAACCCGACGCCCGCTCCGGCGAAAAAGAGGTTCACGGGAGCCGACTGCGGGAGGAACACATCCCCTGTCTTGAGGAAAAAGGGCAGTTCGCCGGTCATGTGCCCCACATACACGTCGTAAGTCACCACTCCTCCGGCATCGCCCCGGAAGCCGCCGCGCACCTCCGCACGCCTGCTCCCCACAATGTCGGCATCCTCCGTTATGTAGGGATTCAGTGCGCTGAGCGCGAGGTAATCGCCCGTAGCGATCTCTCCGTCGACATGCACGTAAGGGATGAAGGCATCGGCTACCCGGTAAGAGAGCCCGAGCGTGGGAAGCACATAGAAATGCCCCTCCCCTTCGGCTTCCGGGAAACGCCTCCGCTCGTAATAGGCCTTCGCACCCGCCCGCAGGGAGAAACGCCCCGTCTGCAGCCTGTACTCCGGAACCAGCCCCACATACCAGTCGCTCTGCCCCCGGAAGGACCACGCCCCCCGGAAGGAGGCGCCCACCAGGAAGGCACCGCGTCCCGCCTTCCAGCCGAAATCCGCGAATGCGGAGGTCGACGGATTGCCGAGACTCCGACGCCCCCACAGGCTACCCGTCATGCCGAAACGATAATTGAAGCGGGTGAGGTCGGTAAACCGGTCGCCGAAGGTGAGCGAGGCGACCGTCTTGTGGTATGCCACCCGCTCCATCGGCGCATTTCCCACCGGTCCTTCGCCCAGGGTACCGTAATAGTTGTATCCGTAATGGAGGTCGAAGTCGAGGCTGCGCGACCCGAAGTCCCTGCCGGCATAGACCCCGACGTTGTTCTCCGTCCACGGAGCATACTCCCTTTTCCCCCGGTCGTTCTCCAGTTTCGCCCACTGCCCCGCATGGTTGACATACACGCCCGCACGCACGTCGCGGGCCGTGGGAAAGGCGGCATAAAAGTCGAGCATGCTTCGGAGCGGATAACCGCCGCCGAGCGCCAGGTAGAACGGACGCTGCGACCGATACTCGGCGGCACTGATCGCTACGGGGGCGATGGGCTTCGTATCGAACACCGACTTCCACGGAGTGGGCGTGATGGAGTAACGGATGTCCGGTTTCAACGTGACCGTATCGATCATCCGCGGAGCGAAGTCGAGTTTCTGCGCGCCGCCCAGCTCGGGCACGTACTGCCTCGTCACCTCGATCCTTTGCGTAATGGAGGCGGCATCCTCCTGTGCCGTCCCTACCCCTGCGGCCACAACGGCCGCCACAACAGTCATAACGATTCTCTTCATATCCCTGCGGGATTATAGCTTTTCAACAAATCCGTTTCCTTACTCCGTCCGAGGACTCCCTCCCCGGACGGGGAATCGCCGCCCCGAAGCGCCCCGAGGCGGCAGGCCGCCTACAACGAGGCGATCCGGGCCTTGGCTTCCTCCACCACGCCGTCCGTCGCATTGGGATAGCCGTCCACCACGCTCTGGTAGGTGGCACGCGCCTGGAACGCATCCCCCGCACGGGCATAGATGTCTCCGAGCAGGATGAACGACTTTCCGAGCCAGTAGGAGTGCGGCGTATTCTTCTCGCCGAAAGCATAGACGAGCTCCTCGACACGGGCATGGTCGCCCGCAGCATGCGCCGCCTCGATCACGCGATAGGCGCCCTCGGCCCCCTCCGGGGTGGAGACGTCGCCTCCGAGCCGCTCATAGAGCGGCAAGGCTTCGCCGCCGCGCCCCATGCGCCTCAACGCGGTCGCCTTCGCATAGACGGCCTGCCTTTTCACCGACGCGCCGGCGGCACGGGCCTCTACATCGTCGGCTACCGCCATGATCCTCGCATCGTCGCCTCCGGCCGTCACGGCCTTCATATACCCCGCAAGCGCTTCGTCGCGCTTACCCGTTGCGGTCGCCATCCGGCTCAACCGGAGGTAGGCATCGGCCGCGTCGCCGTACTGTCCGCTCTCCATGCACACGGCCGAGAGCCGCTCCAGACCGCGTACCGTAAAATCTCCGTTGGGCATCTCCGTCAGGCGCCGGTAGTAGCCGGCCGCATCGGTCATATTACGGGCAGCCAATGCGTTCTCGCCTGCGAAATAGAGCGCCTCGGCCACATGGGCCCCTTTCGGATACCCCTCGACATAGTTGTCGAGCGCAGCCGCCGCACGCACCCGGTCGCCGGAGAGATAGACTTTCTGCGCCGCCGCGAAAGCCAGCGAATCGCGCTGCACCTCGCCCAGATCGGTCTCCACCCCCACGCTCTCGGCATACTTGAAATAGGAGTCGACGTCGTTCTCCTCGACATAGATCGTACGGATACCGGTCATGGCGCTGCGCGAGGCCTCGGAATGTTTCTCCTGCTGCATCACCCGTTTGTAATAGGCCAGTGCCCTGGCATGGTCGCCGAGATTCTGGCAGGCCAGCCCCAGTTCGTTCAGCGCCGAGGCATAGCGCGGCGACATGGGATAGGTATTCACGAAACGTTCGAGTACTCCGGTAGCCTCCGAATAGCGCCGCTGTCCCATGTAGGCCCGGCCCAGTTCGTACATGGCATCGGCCACGTAGGGACCCTCGTCCTTGCGCACGATCTCCATCAGGCTCTCGATCTTGCGTTCCGGACGCTGCACCATGCCGAGCATCATCGCCCGCTGGAAAGCGGAATAGTAACGCTCCGGAGTGTTCATCGCGGCAGCCTTGTCGTAAAACTCGATGGCACGCCAGAAGGAACGCCCGCTGTATTCGATGTCGCCCCGACGATTGTAGGCGTCGGCGGCGTAGCTGTCCTTGCGTCGGTAGTCGAGCAGAAACTCGTCGAACCACTCTTTCGCCTTCTCCCACTCCTTCAGGTTGAAATAGGCGTAACCGAGGTTGTAACATGCCGACAGATGCTCCGGCTCGCTTTCGGGCGACAGGCGCACATAGGCCGAGAAGCGATCGATCGCCCCCGGCATATCGCCCCGATGGTAAAGAATTTCGCCCTGCCAATAGCCCGCCAGGGCGGTATACTTGGCATTGAACCGGTTGTCGAGCGACTGTCCGAGCAGACGTTCGGCCGCATCGTAATCGCCCGCGTTGTAATACTCCAGGCCGCGGAAATAGGTGATCTTCTGCAAGGCCGCCTTCAGGTCGTTGTCGGGATGGGGCACCTGCATGATGGCCCGGTAAGCGGCGTCGTAGTTGCGCGAATTGTAGTAGGCCGCCGCAAGGTACTCCTTGACCTGCGGCACGCGGCCCGACTGCGGATAACGGAGCAGGTAGCGGTTGAGGACGTTGATGGCTTCGTTGAAGTAGCCCCCGCCGAGTTCGTACTGCAACTTGCCGTAGTTGAACAGCGCATCCTCGCCGATGGCCTCGTCGTACCCCTCCGACGATGCCATGGCGAACGCCTGCATGGCCTGCTGCCGGCGCCCCATGCGCAGGTAGCAGTCGGCCAGGTGGTAGCTCGCGTTCTGCGACAGTTTGTCGTCGGGACCCGCCGCCCGGGCGAGGTTCCGCTCCGCGTCCCGATAATCGCCCACCATGTAGGCGGAGAATCCCAGCATGTAGTAGGCCTCGCGGTCCATCGCGCCGCCCAGCTCCCGGTAGCGTTCGAGATACTGCCGGGCCTCGCGCCAACCGCCCGTATAGAACCAGCTCTCGCCGACGATGCGGTTCAACTCCGTCAGCCGGTCGCCCGCAGCCATGCGGAGGACGGCCCCGCCGTTCTCACGGACATAATGGTGGTTGCCTTCGTTGAACTCGATCTGCAAGATATAGAAGGGCAACACCTTGCTATAGGCGGGATGGTCGGCGATCACCGTGAAGTAGCCTTTGGCCGCACGGTACTCCCCTTTGCGGTATTCGGAATACCCCATCACGTACTGCGCATGGGGATAGTAGTCGCTCGTAAAGTCGATGTGCGCCATCAGCCGCACGGCGGTTTCAAAACGTTCCTGCTCGAAACAGGCATAGCCGTATCGGAAATAGTACTCGGCCGCATCCCCCGCGGGCAATCGGTCGGCATCCACCCCGGCATACGCCTCAATGGCCGCCGCATAGTCGCCCCGGTCGAAAAAGAGGTTGCCCAGCTCGAACAGCGCCTCCCCGGCTCCCGGCCCCGCGGGATAGCGCAGAAGATAGGCCTCGAGCAACTCCTGCGCCTGTTCCATGCCGGCCTGCGCCGCACTCCGGGCCAGAAGCCGGCACAGCCGTTCCCGGAACACTTCGTCGGCACCGGCCGCATACCGTCCGGCCTTCTCGAACTCCATGAATGCCTCGCCGTATTTCTCCATACGGTAGAGTCCCTCGCCGCGCGAGAGGTGCCGTTCCAATCCTTCGCCCTGTGCACGGGCGGCCACCGGGAGCAAACCACCCAGCAGCAATGCGAACAATATTCTGCGTACCATCATCTTCCTCCGTTTATCTTTCGGCAGCCTCTTCGACGAGGGCCCTCTCCAACAGTTTCTCCATCGTGCGGCAGGGGCGCTTGTCGGCGATCACCCCGTCCGTAATCTTCACCGCCCCCGCATCCGCACGCAACAGTTGCGCCATCAGCCGGCGGTCCATACCGTAGATCACCCCGATGCCCAACTCCTCTCCGACACCGGCCGGAAGCTCCTCCGGCTGCTCCGCACCCACCACGCAGGCGACCCGCATCCCGGCGGCACCGGCCTTTCGGGCAAACGTGCGAATCCGCTCGCGGCAATGCCCGGAAACCTCCTCAGCATCGCGCACGAGCACCAGAACCGTCGTTCCCGAGGCATAGACCACCTCCGCGACCCGGTCCGTCCCGTCCTGCCAGAGGGCGAAATCATACTCCCTCGCCCGCTCCGGCAAATCGTCGTAGGGCGTGCGCGTATCGACGTAACGCCAACGCGCGGTATCATACCATGTGGTATCCGACAGGGAGAACTCCCGTTGCGCTCCCGTCTGCAGGTCTTCGTAGACGAGCACCACCGCACGGTCCATGCACCCGGTGCAGAGCACGTCTCTCCGCAGGTCGGTCCCCTTGCGGTAGGCCGAACCATCCACCGGCGGCAGGCCGTACCACGCATAGAGGTTGAGCGCCAGCGCAACGAGCACGAACACTCCCGTCCGGACCGCCTCGCGCCGGGAGAGCGCCCACCCGCGTCGCCGCTGCGCATCGCGCCACACCACCGCGGCCATGGGCAGCAGCACGGCGTTCTTGGCGAAGGTCATCCAGTTGCTCAGCCGGAGCGCATCCCCGAAACAGCCGCAGTCGTCTACCGGATTCCAGACGGCGATCACGAGCGTCAGCAGGGTGAAGAACGCCATACACAGCAAAGCGATGAAGCCGGCCAGCCGCAGCCCCGTACCGCACAGCAGCATGAGTCCCACGACGAGCTCCGCCACGCACTGCCCCACGGCCAGCGCCCCTGCTGCCGACGAAAAGCCTGCCAGACCGAACGCATCGAGGTACTCCCTTATCTTGAGCGCCGTGCCCCACGGGTCGATTCCCTTCGTAAGACCCGAAAAGACGAATACCGCACCCAGCACCACGCGGCACAGCATCGCCACCCATGCAAAACGTTCCCTGTTCTTCATATCCGTATGTTTTTACAATACACCGCCCATCTTTTCCATCATCCGGTCGAACACCCGCTGCGGCGGACACATGCCGCCCTCCTCGTCGCGACAATCGACCACCTCCAGTTCGCCCTCTCCGGCCAGGCCGAGGTAAACCTCCCGCACACGCCGCTGAAAGGAGAGCGATGCCTCGTGTATGTCGTCGGCACCGTTGAGGTATCCCCGGTCCTCGCCGCTACGGGGCGAGGTGAGGCTGCGCTCGGTAAACCGGAACGGCACGTCGAGGAAGAGCGAAACGTCCGGACGCGGGATGGCGTTATGGCCGTACTCCAGGTCGAGTATCCACCGTTGCAACGCCTGCCGGGGTTCGCTCCCTTCGATCTTGGCGCACTGGTAGGCGATGTTGGAGTTCACATACCTGTCCAGCAGGACATACTTCCCCTCCGCCAGCCAGCTCCGTATCGCGCAGGCCGCATCCGCCCGGTCGCCCGCGAAGAGGAGTGCGACGATATAGGGGTCCACGGCATCGATGCCGCCCAGCTCCCCGCGCAGGAAACGGGCGATGAGCCCGCCGTACACGGGAGCGGCGAAACGGGGAAAATGGAGATATTCGTAACGGAGTCCGCGGCTGTCGAGCCGCTCCTTGAGCAACTCCGTCTGTGTGGTCTTTCCGGCTCCGTCGAGCCCTTCGAGAACGATCAACGGCATAAGGACAATTATTTTCGCGGCGCTGCGCCGCACATTCGGACGGGTGTTGCCGGCCGTCGGCCGGCCCAGCATCCCTAACGCAGCATGCGCACGGCCCGCTGCACACCGGCGACGAAAGCGTCGGCCTCCGGCATGGTGTTGTAGAAAGCGAACGAGGCACGCACCATGCCCTTCACCCCGTAGTGCTGCATGACCGGATCGGCACAATGGGCCCCCGTTCGGACGGCGATACCCAGTTTGTCGAGTATCATCCCCATGTCGTAGGCATGTACCCCCTCGGCATTGAACGAGAGAATGCTGCACTTGTCGGACGCGGTACCGTATATGCGCACCCCCTCCACGGCGGAGAGCGCTCCGGCGGCATACTCCGCCAGCAGACGTTCGTGCGCCGTCATCTCCGGAATTCCGATGCTGCGGATGTATTCGATCGCTTCGCCCAGGCAGACGGCGCCGATGTAATTGGCCGTGCCGGCCTCAAACTTCAGCGGCACGTCGGCGAACGTGGTCCCGGAGAAACGCACCCTTTTCACCATGTCGCCGCCTCCCAGGAAGGGTGGCATGCGTTCCAGCAACTCGCGGCGGCCGTAAAGCACCCCGATTCCGTTGGGGGCATAGAGTTTATGACCGGAGAAGACGTAGAAGTCGCAACCGAGCGCCTCCACGTCCACGCCGCCGTGCACGACCCCCTGGCAACCATCCACGAGCACGACGGCTCCCGCGGCATGTGCCGCGGCCACGACCTCCTGCAACCGCGGCATGGTGCCCAGTACGTTGGAAGCCTGTGTGACAGCGACCAACTTCGTGCGCTCGTCGAGCAGCTCGGGCAGTCGTTCCACCATCAGCCTTCCCTCGTCGTCGAAAGGAAGCACGCGGATCTCCACCCCCCGTCGGCCGCAGACCAACTGCCACGGAACGATGTTGGAGTGGTGCTCCATCTCCGACACCACGATGTTGTCGCCCGGGCCGAAAGCCAATTCGCCGTAGCTGTAGGCCACGGCGTTCACGGCGGCCGTAGCCCCCGAGGTGAAGACGATCTCCTCGCGCGAGGAGGCGCCTATAAAGGAGCGTACCCGTTCGCGGGCCTCCTCGAAAAGTTCGGTCATACGCCCCGAAAGGTAGTGCACCCCGCGGTGCACGTTGGCGTTCTCCTCCTCGTACAGCCTCCGTTCGCAGTCGATCACGCGACGCGGCTTCTGGCTGGTGGCCGCACTGTCGAGGTATACCAACGGTTTACCGTAAACCGTCCGGGAAAGTATCGGGAAATCCCCCCGTATTTTTTCTACATCCAACATCTCTGAAAACTCCTGAATAATATGGTCCGGTCCCGCACTTCGCCGGCCGCCCGCAACCCGGGCGTGCCGACCGCCGGACACGCGCCGCAGCCGAACCGCCACGGAACCATGCCGTGACCGTAACCGAACCGCAACACTCCTGCCGCGCCCCGCGGACACGTGCCGACCTCCGCCACCGAACATGCCGCCTCGCCGGCCGCAATTCCTACGCCTCCTGCTAGAGCATGGCGATCTTCGCCTCGGCCATCTCCGATACCGCCTCGGCCAACGCACCCTCGCCGAGCCGCGACACGACGTCGTTCACGAATCCGGCCAGTTGCAATCCGCGTGCCTGAGCCTCGCTCAGCCCCCGCTGACGCATGTAGTAGACCGCATCGTCGTCCATCTGTCCGACCGTGGCTCCGTGGCTGCACCGCACGTCGTCGGCATAAATCTCGAGTCGGGGCGAAGTGAGAATCCGGGCCTGCCCGCCCAGGAGCAGGTTGCGGCTCTGCTGGTAGGCTTCGGTCCGCTGGGCGTCCTGCGCCACGTAGACCATGCCCCCGAAGGAACCGTACCCCGTACCGGCGGCAACGCCTTTCACCAGCACGTCGCTGCGACAATCGGGCACCAGGTGCTCCACCCGCACGTCCACCGTCTTGCGGTCGCCCGCCGCAGCCATGAAAAGCCCGGCATGCCGCACTTCGGCCGACGGCGCCGCCAACCGGGTGACGTAACGCAGTGCCGTCGCACCCGTACCCAGCTCCACAGTGACCAGATCGACCCGGGCGCCGGCTTCCAACCGCATGCTGCCCGACATCGTCCCTTCCGCGGAGAAGGCAGCCACCTCGCGGATGCGAAGCGACGCTCCCTCCCCCACGAGCGTATTCCGCTCTATCGAGGCGCCGTCCCGGAGCAGGAACAACAACTCCGCCGACGAATCCTTTCCGGCGACGATCTCCACGCGGCACGAGCCCCCGCCGACAAACGACAGGCAGAGCGGCTGCGCCGCCCGCACCCCGACGGGAATACGCACCGTCACGACGTCCGCACCCGTTCCGTC
>ERZ777011.3426-NODE-3426-length-10123-cov-3.004370_pt1 | contig 10123 bp, 11 predicted proteins | sample MGYA00374964_ERZ777011 | MGnify/ENA primary metagenome ERZ777011 (study PRJEB29310, sample SAMD00008975) | mouse gut metagenome | study: EMG produced TPA metagenomics assembly of the Metagenome analysis of fecal microbiota from mouse which was promoted...
GATTCGTAAAAGAGAGCATTATGAAAAGCCAAGCGTAAAACGCAAAAAGAAATCTGAAGCTGCAAGAAAACGTAAATACAATTAATACTCCAACCACCATTAGTGAGATGGGCTTGGAAGTGAGAAAGCCCTTGATGGTCAACCAAGGGCTTTCTTGATGTAATAAGCCGATTCGCGAAGCGTGTCGGCGTTTGATGTACACAGGTATTCAGGTGAAGCGGGCGGGGAGGCAGCCTGCTTTGTTTGATTATATTTGGAATCAGCGTGTTACTTCGTGATGGGGGATTACTTATGTGGACGAGAGAAGTGTTTGGCACGGATGTATATCACTTGATTTCAGCATTTATCATATACAGCATGATGGGCTGGCTGGTGGAATCCATTTACATGTCATTTTGTAATAAAAAGATAACGAATAGAGGGTTTGGTCGAGGCCCGTTCTGCCCGATTTACGGATTTGGCGGTGTGGTGGGCTATTTGGTTCTTCGCCCTCTAAGCAACCATCTGTTTGGCCTTTATCTGGCCGGAGCGGCGCTGGCAACCATATTTGAGTATCTTGTCGGCAGGCTGATGCTCAGAATTTTTGGGGAAGTATGGTGGGACTATAACGAAAAACCATGGAACTATCAGGGAATAATCTGTCTGGAAAGTACAATTGCATGGGGATTTTATGCAATAATTATCATTACGTTTCTTCACAGCAGAATATTGGAGCTGGTGGACAGGTGCAACGCGGCATGGGGGATTCGGGCCTGCCAGGTCATCCTTGTTCTGGCCACAATTGATTATGTTACAAAGCTGATGAAAATTTTCAATGTCAGTCTGAAGGAAAAGAAAGAAAGGATCATGGATGCTTATCGTTCTTTCAGGGCAAGATGGTATTAAAATTGTACTTGCATTTTAAAAACAAATAAAACATATCCATAGTAATAGAATACATAAGGGGAGAGAGAATACGTGAATAAATATTTCAAAATTACCCTATGCTATGTGATGTGTTTTATTTTTTTGTTGGCAATGCCGCTTGAAGCTTATGCCGCTCCCGCCGTGGAAGCGCCGTCTTACATATTAATAGAGGCGTCCACGGGCCAGATTATTTGTGAGCAAAATGCCGAGGAGAGACGCAGCCCGGCCAGCATCACAAAAATAATGACCTTATTGGTTATTTTTGATCACATTGGCACAGGAAGGGTGAAGCTTGACAGCGAAGTCATGACCAGCGCTTATGCGAAATCTATGGGAGGTTCCCAGGTCTTTTTGGAGGAAGGGGAAGTGCAGACCCTTGATACCATTATCAAATGCATTGCCATAGCCTCCGGAAATGACGCCAGTGTGGCGGCGGCCGAATTTATCGCAGGAAGCGAGCAGGAATTTGTAAAACTGATGAACCAAAGAGCGGAGGACATGGGGCTTACCAACACGCATTTTGAGGATTGCTGCGGTCTTAGCGAATCCGACAATCATTACACCTCGGCAAAAGATGTGGCGCTTATGTCCCGGGAATTAATTACGAAGTATCCCCAGATTCTGGATTACACAAAAATCTGGATGGAGGACATTACCCATGTGACCCGGCAGGGAAGCAGCAGCTTTACTTTATCGAGCACCAACAAGCTGCTTAAGATGTATGAATGGACCACCGGTCTTAAAACCGGATCCACCAGCAAGGCATTATATTGTCTGTCGGCTACCGCCAATAAGGACAATATTGATCTGATTGCGGTGGTAATGGCGTCTCCCAGCAACAAGTCCCGTTTCCAGGATGCCATGGCGCTCTTAAATTACGGCTACAGCGTCAGCGCGCTTTATGAGGATGCCAATGAGGAAACTTTGCCTTCGGTTCCTGTTAAAGGAGGGGTACAGGATGAGGCGGCGCTTATTTTTAAGGGACCATTCCGGTATCTGGATATAGCCGGAAGCGATTTAAACAGCATTGAAAAGACAATTTCTCTTCCACCTGAGCTTACAGCGCCCGTAAAAAGAGGGGACGCGGTGGGAGAAGCAGTCTATACGTTAAACGGGCAAAGGATAGGGAGTATATCCATTTTAGCAGACGTAACCATAGAGAAGGCAGGATATAAGGACTATCTGAAAAAGGTATGGAGTTTATATTGCGGCCTTTAAGCAAAATGGATTTTTGAAGGATATACGGGCTGAAAAACGGTTATCTGCCCTGACAGATATATTTGAAAAGACGGGAAGGAAAGTTAATTTGACAATTTTTATTTTTTCGGCGGCAGTTCTTGCAGTATTTTTTCTTATAGTTATGGCGATGGACTGCAATCGGTTTGTGGTTAAGAGATACAAATGCAAAAGCCGGATCCTACGGAAGGATGGCAGGATCATCCTTCTGTCGGATCTTCACAACAAAGCTTTCGGGGCAGGCAACGCAAGGTTGCTTGCGGCCATAGATGAGCTTGCCCCGGATTTGATTCTGATTGCCGGGGATATGTATACTTCAAATGAGGGTGGTGACACCTCCGTGGCCAGGGATTTGGTATGCACTCTGTCGGCAAAATACCCGGTTTATTACGGCAATGGGAATCATGAGCATAAAACAAAGCTTTTTCCCGAACAGTTTGGAACCATGTATACGGATTATGTAAAAGAGATAAAAAAGGCGGGGGCGCATCATCTGGTCAATGAGAAGGTATACCTGCCTGATTTTAATATGGATTTATATGGTCTGGAAATCGGACGGGAATATTATGGGAAATTTAAAAATACCAGGATGGATACGGCTTATCTGGAAAAGATTTTGGGAAAGCCGGCGGAAAGCCGTTTTTCGGTGGTGATAGCCCACAACCCGGATTATTTTAAGACCTATGCGAAGTGGGGGGCGGATTTGGTGGTATCCGGCCATGTCCACGGAGGGCTTATGAGGCTGCCCGTACTTGGCGGCGTGATCTCTCCGGCTATTAAGCTTTTCCCAAAGTATGACGGGGGAGAGTACAGGGAAGGGAAGGCGGTCATGATTTTGGGCAGAGGTCTGGGGACGCACACGCTGCCTATCCGGATTTTTAACCCCGGAGAGCTGGTGGTGATAGACTTTTCCCGAAGTTGACGGTATTTTTGATACATGATAGAATATCGGCAAAGAAGGCTTAAATTTGTAAGTAAAGGAGCCGTAACAGATGGCAATATCGGTAAAACTGCAGGCATTTGAAGGTCCCCTGGATTTACTTTTGCATTTAATTGAAAAAAATAAGGTGGATATCTATGATATCCCAATAGTTGAAATTACAGCCCAGTATCTTGCGTATATACAGGATATGGAAACGGAAAATATGGACGTCATGAGCGAATTTCTGCAACCCTTTTGGATATTAAATGTAAGATGCTTCTTCCAAAAGAAGTAAACGAGGAGGGGGAGGAAGAGGATCCGAGGGCGGAGCTGGTTCAAAAGCTGCTGGAATATAAAATGTACAAATATATGTCCTACGAGCTTAAGGACAGGCAGATTGACGCGGCGCGCACTCTTTTTAAGGACAGGACCCTGCCAAAGGAAATTGAGGAGTATAAGCCCCCCATCAATTTGGAGGAGCTCATTGGAGATGCCAATTTAAGCAAGCTGAAAGAACTGTTTAAAATGGTGATGAAAAGACAGGAGGATAAAATTGACCCTGTCAGAAGCACCTTTGGACGGATTGAAAAGGACGAGATTGATATGGACGCAAAGACCGCGTATGTGGAGGAATATGTCCATACCCATAAAAAGTTCAGTTTTATGCAGCTTTTGGAAAAACAAAAAAGCAGGATGGAAATTATCGTCACTTTCCTTGTTATATTGGAGATGATGAAGGTGGGGAGGATTTCTATTTTTCAGGAGGACACCTTTGACGATATTATTATCACCTCAAGGGTTGCCTGAAAAATCAGGTCAGGAATATAAGCCGCTGCGCTTTGGGCGGCATGGAGGTAGCGGAAGTTGGACAGGCAGAAGGAGAAAGCCATATTGGAGGCCGTTCTTTTTACCATGGGAGAGTCGGTGGAGATTGAAAGGCTGGCGGCAGTGATTGAAGAGGACAAAAAGACCACCAAAGAATTGCTTTTGGAGCTGAAAGAGGACTATGAAAGGAAGGAGGGCGGCGTGACTTTAATTGAGCTGGAGGATTCTTACCAGATGTGCACCAAGGCGGAAATGTATGAATATCTGGTAAAGATTGCCAAAACGCCGCGCAAATATGTGCTCACGGACACGATTTTGGAAACCCTTTCTATCATTGCATATAAGCAGCCGGTAACCCGTGCGGAGATTGAAAAAATCAGAGGGGTAAGCTGTGATCATGCGGTGAACAGACTCCTTGAGTTCGGGCTGATTGCGGAGGTGGGGCGGATGGATGCACCGGGCCGCCCCCTGCTTTTTGGAACCACGGAGGAATTTTTAAGAAGCTTCGGGGTAAAATCTTTAGAAGAGCTTCCCGAGCTTTCAGCAGTGCAGATGGAGGAATTTAAAGCCCAGGCCCAGCAGGAGGCGGATGTGCAGCTGGATATATAATTATAGAGTATATCTTTTTAAAATCTGTGAAAGGCACCAGGAAAAGTCGATGGCAGGCACAGACCCGGAGGTGAGGATATATTCTACCTTATATACCGTCTCACCAACAAGGTACCGGATAGTGCCGACCTGGGTTCCCGCTTCTATAGGGGCGGTTAGCTGTGTGGCGCTCTGGCAGTTAACCTGTATGTTTTCCCCCTTTTTCAAAAGAAGCCCGTCATCGGTTTCCGAATCATTTTTTGTTTCTCTGTCTATTTTTATATCCACGTATGCGGTGGCGCCCAGACGATCTGTCTGTCCGCCATTGACTTTTATAGGCTTTAGCCGGCTTTCGTCAAAGGAAGCTTCTTTGAGCGTATGATATTCAAAATTCTCAAGCCCGTAATTCATAAGGGTTTTCGTATCGCTCCACTTATATGTTTTGTTGTTAGGCCAGCCGCAGGCTAAAAGAGCCACCACATAGGTTCTGTTGTCCCTGCGCAGGGAGCCTACGTAGCAGTAACCGGCCGAGCCGGTGAAACCTGTTTTCCCGGAGAGGGCGCCATCCATCATAGACAGAAAGGCGTTGTGGTTGTTACACTGAAAAGTCCGGCCGCCGCTTACGAATTGTCCGTCTTTTTCCAGATAATTTTCAAAGGAATAGGAGGGTGTGCGGGTTATGGCAAGGAAATCTTCCTTTTTGGGGGAATCCATGATACAATAAGACATAATTTTGGCAAGATCGGCGGCAGTTGTGGAATGAACCTTTACGGTGCCGTCTTTGGCTGTGACAGTGGCGTCAAGACCATTGGGCGTTATAAAAAAAGTGTCATGACAGCCGATATCCCTTGCCTTTTGGTTCATTAAATCGGCAAAATTTTGGGTGCTTCCGGCAATATGCTCTGCAATGACCACGGCTGCGTCGTTGTGGGATTCCAGCATCAGAGAATAGAGCAAATCTTTCAGCTGATAATATTCCCCCTCTTTTACGGAAAGTTTTACTTTGGGCATACTGGCGGCATAGGAAGAGGCTATGGCATAATCCTCCGGATTTCCGTTCTCAAGGGCCAGAATGCAAGTCATAATTTTGGTGGTGCTGGCCATGGGAAGAACTTTATGTCCGTTTTTTTCGTATAAGATACGCCCTGAAGATGCGTCCATTAAAACTGCCGACTGGGCATAAAGAGAAAAATCCGGTTCATCTTCCCCATTTGCATATATGGTTTGAGGAATAAGAAGACTAGAAAGCAGAAGGATGGAAAACAACAGGGCGGTGATTTTGGTAATGGTTTTTCTGAAAGGCTTCATAGTGCTATGCATCCCATGAGTAGTTTTCTTTTTATTTATATGTAAGGGAGAAAGAAAATTATGCCTTGGGCTTATAAGTGTTAAAAAGATAAGTGTTAAAAAAATGTAAAATTTGAAAAATTTTCTCTATGCGATTTATGACAAATGTGGTATACTTCTATAGACGAAATAATGGGGATACTTGTGCCCCGCGGCTATAGTTATAATTTATTTAATATAAAATGGAGGGCTGAAAAATGAGTACTACTTCACAGGCGAGTCAAAGAATAACAGCTTTACTCGATGAAAACAGTTTCGTTGAAATTGGTGGGCTTGTTACAGCAAGAAGTACCGACTTCAATCTGAAACAGACAGAAACTCCTTCTGACGGTGTAATTACCGGTTATGGAGTGATAGGCGGCAATCTTGTGTATGTATATAGCCAGGATGCGTCCGTATTAAACGGAAGCGTAGGCGAAATGCATGCAAAGAAAATTGCAAATCTCTATGATCTGGCACTGAAAATGGGAGCACCCGTGATCGGATTAATTGAGTCCGCCGGATTAAGGCTTCAGGAAGCGGCAGACGCTTTAAACGGTTTTGGGGAAATCTACAAAAAGCAGGTGTTAAGTTCCGGCGTTATTCCTCAGATTACCGCCGTTTTTGGCAGCTGTGGCGGCGGCCTTGCGCTTTTTCCCACATTGACAGACTTTACTTTTATGGAAGAAAAGAGCGCAAAACTGTTTGTGAACGCGCCTAACACACTTGATGGTAATGTGGTGAGCAAATGCGACACTTCATCGGCTGATTTCCAGAGTGGGGAAGCCGGCATTGTGGATGTGGTGGCAGATGAAGCGACACTTTTTGAAAAGATAAGAGAACTGGTATCCATGCTCCCGTCTAACTGCGATGATGATCCGCTCTTTGAAGAGTGTACGGATGATTTAAACCGGGCATGTGCGGATATTGCAGGCTGCGTAGGGGATACTTCCATTGCATTATCCCAGCTTGCCGATGATGGAGCGGTATTTGAAGTAAAAGCGGGCTTTGCGAAAGAAATGGTGACGGCGTTTATCAGATTAAACGGCGTAACCGTTGGCGCGGTTGCAAACCGCAGCGAGGTATATGGCGAGGATGGAACCGTGACAGATAAGTTTGATGCGGTTTTAACGCCTGCAGGCTGTGACAAGGCGGCAGACTTTATTAACTTCTGTGACGCATTTAATCTTCCTGTTTTGTCCCTTACCAATGTAAAGGGATTTAAAGCGGATATTTGTTCCGAGAAAAAAATTGCAAAGGCGGCGGCAAGGCTTACATATGCATTTGCTAATGCCACTGTTCCAAAGGTAAATGTGATCATTGGACAGGCGTTTGGAAGCGCTTATGTAACTATGAATTCTAAAGCAATCGGCGCAGATATTACCATAGCATGGCCTGATGCCCGGATTGGTACAATGGATGCGAAACTTGCGGCAAAGATTATTTGCGACGGGCAGGGGGCGGATGCCATTGACGCCTGTGCAAAAGAATATGCAGCGCTGCAGACAAGCGCGGCGGGCGCGGCAAAGAGAGGATATGTGGATCAGATCATTGAGCCGGCAGATACAAGAAAGTATGTGATTGGCGCTTTTGAAATGCTGCTTTCCAAGAGGGAAGACCGCCCGGCGAAAAAACATGGTACAGTTTAGAAAGGATGATACTTAATATGAAAAAATGGTTATTAGTATTAGGTATGATTACCTGTATGCTTGGTTTGACGGCGTGCGGCCAGGAGGAGGAAATAAAACCTCTTATGACCCAGGAGGAAGCGGATACCTTGGGAAGGCAGGTCGTGGAAACCATTAATCAGTATGTACTCCTTAACGCGGGGGATCAGGTGAGCGATCCGGTGACGTTAGCTGCCATAGACAGCTGGGAAGCTGCTGCTGAGGATATGGGTGATTATGTAGAGATTATTGGGGTTGAATCCGAACTCGATGAGAAAGACGGTGTAATTGATATCCGAGTAAAGGGTTCTGTCCGGGAAGCAATTGTTGAGATTGTAATTGACAATAATGCAATCACAACAATTTCCACCAATGTGGAATATACATTTGGAGAAAAGATGGAAAAGGCGGCTTTAAATACGCTCCTTGGTATGGGAACCGTATTTTGCGTCCTTATCCTGATCAGTCTTATTATAGGCTGCTTCGGTTTCATACCTAAGATTCAGGCTAAGTTTACCAAGGCTCCCGCAAAGCAGGAGGTGAAAGCAGCGCCGGCCGTTCCTGCAGTGCAGGCCTCTGCGCCGGAAGAAGATCTTACGGATGATTTGGAACTGGTTGCCGTTATTGCAGCGGCAATTGCAGCAAGCGAGGGCGCTTCATCCGCAGATGGATTTGTGGTAAGAAGTATAAGACGTGCCGGAAACAAATGGCAGCGTGCTTAATGGGGCAACATGATGTTCATGTGAAGAGAAAGATAATAGAATAAATGATAATCACAGGAGGATTTAGTAATGAAAAATTATACAATTACCGTAAACGGCAACGTATATGACGTAGTAGTAGAAGAAGGCGCATCTACAGGCGCGCCGGCACCCGCAGCTCCCAAAGCAGCGCCTAAGGCTGCTCCGAAAGCAGCTTCTGCAGCGCCTAAAGCATCCGGCGCGGCTGGCAGCATTAAAGTAGAAGCCGGCGCAGCCGGTAAAGTATTTAAGGTGGAGGCAAGTGTAGGTAAGGCGCTTAAGGCTGGCGATACCGTAATCATTCTGGAAGCTATGAAAATGGAGATTCCTGTTGTGGCGCCTCAGGATGGTACCGTAGCAAGCATTGACGTAGCAGTTGGCGATGCAGTTGAAGCAGGAGCATTGTTGGCAACTCTCAACTAACAGGACGAATGAGTATGCAAAAGCTGGCCATAGCAAGGTTGCATAGCAAGATTGCATAGCAAAACTGCATAGCAAAACCGCATGACGAAATTGCATACTTGCAGAAAAGTGCCGGTCTTTAAAATGGCAGGCATTTGTTGAGAAAACAACAGGAGGTAAAAGAAATGGATTATATCGTAGCAACCCTGTCCAATCTGATTCATCAGACAGCTTTCTTTAATCTGACTTGGGGAAATTATCTGATGATCATTGTGGCATGTGTGTTTCTTTATCTTGCGATTGCTAAAGGCTTTGAACCATTGCTTTTAACGCCTATCGCATTTGGTATGCTGCTTGTTAATATTTATCCGGATATTATGCTGAGCATAGAGGATTCGGCAAACGGGTCGGGCGGCTTACTGTATTATTTTTATCTCTTAGATGAATGGGCAATTTTGCCGTCCCTGATTTTTATGGGTGTCGGCGCTATGACGGACTTCGGTCCCCTGATTGCAAACCCTAAGAGCTTTTTACTTGGTGCTGCAGCACAGTTTGGTATTTTTGCAGCATATTTTGGAGCAATTGCAATGGGCTTTAATGACAAAGCCGCATCCGCAATCTCCATCATTGGTGGCGCAGACGGTCCTACTTCCATTTTCCTTGCCGGGAAATTGGGACAGACAGCCTTGCTTGGGCCTATTGCAGTGGCAGCTTACTCCTATATGTCACTGGTGCCCATTATACAGCCGCCTATTATGAAATTATTGACAACAGAGCAGGAAAGAAAAATTAAGATGGGTCAGCTCCGTCCTGTGTCCAAATTAGAAAAAATTCTTTTCCCGATTATCGTTACGATTGTTGTTTGTATGATTCTCCCTACAACAGCTCCTTTGGTTGGTATGCTGATGCTGGGCAATCTGTTTAGGGAATCCGGAGTAGTAAGACAGTTAACAGACACGGCTTCCAATGCGCTTATGTATATTGTGGTTATTTTGCTTGGCACGTCCGTAGGCGCAACCACCAGCGCGGAGGCATTCTTAAATCTCGATACGCTTAAGATCGTTGCGCTTGGTCTGATTGCTTTCGCATTTGGTACTGCGGCCGGTGTTCTTTTTGGTAAGCTGATGTGCATTGCAACCAAGGGCAAGGTAAATCCTTTGATTGGTTCCGCCGGCGTATCGGCGGTGCCTATGGCAGCGAGAGTATCGCAAAAGGTTGGCGCGGAGGCGGATCCCACGAACTTCCTGCTGATGCATGCAATGGGACCTAACGTAGCCGGCGTTATTGGTACGGCGGTAGCGGCCGGAACCTTTATGGCAGTATTTGGCGTATTCTAAATAGATTGTGAATAATTTAAGGAGGAAATAGAAATGGCAGAACAGGCTAAAAAACCGATTGGCATCATGGAAACAGTTCTTCGTGATGCGCATCAGTCTCTGATTGCAACAAGAATGCCTACCGAGATGATGCTCCAAATCGTTGAAAAAATGGATAAAGTTGGTTACCATGCA
>ERZ777011.3427-NODE-3427-length-10121-cov-14.597258_pt1 | contig 10121 bp, 9 predicted proteins | sample MGYA00374964_ERZ777011 | MGnify/ENA primary metagenome ERZ777011 (study PRJEB29310, sample SAMD00008975) | mouse gut metagenome | study: EMG produced TPA metagenomics assembly of the Metagenome analysis of fecal microbiota from mouse which was promoted...
ATGATACAAAAACCAAAAGGTACAAAAGATTTGCTACCTGAGGATAGTTATAAATGGCAATTTGTTGAACGAAAAGTTGCAAAAGTTTTAGAAAATTATGGATTTAAAGAAATAAGAGTTCCAGTTTTTGAATATACAGAATTGTTTCAAAGAGGTGTTGGAGAAACAACAGATGTTGTTCAAAAAGAAATGTACACTTTTGATGATAAAGGTGGAAGAAGTATTACATTAAGACCAGAAGGTACAGCAGGAGCTGTAAGAGCATATTTAGAAAACGGTATGGCAAGTAAGCCAAGTCCAGTTAAATTATACTATAATATGGCTATGTATAGATATGAAAATGTGCAAAAAGGAAGACTTAGAGAATTTCACCAAATTGGTGCAGAACTTATAGGTTCTAGTAGTTATTTAGCTGATGTTGATACAATATTAATGGCAAAAAGTATTTTTGACACATTAAATATTCCTAATATTAAGTTAAATATAAATAGTATTGGTTGTCCAAAATGTAGAAGTGAATATCAAAAAAAATTAAGAGAATTTATTGGTAAAAATTTAGATAGTTATTGTGATACTTGTAAAACAAGATTTGAAAAGAATCCAATGAGAATTCTTGATTGTAAAGAAAAGAAATGTAAAGAGCTAAATGTTGGTGCTCCAATGATGATAGATTATTTATGTGAGGAATGTAAAGAACATTTTGAAAATGTTAAGTCAGCTTTAAGTTCTGCAAATGTGGAATTCGAAATAGATAGTTCTATTGTAAGAGGATTAGATTATTATACAAAAACAGTATTTGAATTTATAGATGACAAAACAGGTCTTACAGTTTTAGGTGGTGGAAGATATGACGGATTAGTTGAAGAGTTTGGTGGGGCTTCAACACCAGCTGTTGGTTTTGCAACAGGTGTTGAAAGAGTAATGGAATTGTTTGAAGCAACAAATGAACAAGTACAAGAAAATGTGCCAGATTTATATATAGTTTCTTGTGGAGATAAAGAAAATATAAAATCTATTGAAATTGCAGAGAATTTAAGAAAAGCAGGGGTATATGTAGAGAAGGACATCATGGAAAGAAGTTTTAAAGCGCAATTCAAATATGCAGATAAATTAAATTGCAAAAATGTTATTGTAATTGGAGAAGATGAATTGACTTCTGGAAAAGTTAAAGTAAAAAATATGGCAACAGGAGAAGAAGTAGAAGCAGAACTTGCACCAGAGGCAATTATAAATATAATAAAATAATAAATAAAGCGTCTGTTTATCTTAAATTAAGATTTTCAGGCGTTTTTTAATATTATATAATAAAAAAATATTGCTAATATTTAATTAATTAGTATATAATAACCAGTAGAGTCATACTTAAAAAAGAGGAGTGATGTGTATGTTTAAAGAATTTGTCAAAAATAACAGAGAAAATATAATAAATACAGTTTCTGATTTAGTAGAATTTAAAAGTGTTTCAAACGAGACAGGAGATGAAAATATGCCTTTTGGAGAAGAATGTAAAAAAGCATTAGAATATACTTTAAATTTAGGTGAAAAATTAGGATTCAGAACAAAAAATATTGATGGATATTGTGGATATATAGAATTTGGAGAAGGAGATGAATTAGTTGGAATTATTGGGCATTTAGATGTAGTTCCAGCTGATATAAATGATGGTTGGATATCTGATCCTTTTAAAACTGAAATTAGAAATAATAAGCTTTATGGAAGAGGAACTATTGACGATAAAGGTCCAGTAGTAGCAAGTTTATATGCTATGAAAGCAGTAGCAGGTAATTGTAAAATTAATAAAAGAGTTAGATTAATATTAGGATTAAATGAAGAAAAAGCATGGAAATGTATGAAAAGATATAAAGAAACAGAAGAGTTTCCAACAATAGGTTTTTCACCAGATGCTAATTTTCCAGCTATATATGCTGAAAAAGGAATTTTATCAATAGGAATTACAAATGAATTTCATTTAGATAATTTTGAAATCGTGGAAATAAATTGTAATGAAAATGCTCTAAATGTTGTTCCTAAATATGTTTCTATAACTTTGAAATATACTGGCACAAATAGTATGCCAATTTTTGAAGAAAGTGAAGATATTAAAATAGAAACAACATCTGATAATATTGTTAAAATTATTTCAACAGGAGTTGCAAGTCACGCAGCGCATCCAGAATTAGGAAAAAATGCTATTACAAATTTAGTAAAATACTTATTAAAATATTTTAAAAATGAATATTTACAAACACTTATAAATTTAGGAATTTTTGAAATTGAAAGTCCAGAATTTTTATCAAGACAAGATATAGCGTATGCAACAGAATTTAATGATGTATCTATTATTCAAGATGAAAGTGGAATACTTACTTCAAATGTTGCAAGATTAGAATTTGAAGATAATAAACTTTCTATAAAAATTAATTTACGAGTACCAGTAAAAACTAAATTAGATGACATTATATTACAATATAAGCGATTATCAAATATTTTTGAAAACATAAAAGTGGAAGTACTTTCAAAACAAGATCCTTTATTTGTAGATAAAGAGAGTTTTTTAGTTAGCAAATTAATTGACATTTATAATAAAGCAACTGCTACAAAAAAAGAAGCGATAGCAATTGGTGGTGGTACTTATGCAAGAGCTTTTGATAATTGTATTGCTTATGGTCCAACAATGCCAAATGAAGAAGATATGTGTCATCAAGTTGATGAATATATTGATATAGATACACTTATGTTAGCGACAGAAATATATTGTGAAGCAATTTTTGAATTAGCAAAATAAAAGAAAGAAGGAGTAAAATTATGGAGAATTGTATTTTTTGTAAAATTGTAAAAGGAGAAATCCCAAGTTATACTATTTATGAAAATGATAGAATAAAGGTTTTTATGGATATAAATCCAATAGCAAAAGGACATTGTTTGGTTATTCCAAAAAATCATTATACAAATTTAATGGATATAGATAAAGATGTTTTAAGAGAAATAGACGAAGTTATTAAAGAATTATATCCTAAATTTAAAGAAAAGCTAGGCGCAGAAGGATTAACAAGAATGCAAAACAATGAATTAGGTCAAGAAGTTAAGCATTATCATATGCACTTAATTCCAAGATATAAAGGAGATAGACAAGAGCCAAAAGTTGATGAAGAAGCTCAAAAGACCGTCGCAGAAGCCTTCGAAAGGTTGACATAAATTCTAAAAATATGGTATAATTAAAGTATACCAAAAATAAAAAACCTGTGGAGGGATTACTTATGTTTAAAAAATTTGTAAGAATAATGGCAACAAATGTGAATGAGATTATTCAGCGGTTAGAACAGTTGGATCTCAGTCCATCCGAAACATTGGTGTTGTTGACAGAATACACTTATGAGGGGATGAAGGCAATGGGCTCTGGTGTTAAAGAAGTTTTAGAAAATCCATTTACACATCAGCCGTACACAGCGCCGATAACACAGTTTGCTCTGTTTACAATCTACGAGTTTGGGATTATGCCTGTGACTTTAATGGATAAGACGCATTGGTATGCTATGCAGTCATTCAAGCCAGCGCAGTCTCCTGAGAAAGTGTATTCTGCAACGAAAAGTGAAAACTTGGTTCTGATTGAGCTGAATGACAGCATATCCCAAGTGCTTACCATGGATATGGACTAATTTGCACTAGATGTTTTAAGGAAAAAAGAGAAGTTAAAATTTTAAAGTTCTAAATTCTATTACATCTAAAAATTCTTACATAACACCGTGACTCTGGTCGCGGTGTTTGTCTTTTTATATTTACTATGAGAATTTTAATTTTTATATTGAGAAAATTATTAAAGTAATATATAATGCTTTTGTAAAACTTCTATTTAGAGGAGGATTAAATATGAATAAAAACTATGATGCAATTATTATAGGAATGGGACCTAGTGGTATTTTTTGTGCTTATGAACTTATACAATTAAAGAAAGCACAAAATATTTTGCTTATCGAACAAGGTAAGAGGGTAGAAAATAGGATTTGTCCAATTGGAAAGACTAGTAAGTGTGTTAAATGTAAACCTTACTGTAATATAACAAGTGGTTTTTCAGGTGCAGGAGCTTTTTCAGATGGAAAACTTTCACTATATAATCCCAAAGATGATGATATTCATATTGGAGGAGAATTACACAAGTATATTGGTGTAGATGAAACTAAAAAATTAATAGATTATACAGATGAAATATATCTTAAATTTGGTGCAGACAAACATTTAGAAGGTGTGGAGCATCAAGAAGAAATTGAAAAAATATATAATAAAGCTAAAAAGGAGGGTATAAATTTAATTAATATACCAATTCGACATTTAGGTACAGAAAAAGCACATGATTTATATAAAGCATTAGAAAATTATTTAGAAGAAAATGGTGTAAATATGTTGTTTGAAACAACAGTACAAGATTTAATAATTGAAGATAATGTTATTAAAGGCGTAAAAACATTAAATAATAAAACTAATGAAAAAGTAGATTATTATTCTAATCAAGTTGTATCAGCTGTTGGCAGAAAAGGTGCAAATTGGTTATCTAATATGTGTGAAAAGCACAGTATAGATACTAAGTCAGGAACAATAGATATTGGTGTTCGTTATGAACTTAGTGATAAAGTAATGGAAAAAATCAATAAATATATGTATGAAGGAAAGTTTATTGCAAGACCATTTCCATTTAAAGATAAAGTTAGAACATTTTGCCAAAATCCAAGTGGATTTGTATCATCAGAGGTGTATGATAACAATTTAGCACTTGTAAATGGACATTCTTATAAAGATACAAAAAGTACAAATACAAATTTAGCAATTTTAGTATCACACAATTTCACATATCCATTTAAAAAACCAATTGAATATGGTAGAAATGTTGCAAAAAATTTGAATGAACTTGGTTCTGGAAATATTATTGTACAAAGACTTGGAGATATTTATAGAGGTAAAAGAACTTGGGAAGAAGATTTAAAAAATAATTCTGTTGTACCAACTTTAAAAACAGCAGTTCCAGGTGATATAACTTTTGCAATTGGTTATAGAACTATGACAGATATACTTCAATTTATAAGAGAATTAGATAAAGTGGTTGAAGGTTTTGCAGATCCAGATAATTTATTATATGCACCAGAAATAAAATTTTATAGTAACAAAGTTATAATAGATAATAATTTTGAAAGTAGCGTAAAAGGTTTGTATTCAATAGGAGATGGTGGAGGAATGACAAGAGGATTAATGATGGCATCTTGCGCTGGCGTTCAAATGGCAAGGATATTACAATGGAAATTTTAGAAAAGTGTATTTTATGTCCAAGAGAGTGCAAAGTTAATAGATTAGAAGGACAATTAGGTAGATGTAGAGCGGGAAAAAATACCAAAATAGATCTTAGTAGTTTACACTATTATGAAGAACCATGTATTAGTGGAAAAAATGGTTCAGGAACAGTATTTTTTACAGGGTGTAATCTATCTTGTAAATTTTGTCAAAATTATAAAGTAAGTCAAGAATTTTCTGGTTATGAAATTTCAGTAGAAGATTTGGCAAATGAATTTTTAAAATTGCAAAAGGATAAAGCACATAATATAAATTTAGTAACTGGTTTTGCATATGTCTCAATGATTATAGAAGCATTAGATATAGCTAAAAATAAAGGTTTAAACATTCCAATAGTATATAATACTAGCGGTTATGAAAGCTTGAAAACTTTGAAAATGTTGGATGGATATATAGATGTATATTTACCAGATCTAAAATATTCTTATAATGAACTTTCAAAAAATTTATCAAATGTGGATAATTATTTTGAAATTGCAAAAACTGCTATTAAGGAAATGAAACGACAAGTTCGGAAATCCTATATTTGATGAAGATGGAATGATAAAAAAAGGATTAATAGTAAGACATTTAGTTCTTCCAAATCACTTACAAAATAGTAAAAAAATTTTAAAATGGATTAGAGATCATTTAGGAACAGAAACTTATGTAAGTGTTATGGCACAATATTTTCCAACATATAAGGCAAAAGAAACAAAAGATATAAATAGAAAAATAACAAAAGAAGAATATAGAGAAATAGAAAATTATTTTTATAGCTTAGGCTTAAAAAATGGGTATATGCAAGAGATAGAAGAAGATGAAGCCAAATATGTACCAAATTTTTGATGTTGCATAAAATAAAACTATATGTTATTATTAAATTAACAAATAAATAGTTATTAATTTTCCCTGCGTAGTGCGTATAGGCAGAATTTTTAGAACCTACAAGTTTTGGAGAAGGGAGCCCGAACTCTCGATATGGCGTGTATGCTTGCATTTATGTAAGAAACCCAGGAATATTGAGGAAGGCACCCACCTGTGTGAGTACAGGTCCATAAAAATTCGCATTTTTATATCGGCTAAGGCGGGGACTTTTTTGTATTATTTAGAAAAGGAAATATTTATGAAAATTTTAGCAATTGATACTTCAAGTAGCGTGTGCGGAACAGCTATTTTAGAAGATGATAAATTAATAGAAGAAAATAGTTTAGATAATGGAAAAACACATTCTGAGAATTTAATGCCATTAATAAAAGAATTATTAGAAAGAACCAAAATTACTTTAAATGAAATAGACTTAATTGCAGTTTCATGTGGTCCAGGTTCGTTTACAGGAATTAGAATTGGAATTGCAAGTATAAAGGCTATGGCAGAAGTACATAATATTCCAGTAGCTGAAATAACATCATTAGAAACTTTGGCTGTAAATGATAATAGTGAAAAAAATAAAATTACTCTTATTGATGCAAGAAACAATCAAGTTTATGCAGGCGTTTTTGATAAAGAATATAATTTGCTAGAAGAATATATGGCAGATGATATAAATATTGTTTTTGAAAAAATATCAAAATATTCTAATAGTGTTCTTATAGGTAGTGGGGCAATTTTACATAAGGAAATTTTATCAAAAATAGATGGAGCAATTTTTATAGAAAATAATGCACAAAGTGCTTATGCAACTGGTAAAATTGGTTATAAGAAGTTTTTAAAAAATGATTTAAAGAATGCTGATACAATTATACCAATTTATTTAAGAAAATCACAAGCAGAAAGAATGAAGAAATAATATGGAAATTGTTGAAATGACTTTAAAAGACTATGAAGATATTAAAGATATTCTAATAGATGAATTTGATGATTTTTGGAGACCAAGTATTTTGGAGAGTGAATTAAAAAGCGAAAATTCCAAATATATAGTAGCAAAAGAAAACGGTGAAATAGTTGGATTTGCTGGATTATGGTTTTCACCAATAGATGCTGAAATAACTAATATTGTTACAAAGAAAACAGAAAGAAAAAGAGGAATAGGTACTTTACTTTTAGGCAAACTAATAGAGATGGCGAAAGAAGAGAAAAAAGACAATATTAGTTTAGAAGTAAATGAGAACAATGTTGCAGCAGGAATATTATATGAAAGCGCAGGCTTTGAGGTAGTAGGAATTAGAAAGAATTATTATAATGGGAAAGATAATGCAATTATAATGACAAAATACTTTCAAAAAAATGTCTAAGATTGTTGCATTTTTTTTCTGTTTGATATAAAATTCAAACAAGTGGATAAATCGGAGGAATACAAATGAGAAGAAGTAATGAATTATTACCAAGAGATTTAAAAGATATATGCAATCCAAATTTATTTAAATTTGAAACTACTAAGGAATTGGTTGATACAACGGATTTAATCTATGGTCAAGAGAGAGGAATTAGAGCTTTAAATTTTGGATTAGATATTGACATAAAAGGATATAACATATACTTAGAAGGACCTTCTGGTGTAGGTAAAACTATGTACACCAAAAAATTTTTAAAAGCTAGGGCTGAAAAAGACAAAATTCCAAATGATTGGTGTTATATTTATAATTTTGAAGATCCAAATGCACCAGTAGCAATTTCTTTTCCAGCAGGACAAGGTAAAGTTTTTAAGGAAACAATGGAAAGTTTTGTAAAAGATATAAGAAAAGATATCAAAAAAACTTTTAATAATGATGATTTTGAAAAAGAAAAGAAGGTTATAAAACAACAATACGATCAAAAAAGAGATAATTTATTAGAAAAGTTAAATAAAAGAACAATTGTACAAGGTTTTCAAGTTAAATCAACTGAAAATGGTATGTATATGATGCCTGTTTTGGACGGAAAAACTCTTGCAGAAGATGAGTTTGATAATTTAGATGAAAATATAAAAAAAGAATTTGAAGAGCGTTCTAATTTAGTTCAAGAGCAAATTTTTGAAGCTTTATCAGAAATGAAAGTAATAGAAAAAGAAGCTGAAATGAAAATAGAAGAATGGCAAGCTAACATTGCTCTTATGACAATTAATGTTCATATAAATTCTGTTAAAGCAAATTATAAAAGAAATAAAAAAATTAGCACATATTTAGATGGAATAAAAAAAGATATATTAAAAAATATTGGTAAATTTTTAGAGCCAGATCCAGACCCTAAAACACCACAACAGCTACAACCAGGACAAAGACCAGAAATTAGAGAACCATGGTTAAATTATAGAGTTAATTTACTAGTAGATAATAGTAAATTAGAAGGTGCACCAGTTATTATGGATACAAATTATTCATATAATAATATCTTTGGTGGTCTAGAATATGAAAATCAATATGGTATGTTAAAAACAGATTTTACTATGATAAAACCAGGACTTTTACATTTAGCAAATGGTGGATATATAATGTTCCAAGCAAAAGATTTACTTGCAAATTCAGTGTGTTATGAGGCTTTAAAGAAATTTTTAAGAATAAAAGAAATTGCTATTGAAAATGTAGTAGATCAAAGAAGTTCAATGATGATGGTTTCATTAAAACCAGAACCAATACCATTAGATTTAAAAGTTTTAATTGTAGGAAATTCAAACATTTATCATACACTTTTATCAATGGATGATGATTTCAGAAAACTATTTAAAATAAAAGTCGAATTTGAGGAAGATGCTCCAAAGACAACAGAAAACATTGAAAGACTAAGTAATTTTGTAAGAAGTTTTTGTGTTCAAGAAGGTTTATTAGATTTAGACAAAGAAGCTATGGCAAAAGTAATTGAGTTTTCTTCTAAATTAGCCGGAGATAAAGAAAAATTATCTACACAATTTAGTGAAATTGGAGAAATTGTTGGTGAAGCATCAGCTTGGGCAAAATTAGATAAAGTAAAAATTATAACAAAAGAGTATGTTCAAAAAGCTTTTGATGAAAGAATTGATAGAATAAAGAAATATGATACTAAATATTTGCAAATGATTAAAGAAGAAGCTTTATTGATTGAGACAGAAGGATATAAAGTAGGACAAATAAATGGTTTAACAGTTATTACAATTGGTGATTATTCTTTTGGTAAACCAGCTAAAATAACAGCCAATACTTATATGGGTAAAGAGGGTGTAGTGAACATTGAAAGAGAAGTTGAAATGTCTGGTTCTTCACATTCAAAAGGTGTTCTTATCTTAACTGGATATTTAGGAGAACAATTTGCTCAGGACATGCCATTATCACTTACAGCTAGTGTATGTTTTGAACAATTATATGGTGGAGTTGATGGTGATAGTGCATCAAGTACAGAAGCATATGCAATATTATCAAGTTTATCAGGAATACCAATAAATCAATCTATTGCTGTTACAGGTTCAGTAAATCAAAAAGGTGAAATTCAACCTATCGGTGGAGTTAATGAAAAAATTGAAGGTTTTTACCAAATATGCAAAATGAGAGGATTTAATGGACAACATGGTGTTATAATTCCAGCGCAAAATGTTAGAAATTTACATTTATCTGATGAGGTTATAGATTCAGTTAGAAAAGGAAAATTTCATATTTATAGTGTTCGTACTATTGATGAAGGCATTGAAATTTTAACTGGGGTTCCAGCAGGAAAGAAAGATAAAAATGGAAATTTCCCATTAGGAACAATTAATTATTTAGTAAATGAAAGACTTAAAAAGTTTTCTAATCAAGGAAATAAAGTAAAATAAAAAGAAACTTAAAAAAACTCACTTTTTAGTGAGTTTTTTCGTTAAAATAGAATATTAACGACCTATTACAAAACTATAATACACATAAATTTCTAAGAAGTCAAGC
>ERZ777011.3428-NODE-3428-length-10120-cov-2.875907_pt1 | contig 10120 bp, 12 predicted proteins | sample MGYA00374964_ERZ777011 | MGnify/ENA primary metagenome ERZ777011 (study PRJEB29310, sample SAMD00008975) | mouse gut metagenome | study: EMG produced TPA metagenomics assembly of the Metagenome analysis of fecal microbiota from mouse which was promoted...
ATCTGTAATATTCATTTCTCCACGTACTTCATTGCCTTCCTTGCCGATAATGAATTTCACGGAATCAGAATCGGGAGTTTCAAAAGAAACGCCTCTTATACAACCTGTCGGGTCAATATAAGTATTTAATATAACAATTTCATCTGATAAATCAGTGTCGGATTTTAAATCTTCCAGAATTTCATCAAGTTCTGATGTATATTCGTCAGCACTGATAATGGCAAGTTTATCAACAACTATACTCTTTAAAATTTCATCTTCCTTGACTTCATTTATAAATTTTTCAGCAATTTCATTTGCTTTTGCCTCATCAATTTCAATGGAAGCTACAGTATAAGTAACATTTATATCGCTGATAGCAATATCAGACTTCTTTTCAAGCTTGACATCTGCAATACATTCATTCCAGAGATTAGCATACTTATTTATTTCTGTTTCCAGCTCCTCGGGAGTAATAAGTGATTCAGGGTCCTGCATGAATTTTTCATAAGCATTCATAGCTTCTTCATCATCATAAACACCATATACATCTGTAGCCTCAACATTAAGCCACTGTTCAGCAAGTTCAGGAATACGGAAAAATACATCTATATTTGCTGTATCAATAGCCATATCAAGATTGAAAAGTTTTTCACCATTAATTTCAGCAAAAGCATTGCCGCTCATTATGCTGCCATTTGAATCAACAGTTGAACCGATAGAAATATCATTGATATTTTTTATTATATCAATGATTGACTCGTCAGCATCTGAAAGCAAATCCTTTGCGGAATCAGTAGGTTCATATTTGAGTGAAACAGAATTTTTCTGTCCGTTTTTCATTTCATCAAGAGCAGTACGATATTCTTCACTTATCTGTTTTGCAAAATCTTCTGTATTTTTTTCATTAACCCATGTATAGTAGTTTTCAGGCCTGCTTACCATAAGTTTAACCTGATTTTTTACGTAATCAGATGCTGCATATGCAGCGAATCCACCGCCGACAACAACAACAAGTGCACCCGCTGTAATGCCTGCAATAAGACCACCTTTGCCTTTTTTAGCGTGCTCAACACCTGAAACGACATCGTTATTAAATTCATTGATATCTGCCATAATTATCCTCCAATTTTAGTGTGTGGGTTTATATCTATAAGTTTAATATATCACAAATTTGTCATAAAGTCAACTGATTTTGCGGATTTTTTCCAATTTGTAAAGAATCCTGATTTTATTAATAACATATATCATAACAGTTTATAAAAAACTGTGAAAAACTATGAAAAAATGAAATTATATAAGATATATTTCAAAAAATTATATTTTTTCTGAAAATTTGTCCTGAGACGGCGTTTGCGGTTCTAATGAACTTGTGCTATAATCATATCATCACGTGAGAGGAGATACTGACTATGACAAGGCTTATTCCAGCTACTACTATGAAATTTTCAGAACAGGCAAGAAACTCTGCTTTTTCACTTATATCACCCATACTTGAGGCTACCGGCGGTCTTACATTATCACAGCTTTCAAAGCTTACAGGCTTGGGAGGTTCAACTATTCAGAACTGGATAAAACGGGGGTGGGTTGCATCAACAAAAGGCAAGAAATATTCAGAAAAACAGGTTTTGCGTATTCTGCTTATAAATATGCTTCGTGGCTCCATGCGTCTGGAACATATAGTAAGGCTTATGACTTATATAAACGGCGATGTTGAGGATACATCTGATGACATCATAGCAGATATCACACTTTATAATATCTTATGCAGGATTATTTTTACTGCTGAAGACGAGGGAGCGTTTGATACTGAATCAGTACAGGCCCTTATTACAAGAGAAATTGCGGACCACGATGATGAAATCCGTGATGAAAGAAAACTTAAAAAGGCTATGTATGTAATGGTTATGGCATATAGGAGTGCTTGCCTTAAAACTGAAATGGAAAAGGAAATGAACGATATACTTGATGAAATGGACAATTTACCATGAAAAACAAAAAGAAAAGTTATGCCAGTAAATATATGCCTTTCGGAATATGTATAGGTATGTCACTGGGCATAGCTGTAGGGGAATTGATTTTTAAGAATATTGCAGTTGGTATAGGTGTTGGAATGAATCTTGGTATGTGTCTTGGCATAGCTATAGGCAGTGCGAAGGATAAAAAAATTAAAGAAGAAAACAAACAAAATAATTCAGACTATAATAAAGGAGAATAATTATGGCAGATTTTGATAAAATGAGAACAAACAGGGTACATAATGGCGGTTCAGCAGGCAAAGTGGTTGCAATATGTATTGTATGTGTTTTGCTTGTGATATTGCTTATCAGTTCGTTTACTGTAGTGCCGGCAGGTAATACAGGTGTTGTTATTACTCTCGGTAAAGTTTCAAATACGTCATTTGGCGAAGGTTTCCACCTGAAAGTGCCTTTTGTGCAGAGCGTGGAGAATATGTCGAACAAGATTCAGGTTTATGAGACCCCTGCAACTGCTGTTTCAAAGGACTTACAGACTGTAAACTCAAGCATTGCAGTAAACTACAGACTTGTTTCGGATAAGGCAGCCGATATGTATCAAAGCGTAGGTACTGAATATCAAACTATACTTATTGCACCCGCTGTTCAGGAGTGTATGAAGTCGGCAACTGCAAAATATACCGCTGAACAGCTTATTACAGAGCGTCAGGCAGTCGGTGATGAGGTAAAGTCATCACTTGATTCAAAGCTTAATGCATATGGCATTTATATTGAGAAATTCAATATAGTAAACTTTGATTTTTCTGCTGAATTTAATAATGCAATTGAGGCTAAACAGGTTGCTGAACAGAATCTTCTCAAGACTGAAACTGAACAGAAACAGGCTATAACTATTGCCGAAGCACAGGCACAGCAGAAAGTAATTGCTGCGGAAGCAAATGCAAATGCTATTCTTGCTGAGGCTGAGGCACAGGCAGAAGCCAACCGTCTTATAGAAGCTTCACTTTCTGAAAAAGTTATTGCTTATGAGCAGATTTCAAAGTGGGACGGTGTTATGCCCAAGGTTGTAAGCGGAGATGGTAACGGATTGCTTATTGATATAAATCCTGATAACTTGGGTTCATCATCCTCTGTTCCTCCGGCAGCTTCTCAGCCTGATGACAATGATGCTGAATAATAAATGAAAAATGACAGTAAAAGGAAATTTGACTTAAAACTTTCAATGGAGATATTATGGGAAATGATTTGTGGTATAATAGAAGACTTTTTGGACATTTAAGCCATCTGTCATGATATTTACATATAGGGAATGTGCGGAGCAATCAGTTGGGGAACTGACCGCACAAAAAAAGTACCGCCGATATAAAAACGGCGGTACTTTTTAATATGAAGAGAAAGATTTTAAAGAGAGTTTCTGGAATAAAGAATTTTGGCTTACTAAGATTCTTGCTTCTGAGAACCTTTTGGTTTTCTTTACCATGATTATATTATATCACTGTTTTCAGAAATATGATACCCAATTATTCCGATAAAATACATTAAAATTATGACAATTGAAAAGATTCACCGCCCGATTTTAGCCGGACGGTGATTTTTTAGTTATACTTCAAAGCCCTGTTCTCTGAAATTATCAATAATTTCACCAAGAATCTGAGCATTTGTTGATGATACTGAATGGAGCAGGAGAATTTCCCCTCCGTGAACGGATTCCGTGAGCTTTTTAATTCCCTCCGCCGGTGCTGGCTGACTGTCAGTTATCCAGTCCACATAAGCAAAGCTCCAGAATACTGTTTTATAACCGCATTTTTGTACTGTTTCAAGTGCCTGTTCCGAATATTCTCCGCATGGACAGCGGAAATACTGCATTTCATAGCCGTAGTTGTTCAGAACGAAGTCATGCAGTGACATTATTTCGTCTTTTGCTTCATCATCTGAAAGTTTTGGCAGACTTGCATGGGTCATTCCGTGATTTCCGAGAGTATGTCCCTCATTAATCATACGTTTGACAAGAGCTTCCTCTTTTTTCGCATAGTCGCCTGTAAGAAAGAAAATTGCCTTGACGTTTTTTTCTTTAAGAGTATCAAGAATTTTTTCAGTATATCCGTTTTCATAACCCTGGTCAAAGGTTATGATAATTTTTTTTTCATCCTGCGATATGGCGAAGGCATCAAAATCGCCGTATCGTTCGTTGAACTGCATAGCATCGAGAGGACGGTTAAGGCTGTCTGTTGCCATACCCTGTCCATAGCCCTTGACTGTATTATCCAAAGCGTATACAGCCGATACAGGCATTACTCCTGCTGTCAGAATTGCTGTTGTCGTTGATATTACTTTTTTCATCTGAATCACTCCTTTTTGGAGCTGCGGAATTTCTTCCGCAAAAGTATTATATCACTCTTATGAATTTTTATTACTTGAAAATTCTTCATTTTTTATAGTTTCTATTAAATCTCTTATAAAGTTTTCCGCAGTGGGTTCTTTTCCTTCGGAAATTATTTTAGTCTGTCTTTCGGTCAATATGGGGTCGTTTTCTTCAAGAGCTGTTTCTATAATTTCTGAAATCTGATTTTTTACAGCTTCTTCGGAGCAGTTTAAAATTTCTGCAATATTTCTGAAAAGTTGATTGATATTATCCATTATAATTTTCCTTTGATTTTTAAACGGCATATAAATTATATGTAAATTCTAAAAGTGTATCAATAACAGCATATATACGTTCCTGTTCACTTTCGGGAAGTTTGCTTATTCTATCAAAAGTAACAGAGGTTTTTATTTCATAATGCTTGTTCAGAACATCATACAGAAGCATATCAGCAGTAACATCAAGAGCGTTTGCAATATTGACAAGCGTCATAAGAGAGGGAGTTTTATCAGCTCTTTCAATCATGCTTATATAATTCGGAGACAGATAAGCAAGTTCAGCAAGCTTTTCCTGACTCATTTTCTTTTCGGTTCTGTATTTTTTAATGTTTCCGCCGACTGATTTAAGATACATAATTTCACCTACCGATGGTTATTGTTCCTAACTATCAGTATAACTTTTCAGGGAAATAAAATACACAAACCAAAAGGAAATAATTATCACTATAAGTTATAGTTATAAATAAAAAACGGACTTGTTTGAAAAGTCCGTTTTTTGTTAATTGTTTTCCTGAAGATAAGACCTTACAAGAACCTGCAAAAGCTCATCACGGTCAATATGGCGGATAAGATTCCTTGCATTGTTGTATGTGGTTATGTAGGTCGGGTCTTCCGAAAGAATATAGCCTACTATCTGATTTATAGGGTTATAGCCTTTTTCGGTAAGTGCGTCATAGATAACCTTGAGATTTTTTTTGATTTCCGCATCTTTATCTTCATTAACACGGAATGTCATAGTTTCATCGAACATTTTGCAGCCTCCTGATAGGAAAATTATTCTAATTAGATAACCTTAATATATATTATAACCGAAAATCAGATATAATGCAAGCTTAAATAAAAAATTTCCCGATTTGACTTTATTTAACAGTTTGTTTTGGTAAATTTGCACAATTATGTAAGGCGGAGAAAACTCCGCCGGAAAAATTAGCCGCAGCAGCCTGTACGCTTTACAAAGCTGTTGCAGTCGGTGCATTCGGGAACAGTCGGGTTGTCCTCATGAGTGCCGACAGAGATACAGCCGAGTGAACAGTAATTTTCTGTTACCATATTGTGCTGACACTGTGAAACAGTACATTTAATGCAGTCATTCTTGTGCTTGTTATCCATAACGAAACACTCCTTATATTAAAATATTCAGCTTTTCTAAGCTGAAAATATTATTGACCTCTTTTATGTGTATTATGCATGAATAAAAATTTTTTGCTGTGGGATAATATCAGAAAAAGGAGCTGTTATAATGTCAATTATTATTATACGTTCAGTTATACTTTATATACTTGTTGTATTCTCTGTGCGTCTTATGGGAAAACGTCAGCTTGGAGAATTACAGCCCTCTGAACTGGTTATTACAATACTTGTTTCAAACATAGCAACACTTCCCCTTGAAGATACGGATATTCCTGTAATGGTAGGAGTAACGCCGATTCTTTCACTTATCTGTTTTGAAGTTATAGTTTCATATCTTATACTTCATATGCCTTATTTGCGGAAAATTATTTCAGGCAGTCCGAAAATAATAATCAGTAACGGAAAAATAAACAGAAAAGTAATGAGTGAACTTAGATTTTCGGTAGATGATTTAATGACTGCATTAAGAGGAAGAGATATTTTTGATATATCAGAGGTGCAGTTTGCAATTGTTGAGACAACAGGAAGCGTTTCTATAATGAAAAAGCCGGAGAAAGATATTCCGACAAGGGAAAATTTGAATATACCTGCTGAAAATACAGACCCTCCTCAGGTAGTTGTTTCTGATGGTGAAATTATGAATATTGCTTTGAAGTCGCTCGGATTCAATGAACAGTTCGTTAAAAATATTTCTAAAAAATCAGGAGTGAAAGTCCCTGATATTTTCATAATGACTGCGGACAGCTCCGGAAATTGTTTCATTGCACAGAAAAGTGACAGGTCACCTATAAAAATTGAAGGAGGTCAGGAAGATGACAAGAATTAAAATAAGTGTAGCTATATTATGTATTCTTATTGCTGTAAGTACTTTTTCAGGAATATGGATAAATAAAAAATGTAAATCACTTATGGAGCTTTCATCACAGGCAGAAGAACTTTTTGCTTCTGATGAAAAACAAAAAGCGGTTGAAGTTACAGAGAAAATTGAAACTGAATGGGAAAATTTTCGTTCAAAAGCTTGTGTGCTTGTAGGAAATAATAAATTGTCTGAAATTGACAGAATCTGTGCAAGAGTAAAACACCTCACTGAAAATGACAGTGAGGAGCTTTCATCTGAATTAACAGAACTTGAACATCTTCTCGATTTATTGAGATGCGGAGAAATTCCGAAAATAACAAGTATATTTTAATACTTTTAGTAAAAAATATTTTAGAAAAGTGTTCATAATGCCTGTTTTTTTACGTTGTGTACAAATATATAATTTAGAATACAATTTGTTCATAATTATAATGTATTCTGATTTAAATAGATATTTAATAAGTGTCAGTCGTCTGAAATATATTCAAGAATATCTCCGGGCTGACAGTCCAAAGCTTTGCATATTGCATTGAGGGTAGAAAATCTTATTGCACTTACTTTTCCGGTTTTTAATTTTGATAAATTAACATTGCTTATGCCTACACGTTCACTAAGTTCATTTAAGCTTATTTTTCTGTCTGCCATAACACGGTCAAGTCTGAGAATTATAGCCATTTTTAAATCTCCTTAAAGTGTTTCATCAGATTCCTGCTGAAGCTGAGCACCATAGTTGAAAATAGATGAAAACAGGAGTATAACCATAACAATAAACACAGTTGTTATTGATGATACACTATGACCATTCCATAAAATCTCAAGAATTACTACGGGAATGAAAGAGAATGCAAATCTTTTCATGGATTTGAGTACATTTTCCTCAAAGGGTGATTCACATATTTCAAGAGCTTTTGCAAGTTTTCCGCCAAATATTACAACAATAAGCATAACAGCACATAAAGCTGCACTGAACGCACAAGCACTTTCGAGTCCGAGAATAACAGAATAGCTGTTGTCAATATCCAATTTACCTTCAATATCATAAGTCAAAATATCATTAACTTTGTTTTTTTCAACAAACCATTTAACACCAGTTCCCAGAAAATTAAAATCAATATTGTTTTCATCAAGGTCAATGATGTCATCGGAGAAAATAATAGACGGTATTTGTTCGCAGTCGATTTTTATTTGTGCAGATACAGTGCCATCGGCGGTTATAACGTCGGATTTAGGCATGAAATAGAAAGCAATTGCAGATAAGAGACACACCACGATTCCTATAATAAGAACAATTCTCATAATTATAAGAATTATACGGCTTACCTTACCGAGAGTATTGATTTTTTTGATGTTTTCATTTTTCATGATTAATTACCTCCGGATAAATTTTTATTTTTTGGTTTTCCTTTCCATGACTATATAATATCATCTGTTTTAATATTTGTCAATATATTTTTAATGTTTTACATTAAATTTTATATATCTATATAATAAACAAGCATATTTTTTATATCATATTATGCAGAATAAACGATAAATATTTATCGTTTATCATTAAATAGGAAGATAAAAAAATCCGCATGAAATATCACCATGCGGATTTTTATGCTTTATTCAATAACGGGAAGTTCAGTAATTATTTTTGCTTCAATCATCTGAATTGCATTTGCGTCTTTACCTGTAATTCCGTCGCCGGGGTTATAACAGTCAGCATTTTTTTCACCCTGCTCCGAAAGTGCATATTCATCATGATTTCCGAGATGCTGAATAATAGCGGTAGCATCAGCAATTGTTACCCTTCCATCGCAGTTTGCATCACCAATCAAAGTAACTTCAATGTCACCATTAGAAGCAGACTCAGTTGTTGAAGTTATTGACGATACGTCTGTAGTAGTTTCAGCAGGCTTCTGAGATGTGGTTGTCTGTTCGGAAGGTGTAGTAGTGACTGGTTTTCCGTCTTTTACGATAGTGCCGCCGTCAAGATTGCTTCCCTCTGTTCCTGCATAGCTTTCATAGAATTCGTTTAATGAGAGACCGTTTCTGCCAAGGGATATTTGATGGTCAAGACCGATATATTTTCCTGTTTCCTGAGTCTGCCAGAGAGACTTTTCAAACAGTTCATATTTTTCTTCTTCCCATGTTATTTTTGTACCATTATTGATGTCGTACTGGAATCCGGCCCAGAGTCCGCCGGTATCGCCAGAGTTTGTATTCAAACACCAGAATGTATGATTGATATGATTATCAATCATATAATCACGAAGAAGTTCCATCCACTTCTGATTTTCTTTACCGTCCATGTGACCGCCCCATTCGCCTATAAGTTCAGGAGCAATGTCTTCAGCATTTATATATGCCCATGTATCATACCAGTAGTCGTCAAGCAATGTTTGTGTTGTAAAGTCTTTGTTAAACCATGTCTGTGCATAAACTGACGGACCATAGTCGTGCGGTGAGTATACAATCTGACTTGTACCATGTTCGGGCGTAATTGGATATTCTCTTGCTCCTCTAAAATTTCCACCCCACCATGCACCTATATATGGCGAATTATCACGTCTGTCCGGCATTCCCCAGTAATCTCCCGGCATAGCACCGCTCATGGACTGTTCAACGCCTTCAATAAAAATAAGTGCATTCGGATTGACATCAAGAATAGCATCAGCACATTTTGTAGCAGCATAAGCCCAGTTATTTTCATCAGTTGAGCCGTCCCACTTCGCAGCATTTACACCTTCCTGACCTTTTCCGTGCGGTTCGTTTTTCAGGTCATATCCGATAAGAGTATCGTTGTTCTTATACTTATCGGCAATCCATACAAGTGTATCTATCCAGATATCAGTTGTTACCATAGTACCGTCAGCAGTTTCCTTGCCATACCAGAGATTATAGTTATGACCTGAATTATCTGCATGAGGGCTGTGGATATCAATGAAAGCCTTGATGCCATATTTTTTGCACTTGTCAAGAATTATATCAAATCCACGGTCACTTGTGATAAGAGTCTTACCGTCTGCTTCAACAAAGTCCTTATTTATTCTGCCATAAGTACCTGCTTTTATAATACCACCGTTTCCGTCGTCCATATCAACAGGAGGATTATATGAAGCCTGCATACCGCCTGCACTTATCTGATAAGGAGTGCCGTTCATCCATGAAAGGATAAGTTCTGTTGAAATGGGAAAACGAATAACGTTGATGCCCCTGTCCGCTACTTCCTGAAGCATATCGTCAATATCTCCTGCATAGAGGTAGTGCGGAGAGTATTCAATACAATTCAGACCGAACCAGTTAGCTCCGGTAAGCCATACTTCATTGCCGTTCATGTCATAAAGACGGCTTCCTTCGGCATGAAGCCAGTCATCGTTGTTTGTATCAACAGCAGATACATCTACAGGCTGGTTGAATACAGCGGGAGCAGAAGCCGCAAGACCCGTAACAGTAATAGCTGCTGCTGATGCAAAAGCAGCAATTTTAGTTGATATTTTTTTCATGATTTTTCCCTCGCATTCATGATATATTATATAATTTTATTTTA